>Ga0126338_10003148_pt1 | contig 11520 bp, 7 predicted proteins | sample OrbCmetagenome_2_FD_92529 | JGI IMG/M metagenome (GOLD analysis project Ga0126338, IMG submission 92529) | Coral microbial communities from Petempiche,Puerto Morelos, Mexico - Orbicella C C metagenome | ecosystem: Host-associated > Invertebrates > Cnidaria > Coral | place: Petempiche,Puerto... | reverse complement strand
TCTCTGGAAGTTTTGGGTCACATCTTCCTTCAAAAACATTGGCTTATGAACACCCCCCACTGGAAATTCCAACAAACCTCATTAGGGTGGACATGGATATTTTACGAACCACAAAGGTTGAATGGTAATGCTTAGTTAATCCCAGGAGGCCCTCCACATATAAAGGACGGGGGTGCTTGTCGGAAATTTTGAAAAGGAACTCTAAGAGGTACCAAGATATAGTTCTGTGGGCGTGGCTTGAAATTTTTTTAACCCCTACGAGGTACCAATTCTAAAGCAACACATTACCTGACACCGACTTTTTTCAGCTCACTACACTAACCACGAAAGCTTCTACTGTTGGACCCCACCTACCACCCTACCAAATCCGCTTTTCTAACCCTAAAAAAGACATGACAAGCACCCTATCTTTTTTATATGGGAGTCCACTCCCCCCAGGAAGGCAATTATTTACCTGCATTTGTCACCACCTTAAAGTGCAGTGTTTTAGATTTGATTTGTTTTCTTGCTCAGAGTTTAAATATGGCAAATCCAAAAAATGCATTTATATTTAAGAAATAGAAAACATGTACCGTGCTTCTATCGAGTTATAGAAACATGAGTGGAAGCTTGGGAGAACGAGAAATGCTGTGGGAACACGAACCACAGGTGAGTGTTTCCACGGCTTTTTCGAGTTCTCCCAAACTTTCACAAGTGTTTCTATAACTCGATAGAAGCACGGAGAACTTGTTTTCTATTTCTTTTAGAAAATACCGCAACGAAAAAAAGGAAAACAACTTGTTAACTTTGATTATCAAAGCGTAAATTCTCTTTGCTCATGCCATCATTACGTAAACAGCTCGTGCTAAGTCTGTGTTTTTATCGAGTTATAGAAACACGATTTTCAACCAATCAGCGCGCATATTTTCTTAGGACTGTTTTCTAAATATATATATGTTTCTACTTACACTGAATATATAAATTATTAAAACATACAAAGTAGATTTTACACTGCATGTATAGGAAGAATGCAAATTCTTACGATAAGAGTATTGAAATTCTAGCAAGTTTTGGTAGTTTTCTAAACTCTTGTGCCATTGGTTAAAGAACCTCCAAGTACAGTGTATGTATGAGTAGTTGTAACCAGTCAAAATAAATGCACGTTTTTATATGAGAAAATGCTGCAATTCTCTCTCATTAAAGGCATGTGCTTAATTCACATAGTACAGTAATGAAAAAAATAAATTTAAACAAAGGTTTTATTTGGTAGAAAAATGTTTTCAATGAATCAAAAGAAACCAGAAAGATGCAACGAACATACGCAAATTCTAGTAAGTATAGACTTATCAAAAACACATTGAAACAATTTTCTATAACTTCAACCAATACAACATTGGATAAAACACTTTTTCTAACTCCAAAACTTAGGAAACATCTGTTTATTTAACACTACTTTAACATTGTTTTATCAGTTTACAGAGAAATTAAATTCATAAGCTTTAAATAAACTCTTCAAAATTTCCTGCTTGAATTAATTTAAGAGTTTTAATTGTTTCATCAACAATACATGTACCGTGTATTTAAACACTATACAATACACATGCTATCTAAAATCGCCCCAGAAAAATTATTTAATGCGACTATCAACAGTTTAACTCCAAGCCTTAAACTCTTAAACATGAACATTCTTATTCAAAATGCTGAAATTATATAATAAAATTTATATTTATAACATAAAGTAAATATTACTCGTTGGGGAAACGTCCAAGAAGCATCAAAACAACAGCTTTTGAGCCATTTAAATATACATGTATACAAGCTATTAACTACAGGCAACTTAAATTAAGGACTTTAAGAAAACCACAATGGCAATGGAAATTTATGGAGACATACATATAGCTAAACGAAAGGTTTAATAATGAGCAGCACAATGGCTGTGCATGTGTGCTGTAATTGTTGGTACATTTCTTTGCCATCTGCTGAAAAATAACATCATGAAATGACCAAATTCTGCATAGTCTCCAGAACACGAACCACAAAAACTAATCTTTTAATTTTTTTTTTTAAGTTATAGCTGCATTCCATATTCAGTTTTGAGAGAGTTTTGGCAAGAGTAAAAAACTTCATGACGATTCCTTCATTTAATAATTGAGTTTGTAATTGATGTCACCATCATTGTTACTTAAATTCTCCTTTAATTAAACCATCAGGGCTCGTTAGACAGATATTGCTACTATTTAAGTCAAGTTAACACTTGCAGTTTTGAATTTTTTGAACATAAAATGTTACATGAAAGAATTATTTAAACCATTGTGATATGATTTACCAGCTGACCTTCACCATCTGTCATTGCGACACGCTTGCGCATTTCAGTTTCATTGTCCCCAGGGCAACATTTTTGTGCAGCACAGTTGTCGTCCTGCCCACACTCCAGTGCACACTCGCTATTTTTCTTATCTTCAACAACAAATTCTGGTTGGATGGTCGTGGAGTGGATTCCTTCATTGTGGAAGAACCTCTTGATCTTATTGGCTATGTTCATGTAATCATCTGGAGATCGACACGTAATATGGGCAGATGCTGAAAATTAAAACAATATGTCAATAGTACATCAAGGTCAGTAAAAGAAAGTTGTTAACACAAACACCTTTACGACAAAAACTATGGCCAGGGTAATATTAAGCACTTAATGACTGGCTCCAGGGGAAACAGTGAGTTTTGTTTCCCCAAGACCCTCAATGTTCCCTGAAGCAAGCCAAGGGGAACATTGAGGTCGAGGGGAAAATAAACTCATTGTTTCCCACTGGTCCAGTCATTAAGTGTAGATGGAAGTTAAGAATGATCATCACAGTAAATTTTCCAATTTAAGCAATTGGAAAGAAGAAGCCTGAAAAAATCAGGGCTTCAACGGGATTCGAACCCATGACCTCCGCAATACCGGTGCGATGCTCTACCAACTGAGTTATGAAGCCACACATTGGGAGTGAGGTCAATTAATTGAGTTCATATCTTCCCGTGAGGAGTGACATATTTTACTCCTCACGGGAAGATATGAACTCAATTAATTGACCTCGCTCCCAATGTGTGGCTTCATAGCTCAGTTGGTAGAGCATCGCACCGGTTTTGCGGAGGTCACGGGTTCGAATCCCGTTGAAGCCCTGATTTTTTCAGGCTTCTTCTATCCAATTGCTTAAATTGGAAAATTTACTGCGATGATCATTCTTCACTTCCATCTACAACCGCAGTTCATATATGAATTATTTCATATAAACTCCACATTAAGTGTTTTGTTACACCTCCCAACCAAAAAATAGAAAAAAACATTTGCTTGACACCAGCTGGCACAACAAATTTGCCACGGTTTCAAGGTGAACAACCTGATCATGTGCAAGTCAAAAGTTCAAGTTGTTGTTTCCCTAGGGAGTTAGTGAGTTTTGACCCATGACACATGACAAATAGCTTTAGCCAAGCTTTAAAGAGGGGCTCCCATCAACTTATCATTTACTTGAATAAAGACATTCACAGACAAGCATTTCACTACACGAATGAACTGAACAAATTAAATGTCGAGGAAATCTCTATAAACACAATATGAAAGCACCATTTCCAAGAATCAAATACACAATTCCATTCACTTTTAAAGCATAAAATTCTCAATGAAAAATGGCCGAATGAAAGAAATGTCAAAGAAACTTTGTTTAGGAATTCCAGGGGAGTGGGGGGGCGGGGGGGTGTCAAACGAAAAACCTTCTGTAAAATGGTATGAGGGGTATCGAGATTTTGTAGAACAACACAATAGACCACATTCAGATTCTCGCTATTTGACTGGAACTAGCTTGCAATGGAGGCCCCTGTTGGGGAATTTCATTAAAAATTATGTCATTTGCATTTGAAAAGATTCCCCAGGTTAACCTCAGTTGCAAGCTAGTTCCAATCCAATACCTGGAATGCACATATGGCCTATTTAGGGGATATCAGATAAAACAATACTAGCCTGCTGATGGCTGAATCATATTAGAGCTGTATACCATTACCACTCATAAATTCAAAAGAATAAATATATTAAGCTCAGGGTTAAAACCTTTGTCGTAACTCACCAATAATCTTATTCCCAGCCAACTGCCAAACATGGAATTCATGAACGCTCAACACGCCTTCCACATTGTCAAGCAAACGATCCTGTACTTCCTTGATCTTGATGTGTGTAGGGACAGTCTGGAGCAAGATCAGCGATGACTCGCGCATCAGCGGGATGGATGTCTTCAGTATAAGAAGAACCATGAATATGCTCATGCCTGGATCAACATAATTAGTCCACTTGCCTGATGCAAACTTGATGATCACAGCGCTGATGATGACGATAACAGACCCCAGGGCATCGCCAAGCACATGGAGATACACACCTCGCATGTTCAGCTGCGCACTAGACTTGACCTTCAAGCGAGATGGACTGGATTTGGAAACAACTGTTCGTACTTTCCCATTTTCACCCGACAGCAAAACTGTGAAACAAAATATAACATAATCAGTAAGAAGTCTAGATTTAACAACTACATACAGTCTGTAAATGAATATACTGTGAAGCAATAAAAATTCTGAAATCTGAAATCTTAATAACATAATGTAAAAAGAGTTTTTTCCCCTCAAAGTTTATTTTCTAGGTGATCAACTCCTTAAACATTTCTTCAGTCTGATTCACATAAGGGAAAACTTTGGATAAAGTTCCCTGCATTGTATCCACTTGGTCTTATTATCCATTAGCAATCGATGATACTTCATATGGTAGCCCAGTTCCTATTTTTATTAGGTACTATCAATTCAAAAGAAAAAAGGATAAACTTATAAAAGTGGTTTGAAGTATCTAACAAAGTTTGTCTACCTTTGCTAATCTTCTGGAAAGACCTAGTCTGCACTGTTCCAGAAAATATTCATCAATACCCCTAACAGTGAGAATATTTTTTCTTTAAAATTTCCCCTCATTTCCTCTGGAAATTCCAGAATAACTTCATACTCTACTCAAATTCAAGAGAATAGCTTTTGAGAATTCCCAGTAACTCTATTTGCAGTAGGTATGAATATTTTCTGCAAACAGGTTTAATTGCCTTGTTTTTTCACTCACACTGTAAACAAAATAAATTTGAAATACAGATAAAAATCCCTTAAAGAATATACATGTAAATTATATCACAGCGCTGTTACTACTAATAATAATTTTAAACTTCAAATCTGAAATTATGAATCGGATGGATCTGATCAAATGTCAAGGAGAGATTTAGGGAATATTTTGGACTAGAAGTTGCACTTGAGTTATTGTTTGGCCTGTATTTACTACTGCATAACCCTGACAACCCTGCAATTACAGATGGTTTTTCACAAGTTGCAAATTGCACTCATGTGGACAATATATTGTCATAAAAATGAAACAAAGAGCAGCCTATTTTTAAGTCAAGGTTATTGTATATAATGCAACGTAAGTAGATCATATTCTATGCTTGTCTACCTAGAAACAATAAATTATGCGACAAAAGATATATCAGTTTTACAAGCACTTGACCGTCCAGCAGATGTGAAGAGCGAAAATTTCTTGAGTAAATAAAAAAAGCTGATGAATTTTAGGAATTTCTTTACAAGGAAAAATTTCAAAATCTTGGCTTACCTTCGGGCACGACACCATTTGGAGTTTCACTATTCATTTCATTTTCATCTTCAGACGACTGATTTGACTTCCTGGAGCCTTGACCGCCATTTCCTTCGCCATTTTGAGCTTGAAGCAGTTCTTTCAAATCCGCTCCATTTGAACTTCCATGACTGTGGCCATGTCCACTGCCTCCATGGCTGTGTCCATGGCCGTGTCGATGGAAAAGAACCAAGCCGATCACATTCACGAGCAAGCCGACCACTCCGACAATAAGCACAAGTATTGGGTTATTTATGACCTCGGTCTCTGCAATCCGCTTCAGTGATTCCACCAGTATGGAAAAGCACAACGCAATTAAGAACACTGCGTTTACCAACGCTCCTAAAACTTCAGCTCTTTGCCAGCCAAAAGTGTTTCTTTCTGTCCGCTGGTTGCGTTTTGAGTACCGTAAAGCGAAGAACCCGATCACCAATGACATGATGTCGGAGAGCATGTGAAATGAATCGGCTACAAGCGCCATCGAATTTGTGGCGTAACCGACAACGATTTCGACAAGGAAGAAAGACGAAGTCATAAACAACATCGATAAAACGCTCCCGGTCTTGCCACAGAATCTCTTTCTAAGTTGAATCGTTCTTGAATCGGCCATTTCTTTAGTAAGCTTATTTTCTTTTCCTACAAGGACTAGATAAGAAAATCAAGGAAAAAAAATTACAACCTTTCACGACTAAAACGCGGTTAGCAAATGACGAAACGTGCCTAAGACTAAATACTTCTGGGAAAGGAAATTCTGCGATATTTATATTGGTTGAAACCAGCTGTAATGCCTTATTTTTGAAAATTTTGAGTGCATGTCACGCGGACAAACGAAAATAGCGACACGCGCTGTGCCATATGTTCCATCAGGGGTTTTTTTCACTACTGTATAACACAGATAAATGCGGTACCATTGTTACCACTAACAGTCACAAATAACAAGCAAAAGACTACAATAAATACCTGCATGGAATATATAACAACCGATGTACGAGTCGAGGACCTCAAAGCCAAGACAAAACAACAACAATGCGAAATTTTTCTCTGTCCGTTTCCTCGCTTCAGTTCTGAGCCCGCGCTAAAAATCGCAGCGTTTCAACTCTCGTATACTCGCTGGCACTCGTACTATGTTTTGATTGGTTTCTAAAATATCGGATACTCTTCCGATAACTACCGAAAGGGACAGCAATGAATGTTTCAGCGGTTATTATGTACATCGTGTAATTTAGTACAATGGTGTGCAATGGGTCGTACAATGGGCCGGGGAGATTCAGCCCAAACAACTCGTCTTCTCTTAATTTTCCTTCTTGTCAATATTTCTCCCTTTATATCTGGATCTAACGTTCAAGGCGATTGCTCGAAAGATGGTTCATGCGAAGAAAAACATGGTAAAGAAAAGTACATCGCGAAAGGTACTTTATAAACTAATCAATGTTGTGGAGAGTTCTGTTACATCTATCATTCTTAATGAGTTTAATTAAGCGGTAATTAACACTGAGTCGGAAGAATCGCAGCAAATGTTTTAAACCCCAACGTACGAGTGATTTAAATCCTACATTAAATTCTGTATTAGTAGGGGAAACACCTTCGATACAACTCTGTTAATTTATTTTAAGTCATTGGTTTCGCGTAACTGGGAATTTCTCTCAATCACCGCGGTGACGTGGTAAATTTTAACTTGAGCGAGTCATGAAGGTCCATTGTTTAGTTTTGGGACTTCAAGATCGATTTTAATACGTTTACAGGTCTTGACTCTGAAAATATTTTATGCCATGTTATGAAGTTTATCTCAGTTTTCAACAAGTGCAGGCCATTAGTGGAGTTTTGACTGTAAATTAAAGATTTTGGCTATTAATGTTCAGTAATTGGAAAAACACCTTATCATTCTGGTTTTGGCTCTTACATGGTGTAGAAGACAAAAGGACAAAAGAACGAGGAAAACAGTAAAAACAAAAGGTTTATGAGGCGGCATTCTATTGTGACGTGCCTTATGTCTTCTAGACCAAGAAGGAAGCTGGATTTTTAAATGGTACTTTCCTGGTAGAACCCTTACAGCTCTCTATTTTAGAGATATCGAAGCAGATGCACTAAAGCTACACTTTATTGGATTCACACACGATCAGTTTATTAAACATTTATTGTGCAACCTCATTATGTGTGGGCCTGATTCTGCTGTTATTTCCAAGATTGCATTGTTTCAGTTCAAAAAATATTGGTCCATAAAAATTACCTTTATTTGTCAAAATTCTTATTTCCCTTCAAGGAAGGTGTTTGTTAAACTTGTCTAAGAGTGCTAGCCCTAGATATAAGTGTGGTCCCATAGTTTTACTCAGAAAGTATAAATCTGAGCAACTAATCACCCTCAGCTAGGCCCTGAGCAAAAGTTGGTTTGTAATTTAAACCCAATTGGATCTCAATCTCAAATGTGATAAGAGAACAGGCTGGTGTTTTCTCATTGCTTCTTATTTTTTTTCTTTTACTCCTTAGAATCATGGAAAAAATATCTTCACAAAATAGATAAGGCTACTGCCAACTACCAAGACTGTTCAAACAAAAAATGTGGGTGCTATAGTGATGTAATAGATGATGACTTAAGAATATGGAAAGAGAGAGGAGGGATAAAGAAAAGTGACTTTGATAATACTAATGGCCGTGGAGTCCACTATCAAATCATTAATCATAAACTGTACAGAGAGAACAACTGTCTGTTTCCATTCAGGTTAGTTTAGTGACTTGGTAGGTGTTCACTTACGGAATATATAAATTTTACAGTTTCAGAAAATCTCTATACTTACCCCATGGATTGGAAGGTCATTGAAAATTCCAGTGTGTTGAGGGTTAAGGCGAATGACAGGTTTTTGCAAATCAGCAAATAAAGAGTCTCTGCCTGTGTACAATATACCATTTGAAATCCAATAATCAGCTTATTTGTTATTGACATCAGCAGCTATGAAAGAGATAGTCATTTTGTCAGAGAGAAATTGCTTTAAAATGTGAAGCTGAAAAACTTCTAGCATGTATCAACTCTCAAATATCATAGATATTGTATACTCCTAAACTATTGCTTATTTAGCAGGTTCTAGTGCAAAGCTGATGTGAAACATGTCTTGCATTCCATGTGCATCTCAGATATAAATTAGAAACTTGTCAGGGTGGTCAACCATGTCTTTATAGATAGGAGGGGGTCTCAATTTGTTTACTTCGATGAGCAGATTTTTGTGGCAAAAATGCATAGAAATCCCTCAAATATACACAAAGTCATGATTTTGTGTGCCAATTGGCACTCTTAGGGAGAAAAGGGTTGGAAAGTATGAAGGTAAACAGAAATTTCTTGAGGGGTGGAGAGGGCTTCAGACCAAAAAGTATTCAATGTGGAGGACACAGATATTTTCTGAAACGGCACAAAATGACTTTTTACAAGTCAAACAGCTTTGCCTTATTCCCCCCTCCTCTCTCACTAAATATTCCCATAGTATCCCCCGCCCCCTGTTTCCTCCTGCTGGGGTTTCAGCCCCGTTAAGGGTTACTACATGTTAGTACACTTGGGATGTCTGATTTCAGTGATGCTAATTAATTTTTTTGAAAATTTTTTCAAGATGTAAAGGAGTAGAGCATTTTATCCTAGAGATAATTGACAAGTTACCAGACATGGAAATGAGGATCAACGTCAGAGACTATCCACAGGTAATCACCTAATTTAAAAAAAAATGCTTAATATATAACTTTCTAAACTCATGCAAGACCAGAGAAGCTACTAGTTTGTAACAATTATATCTTCTACAGGCAATTCTGTGATTATGGTGGTGCATAGATCTAAGCGGTATCTTCTGAGTGGTGGCTCAATTCTCTATATTCTCATGTCCTGGGCTCTCCTTGTTCTCCCCAGACCCCCAGGTTACAGGTTAGCTCAGAAATGGATTCTAGCCTACTAGCTACTTCCTTGGCTTAAATCAAAGAGAAAGATATATTAAGTCCTAGAAATGGCAAGCATTCTTAGAAGTTTAAACTTTGGTGAAAGTTTATTTTTGCCTAAACAGATTCCCAAGTGGTCAAACCCTCTGCCTGTTTTCTCATTCAGTAAGGTAAGAAACATTCATTCATAACTTTTCCTGCCTTTGTCTATTCAAAGTGCAATAAGCTGGCACCATTGCAGTTCTCCAGATGAGAAAGGGTTCTCAGGTTTAAAAACAAAAACAAAAACAAAAAGCAGAACTAAAGGTCAGCTACCTTACTTGCCTCCCATAGCAACTATAGAGCACAAGCAATTTCTGATCTCTGACAAATGAATCTTAATTGCGGTTTGCAAGGCTCATTTCTATTAACTTGCAGGAATTCCTTACTGATACCTGATTTTTAAAACTGATCTGGCATTGTGCCATTGGCCAATGTCCTAACTTTGTTCAAATGAATATACAAGAAGTGGGGGTTGGACTATGACAGCAGTGGGGGAAAGGGGTACAATGATAAAGCACACTAATGACGTAATTTTGCTTTGTTTCTTTAAGACAGGTAATGAGTATGACATCATGTACCCAGCGTGGACATTCTGGGAAGGGGGGCCAGCAGTGTGGCCAATTTACCCCACAGGACTGGGGAGATGGGATCTGATGAGGGATGAGATTGAAAAGTGAGTTCTCACAACGTAAATTATAATGTAAATTTCAATTTAATTAAGATTAGTATATTGACAGCTCTATTGTAAAATGTGGTTGCTTATTTTCTACAGAAAAGCTAAGGAATGGCCGTGGGAGAAAAAACAGACCAAGGCATTTTTCAGGGGATCTAGGTTAGTTTATTAGCAAAAATCAATTTTTTTTGAATATCAGTATTTTTTGGTATGTCTCAAATTTTCTAAAAAGTTTCAGACATCTTGTTAGAATACAGAACCCCAAAAAATACTTTAAAGGACTGGCTATCTAAGCTTTGTCGAGGTGCAGTGGCCTCGTTGTTAGTGTGCTCGACTCCAGATCAAGCAGTTCAGGTTCAAGCCCTGGCCAGGGACATTGTGTTGTGTTCTTGCACAAGACACTTTACTCTCACAGTGTCTCTCCCCACCCAGGTGTACAAATGGGTACCAGTGAATTTAATGCTGTAGGGTAACCCTGCAGTGGACTAGCATCCCATCCGGGGGGAGTAGAAATATTCCTAGTTGTTTCATGCCACAGAAACCAGGATACGCTCCGGCCTGGTGGGCCACTTGGCTCATAAGCAGACTTAACCTTACTTTACCCATCTGGGTGTTTTGTGTTTCCAGTGTATTTGCTTGCTTTTATTGCTTTTAGGACATCTGCTGAGAGGGATCCATTGGTGTTATTATCTCGCAAGGAACCAAGCCTTGTTGATGCTCAGTACACCAAGAACCAGGCGTGGAAGTCTGATGCTGTAAGCTCCTTAAAATCGTTATTTCCATTTATTTATTTTCTTGCAATGGGATATAGCTGAAACATTTTGAGTCCAACTAAATACATGTACACAGAATCTAGTTAGTATTACGGAAATCTTCAAAAAATGATCGTAACATAGAAAAAGCCCATGAACAGACTTCGAGAATATTTGTAAAATACTCGGACGTCTTTGGCCGATCTTCATAGAACTCTTCTGTCATTCAAGCCAGACCATCCTCAGGGAATTGCTTGTGATTAATTCTAAGTATTTTGTAATTTATTTTGCAGGACACATTACATGCTCCACCAGCCAAGGAAATCAAGCTTGAAGATCATTGTGAATACGGGTTTGCGAAGTTTGCTGCTTGACTATCGTAATAAATCTCAAAAAAATTTTCCTCATCCTTTCAACACCTCTCGGCAGTTGCATGACAACCCAAATAATGGCTGAAAGGGAGCCCGGGGGGGGGGGGGGGGGGGGGG
>Ga0126338_10003147_pt1 | contig 11522 bp, 6 predicted proteins | sample OrbCmetagenome_2_FD_92529 | JGI IMG/M metagenome (GOLD analysis project Ga0126338, IMG submission 92529) | Coral microbial communities from Petempiche,Puerto Morelos, Mexico - Orbicella C C metagenome | ecosystem: Host-associated > Invertebrates > Cnidaria > Coral | place: Petempiche,Puerto... | reverse complement strand
GGTAAAGTGTTTTACACAAATGCGCAAATGCTTTGAGGGCATGAAGCATTCTCTTTTCATTTTAAGAAGCCATTCTCTTTTAAGTCTTGGGTCCTGGGGGAACTTGAAAGTGCTAACTTTTGATTTTGAGTGGTTTTCCTCTGAAGTTCACTGTGAACATGAAACCAAAACAGTTTCAAATTTCCTGCATTTCTTGAGCTCACCAACAGTGACATCACAAGCTTTATTTCCAACAGTTGTCTGACAATTTTCCTGACCGCGCTACGATTATGAAGGATAACATTCCAGTATCTCCACTATGCTTTGTCCAATTCGTTTGAAACTTCAGAATATATTTATTTTACACTTAATGAACACATTGAACTCAAATGAAAAAAAATGTCTAAATTTTGGTTCATTTGACCTTTAACATGAAATCAACATTGAACTGTTTTTAAGTGAAATGAGCATCGCAGCAGTCACGCATTCTCATAAAATCAACGTTTAACTCTTTCTTAAGTGAAAAAAGCATCTTTGAGGTCACCCATTGACGTGAAATTAACATTTTGCCATATTTTAAAGTGAAGACAATTACTGCTTTCAAAACTTGAAGCAAGACAAACCTCTTTGCTTTGCTGTAGGACAGAAACTTGTTTTGAGCTTTTTCCTGGCAAATCTGAGTGAAAAAAAGCAAAACATAACCTAAAATTTGACGTATGGTGGATATGCCTACGGCTCTTCAATTGGAACAGTGTTTTATGCCTTCATTACAATTTCTTCCTGCTACTTTATTTCAATTTGAAAACCCTGATCAAGAGATTTTTGTCTAACATCAAAATTTACATGTTTAGCATTTTTCTTGCAGAGCCATTTTTAATGTCAGTAGCTGCTGGCCCATTTACAACTTCAGACAGCCTACTTTATGAACCCCTTGCAGATCTCATGCAAAAAGTACAAAATGATAAACCAAACCTTCTTATTTTGGTAAGTCTAATGATAAAACAGATGGAGAATTTAGTAAACTTAAACCACCTCTTGGAAGCGACCACCTGTCCTCAGCAACCAGTTTTCCGAAATACCAAAATTTTCCAAGTCAATTAAATCACTATATTTGCAACCTCTTGTAAGCAACCGTGATCACTTTTAGAGCTAAAAGTTTGAAATTTACTTTTGTTTTTAACTTCCTGTAAGGGACCACTTGAGAGATAACAGAACAGAAATTGGATAATAAGGTGTTGTAACATTATTGCATTCATTAGTAGTACAAGAGACTGAAATTTCTCAATGTGAAGTACCAGATTTTTTCTCGAAATTGACTTTTCACATGAAAAGGGGTAAGGGGCAAGGGGTAAGTCTCTGCAGTTACCATATGCTAATGAGGCAAAATTTGGCCTAATATGGTCTATACTCTTGTAATCAACCACCTCCCCATAACAGACCAGCAAGGCTTGACATTTTGGGTGGTCGCTTTTGGGAGGTTCGAATGTGGACAGAAAATTAAATTTTAGTTTCACTTTTTAACATGATTTCTACAGAACATTTGAGCAATAATGGCAAAAATTTGGTTACCGAAAAAGCCTCATGGCATGGTGATATTTCGAATACAGTTAAGAAGAACTTATCGAGACTTAAGTTCTTAAGCTAACCCAGTGAGGGAAAACTGAACGTGAAGTTATCCATATTTCAATTAAAACAGACATTTTGCATTAGTTAATAACACAGTAACACATGCTTTGAGAATTTTTATGAGGTTTGACATTAACTTTCTCAAGAATGCTAATCGCAGGGTCACTTAGAGAAATGAACTAAAGTGAGTTGCTTTAAATAGTATTCCAAAAGTTACTGCGCAATGAGTAGATTTTTAGTAAATAATTTTTGCACTTATTGCTCGAACATAGAGTGGAGTCTGTCGTAATTTCTTTGCATGTACTTTGGTTTCTTTAGCTAGGACCCTTTGTCGATACCAAGCATGATCAGATCATAGTAAGTAAAAATATGACTGTGTTTTACAATGTAACCTGGCTCCTGGGATTCCCCCCTCCTTCGAAACAAGAGGCAACAGCCAGTTGGTGGTACACATGCCTATTTCTGGCTTATTTTTTCCCTGGAGTTTTCATCCAGATGACTCAAAACTTCATTTGAAGATAGAAAACAGCTTTCTCCTTCACTTTGAGAGCAATAGCTAATTACTTTTCCACCTGCATGGGCATGAGCTAAAGACAAACTTTGCAGTTTTGGGCTCAGAAAAAGTTACACTCCTCTTGGGTTGTTGTTGTTGTTGCTCTCTTTTTTGAAGGTAAACCATTTCCTTTTAGTGGTAAATTGTACCCTAGGATACTCCTCTGAGTTATGTCTAGTCCTGTAGGATTTAGGTGTGGATTTGCCCATATCCTTGATATTGTAGTTTTAGCTGCCATTATGAATGTATGAAGACATGGATTTTGATAATAAAGTAGGATAGAGCTGATTGTAAGGCAGATGAGTTCGTCCTCACTTTGGCTGTGTGCACACCACGCCCTAGCCCCAGCAACAGTTCAACTCTAAGCTAACCTTCTGTTTTGTTTACTTCACTTTGACCTCTGGCCCAGTACATGCTGTCATGTTCCTTTAGGCATGCTCTTGATCCCCAGTTTGTCCACTGAGGGTCAAATAAAATTTCTTGAGGCCTGAAAGTGATGAATCAGATGCCTCAAGTGGTCCAAGGGCTAAACTCCCTCAAGGATGGTCTGGTAGTCAGTTTAGTTTTAGAGTCCATTTATTAACAGATTCTAAAATGAGAGTGTTAAATTATATTCAGTACTAAATTGTTTCAACCTTGATATTTTAGAATGGTGATCTAGAGGAACCTTTTGAAGATCTCTTTGACAGACAAGTACAACAGATAGTTAAAGCTACTGAAAAGTATGTTGTTTTAATTATTTTGTGTTATTTTAGTGTACAGGCTACTCAGTGATGTAATGATGATGTACAAATGGGTCAATAGATAGTCATACCAGTTGGACAAAAAAAGATTGTCCACATTTCATTAGTGAGAGCAAGAATGTGTGCATTCATGAAAACATGGTAGTACAACCACATTATGGTGGATTACTGATTGCATCTGTTAGTAGAGGGGGTTTTCCACCATCGGCTAGATGTTAAGACACATTAATAAGTGTGGTTTTCCGTTGGCTGAGGAACAAAAGAAGTGGAAAACGTTTTTCTTACACACGGCTGGGAGTCTGGGAACAGGTGTGCCGGGGGGTTTCAGGTCACGTGGCCTGTGTAAAGTTTCAGTGTTTGTTTTGCCATCTGCCATTGCCTGACATGCTCCACCCACTCACCCACCTGTGGAGTACTTGTAGAATGTGTTAAGTTGAGGTGAAATTATTCTCTAGCCACTTTTTTGTGTCATTGTAAGACTATTATGTTCTTATGTTAATAAAGGTCAGGCTGTGTGGTTCGGCTTGGCATGGCTCCCAGCGGTGTGTGAGAAAGTGTGTGTATGTATGTAAGCAACATGATTCACATTCAGATTTTTTTTGTGTGTGAAAATGGAGAGGTGCACTGAAGGAAAAGCAAACAAAAAGGAAAAAAGGGGTTGTAGCAACCATTTAAGATAGTAGACTGCAGGCAAAGTTAATGTAACTAGTACTGCACCAGCTCTTTACTTGTCTTTTTTTCTCTCTTGTTGTGGACGCTTAATGTTTGATGTTGCATGATAATGCGACATGAGTTATTGTGTCATAAGGATGTGTAGAAATATAATTATATACTGTAAACTGCCGGATACAAGGCCCCCCAGATGTATTCTCCCCTGTATATAAGCCCCCTCTAGTTTAAAATGAAATGAATTTGATTTATAATGATGTTTTAAAGCTAATAATCATAAACCAGTACATGGAAAACATATTTCAATCAACATTGCTGTAGTTCATTTCAAAATGTCTTTTTATTTCACTTATAATGGCCTATATTCTGCTTCATGGATAAGCCCCTCCGTCTATAAGCCCATCCAAAATCCCTTACAAAGTTGTTTAACCCCAGGGCTTATAAGCCGCAGTTCACAGTACGTTAATAGCATGAATTAATGTACAATTAAGCATTCATTTTAGATGGTTAATCAGCTTTTGTCCTGTACGGGTTAGGTATATAGCACAGTTAGAATTCATGCAAGAACCGTGTTAATGATTTTCTCTTGTATTATTTGACATTATTAAATGATTATGTAATGATCTGTTGATTTTGATGTGTATCAGTTATCTTAAATAGACCAGATAAGGTGAAACATGATAATGAACTTGTTGGAGTACTTTGTAATTGTTTTTCTTTGTCAGACTAGCCACTACAGTTGTTTTTGTGCCATCTCATCGAGATGTCCACCATGACTTTGTCTATCCCCAGCCACCATTCAGCACCAAAGTTAACACAGCAGAATTCAATGCAGCTGAGGTAAAGTTATGTCTTGCTTATTCCTTAGAATATCATAAAATGCCACTTATAAGTTTGAGTGATTATAAGCCCATCTGGTAATGAAAACATAGTTCAGCCATATGGCCATCCAGAAATAAGCCCTTTCCAACCCAACTTATGTACAACTATTTTATTTATTTATTTATTTTACTTTTGCCATGTACATAACTAAATTAACAATTTAATTACAAAGAAAAAATAAACAAATGGTGAGGAAACCTACCGGTAATTAAAACCAGTCGGGCTCCCTCACTAGCAAGGCAGGATGTATAGATTAATAAATAACATTAACTCAATGTTATCTAGTACATTGTAAGTACTCCAGATTTGAATAAGTTGACTGTTCTCTTTTTGGGGCTTTTGATTATCGCTACATGCTCATCCAGTTAATCAGAAACAGTTTCAATTTGTTTCCAATTATGTGAGATTTTTTCGATAATTCAACTGAACTATTTGCAACAGTTACATACAAAAATCCTGGTATGTACACTATAACCATTCTTTTTATTCCTTACAGCGAATCCATTTTGTGTCAGATCCTTGTACCCTTGTAGTCAACAATGTGTCTGTTGGTCTTTCTTCAATGGATGTATTGTTACACTTGGCAAGTGAAGAGACAGTTTGGTGAGACCCCCTACTTTTCATAGATGATTTAAAATGAATGCCACTGAAGGGAGAAATTTATTTTGTAGCAATGCATTTTTGTTCTAATTACACTGGTGTTTTGATGATTACAATGCAGTAACTAAAGTCACAAAAATTTATTTTCTGTAATCAGCCATGGGCATATATTTTTATGTAGAACTGCTTGAAACATTTCTGAACTAGACGCTTAAAAGATATGAGTTTATTTGCGAAAAACTTTGATGTTTCAGTCCACCAGGATCATCTGACAGATTTGGTCGCCTTCTGAAACATATTCTTCACCAGCATAGGTATTTATTTAATATTCTGTATGAATTCTTTCACTCTACCTCTTGGGCCATCAATCTAACTTTTTCGCTGCAACTATAGCAGTGTTAAGAGACTTGAATTACAATAAGTTTCACCATGAGAATATTTTAACAACTGAACTCTGCTCTACAGCTATTACCCACTGCATCCACCAGCTGAAGATGTCAACATAGATTATGAGCAGTTTGAAAAGTATGCAATGCTCCCTTACAATCCTGACATCTTGATCCTGCCATCAGATCTTCGATATTTTGCCAAGGTATGTTTTTTCTCTATAATGCATTAGAAATCACTAACCACTAGTACAGTGTTAGACATTCTCTTTTATCTTTTGATATAGAAAAATGAAATGAAATTATCACCAGACAGTTGGGGTATTTGTCAGTTGACACTTTCACCAACATAGTGAGTGTACTAACTAGCTGGTGCATTAGTAAGAGCTTTTGTCAGAGGAAGACAAACTACCTTTCTAGTGATTAGGATTGTGTCATAGATTGTCTCAGATATGTTGCTGCAACCATACATGCTTCAAGTTGTGTTTCTAAAGGAAATATTTTTTGCTCGATATCTAACAGTGTGTAAAAAAATGTGTTCTTATGGTCAAAGTCCTTTTTTGAGATGGGTGTAGATGCGTGAGTGTGATTTTGTGTGTACCTGTTCAAGGCTCTGTGTAATCAGAATGTGCAGTGTGCATTAAAAATAATGTGCATTAAAAATAAAGCAAATTGGAAAGTCTTTGTGAAGATGGAGGTGGTTAACAGTGGCAACCAAATATTCAACGAAAAATTAATGCATCATAAATAGTGTTTACCGAAAGATCTATCAATAATAATAGACATATAATGAATAGTGTCAACTGTTGGTGCCTTGAAAGAACATGTTCCATTGATTTTGGGCTTTCGTGAAAATTTTTGTTTTTCGTTTTTAGATTTTTTTGGCAGGATGTAGCAGGAAAATGTTTGCTGGAAAAACGGTCTTACTATTTGTGTTTGATTTGTGATTACTGCAGGACACTCTTGGCTGCTTATGTCTCAACCCAGGCCGACTTGCCAAAGGCCATGTAGGTGGTACTTATGCCAAAGTCTGGGTGAAATCATCACCAGATCATTTAGACAAGTCATCATCTCATATTTTGCAAAGGTCCTTGGCACAAGTGATCAGAATATAAGTGAATTCAAAAGCTACACCTTATTAGACCATCATGTTCTTAGAGACTGAGAGATACATCAGTTACATGTCAATAAGTATTGTAAATTGGCAGCATAACGTCAGGTACACTGGTACATTTTTTTTTGTTGCACAACCTTAGTAATAATGCTATACAAAGGAGAGCTTGTAAACCCTTTTATTAGCTGCGCACATTTTGTGACTCAAAATTAAACTTTTTTAACATATTTGTAGACCAATTTAAGTTGTTAGGCATCTTACTTAGGTTACATCAGCTACTTTATACTTAATAGGAATCATAAGAAATGAGGGCAAACATTTTGGATGTACGAGTTGTGGGAATCTAATGTCAGACAGCGTACAATCACTCTCTGGGATACGAAATAAAAAATTATCAAAGGATGTGCAAAAGATTTTACCAGCCAAACTGGAGGCGCTTAAGTAAGCATGAAACTAAATCTAATTTCTTAGAAATTATCATGTGCATTAGTATTTATGGCAGTGTAGATATAATAAAAATTAATGAAAGTACTTTAGCATGGTTCACTTTTCTGTCTTCCATAAACTGCTACTTATAAGCCACCCCCTTTATAGGTCCATCTACTTGTAAACCGAAAAAAGACATCCGGTTACAAGCCCCCGTCTAGTTTTCTAGAATTCCTTTTATTATGATGTTTTAAAGCTTAATAACCAGTGAATGAAAAACCTATTTTGATCAACATGTGCAGCTATAATGCATTTAAAAACAGTTTTTTATTCCAATTAGAAGCCCCTTCAGATATAAGCCACTTTGATTATAAACCCATCTAAAAACCCTTACAAAGCTGTTTAAGCCCAGGGCTTATAAGTGGCAGTTTACAGTGTGTCACACACAAGTGAAAGTGTCTCATCAGATTTGAACTACTCTCTGGCCTAATTGCGTCTTACTAGTTGAGGGCGCAGGCAATCAATGCAGTATTATATACCAAGTAAACCTAGTAGAATGCTACTCATAATAATGCAAATGCTGCAATCTTATTGGCTGAACTGTTATGTTTTGATATTGTTTTATAATATTTTTTTGCAACATTTCGCTGATATTACATTTCCATACCTTGCGTACAATATGTGATATACAATAAACTACTACTGAAAATACACTACTTGTAAAAAAACTCGCAATGAACTGCTTACAAGACAGTACTTGCAAATACATTAATAGACCTGTCTACCGATATGGTGACCATTTTGAATTTCATTGTTCCAAATAACTATTAAGGGTGCTTAGCGGGCAAATACATACTAGTATGCCCCTTAAGCATCCCATAATAGCTTTTTGAAACAATGGAAGACAAAATGGCTGCCATATCAGTAAAAAGGTCTGTTACAACAAACTACTTACTGGTACACTACATTACATACAAATTTATAAACTAATTGCCCCACCCTTCTGGGAATTTCACTTCAGGGTGGGTATACAGTGAAACCTGTGTTAAGTGGACCCCATACTAAGCGCACACCCTCCATTAAGTAGACACCAGCTTGAGTCCCAAAATTTTCTTCCTACATTTACTGTAAACTAAACCTGCATTCAGGGGACACCTCTGTTAAGTGGATGTGGACACCAATTTTAAGCCATTTTGTTGCACAAAACCTGCAATAAGCGGACAGTCTTCAAGGACTTTTTACTTGTGAAAGCTCAGCTTAGACTCCTTTAACATTGTTCAGCGATTTCGTTTTAAAGCTAAGTAGATTATTCCAGATTGATGAATTGACTAACTGGAGCAGTCTTTGATCTTACACAGTTTTAAACTGACTTACAAAAGGGTTAATAATTAACTATTATTGCACAATATATTAGAACCTGCTTAGAGCAGATACCCTGTATTAGCAGACACTAGTGAGGGTCCCAAGGGTGTCTGCCTAATACAGGTTTCACTAGATATTTTTGGAACCACACATCATAAGGAAAACAAATCCATTGGAAACAACTTGATTTTAACTCCTGATCTCAGGATAACACTGTAAACAATGGAATGCTAAATGGCTGCTGTATGGGTAAAAAGGTCTATTACAACAAACTACTTACAGTCAATGTTGTGGCACGCAATGACCACATAAGACCATTTGGTGGGCAATCTTGGGCAGGGAATCTACTGGCAAGGTTCAGATAAAACCCACTGACCAGATGAGGGGCCTCGGCACATGGCACCGTGCTGAGGGGGGTGCCCCATGCCTATACTGCAAGGCGGACATTGTTGCTGGAATAATGTCCTGGGGCCAAGTTAACCCAGTCCAGAGTAACAAATGTCTCCCCCCTGGTGGGGCTTCAGCACAGGGCTGAAGGGGTGTCACAGGCAGCAATTTCCCGCACATGATGTCAAGTATGGCAACAAAGTACCATGTGTGGAGCCCATAAACTGAGTTAATGCAGATCCCTCAAACCGAATCTCCACAGGAGGTGCAAGGATTAGGCATGGACATTCCTTCACCCCAAGGGTGACAATGAGACCAGGCAGCTGTAGAGAGGCAGTAAGGGGGACCTGAGTGCCCTCCCGTACGACCTAGGACTATGCAGATACAAAGTATTCACCTAAGAATGAAGTATTAAGTACAAAGAGACATTGTTGTGTTCGCAATGTAGATAGCAGTTTTAAGTGTTTCAAGGACAAATCAGGAAGGCAAGATGCCAAGTTCTTTGGGACTTGAAAGAGTTTCTTTTGGGATCTTGATATATGTCTGATAAGCATCAGATTTCCACCCTCCAAGGACTTTAATCAATTAATCGGGAAAGCCTGCTGCTCCTGCTGTTGTGTCTGCATGAATTCTGAAGCTGTGGAAAGCCAAGTGTACACTCCAAACCACAGACACATAGGACAGCATGCAAGTTGTTGGTAAGAGGTGCACAGGTAAGACTGTGCCCATCAGTGAATTGGAAGAGTGGCTGAGAGGTACTCCATCTGTCTGTTTGAAGAAGGTAGTCCTGAAGGGCAGTGATGGTACCTATGCTTGAGTCTGACTTAGCCATGGTGAGGTTGGCTGTCTTGCGGAAGGGGTCTGTTTCAGACTTGTTAATGGTTATTTCAAGAAAATTGGTGTGGCAAATAGTGGGCTGAAAAATGACATCAGCTCTCGATAAGTGAGTGTGGGGATTAAACCTACCATTGCAGGTGAATTCACTGTTTTGCAAAAAACAAAAAATGCTAGGGTGAAAGAAGCCCACAACATGGAAGAGTCAATATGGAAGATCACATTGGAGGAAGGTGGCAGAGGTAAATGACAGTTCATACAATGGTTGCTTGCCAACATTAGCGTTTATTTCACCCTAAACTATTGATACACTAGTTACGTGTTAACTAGTTTGTATTTTCTCTTTGTTTACTTGTTTATTAATTAATATGTATTTATGTTATTTTAATCAAAACTATAACAAAATACTTGAACGTGATTGGCTATCAGCAGCCTTATTTGAGCATTAATTGGACAGTACGCGTCATTTTGCGCACGCTGTCGCGGTGCACTTTGTTGAGTAAACTGCTGTGTTTTTCAGCATTCATAATGTTTTCAAATCGTTCAGCGCTCAATCGATGGTTTGTTCATTTCTCGAATTTTGTCATAGTTTTGATAATTGGTAACAGGACATAATGTCGTCCAATTCAGTCTGTAATCATACTTGTGATTAACAAATCGGACTCCCACTTCACAGTCGTCCGATTTTGTTAATCACTCCTATGATTACAGACTGAATTGGACTCCACTCAGTCCTATTACCATTATTAATAGTGGGCTTCCTGCAAAGTAGCCTTTTAGCTATTAAAACAGAGTTTGTCACTCTAAATAAAGAATTATCATTACCAAGAAACCTTGTGCTCAAGCCATTACACAGTGGTAATTTTGTAATCTTTTGGTGGTAATTTAATTTGCAAATTAAGCACAAATCCCTCATCTCTTATGACTTCATACATTAATTTCAAGCTAAAAGACTCAAATTCCTAAGGGTTTTGCTAAAAGCAGGCCCACAGCCCAGCGGCCCGAAGGCCCATGGCCCTTGGCCCGCAACGGCCTGGCGGTTCAAGGGCCCAGCAGCCCAGAGGCCCGCTGGCCCAGTCCTGATTTTCCACAGTTTTTTTGTCCAGCGGTAAATCCACGCGCATGCACAGATCTGCATTGGGTTTGGGCGTGCAAAATGGACGATGGTGAGTTTGAATTCGTTTACCATTTTAATAATCATTTCAATCCTTTTCGATCCTTTCTTTCGTTGCATGTTGCTAAGTGAAAAACGTTGTCATTCTCTGTTTATTCGTCTGTTTACAGAACCTGATAGAAAGGAAGTCCATTCTCGAATGATGTAAGTTACTTTCAAACCACAGTTTGAGATTGAAAATTTCATAAGCTAAGTAATGAGATATCTGAACTGCGAATTGTCACTGAAAAAGATTCGCGGTTCACATATCTCATTTATGAAATTTTCACTTTCAAAGTATGGTTTGAAAATAACTTACATCGTTCGATAACGAAAGTCCTCTATTCTGCCATCGGTTTCTATAAAGAGACGAATGAACAGAGAATGAAAACGCTTTTATCTGAACAACATGCAACAAACAGAAAAAAGAATTCAAATGATTAAATGGTAAACGAATTCAAACTCACCGTCGTCCATTTTCCAAGCCCAAACCCAATGCAGATCTGTGCATGCATGTGGATGTACCGCTGAACAAAAACATAGGCACGCAAGGCGTGCAAGAGTTATTTTTTTGTGAACTATAAGTCTCGGAAATAGGAGCATTCATGGAACTGTTTACAGTAATGATTTGGTTGATTTGACAAGTTTTTTTGGTTGCGATGTACAGCAAGAAAGAAACTGGGAGTTTATGATGTACATACGATGTTACATCAGTAATGGTAAGATAACTAAATAGTAAGCCATAAAATGTTTGACTGAACAAACTACAGTAATCTGACACGTCTCCAGATTAATGTAGATACCATCT
>Ga0126338_10003144_pt1:0-7500 | contig 11524 bp, 13 predicted proteins | sample OrbCmetagenome_2_FD_92529 | JGI IMG/M metagenome (GOLD analysis project Ga0126338, IMG submission 92529) | Coral microbial communities from Petempiche,Puerto Morelos, Mexico - Orbicella C C metagenome | ecosystem: Host-associated > Invertebrates > Cnidaria > Coral | place... | reverse complement strand
TTGTTGTTTTATTGTTTCGTGCTTGTTGGGGCTTTCCGCTTTGCAAGCGAGGGGTTACCACGCTTGATAGCCAGGATCATGGCGAGGAATATTTGTTGTTAGATTATTATTTTTTTTTTTGTACATGTATCGTTTCACGTGTGGTGGAGGCATTCACTTTGTAAGTTTAGATATATGCCCGACTCCGCTTTGTAACGAGTATATTTGCTCGTTTTAAGCTCCTGTAGCTTGCACTTCCTGAAGTTTATCGGAAGTGGAGCATTACCTCAACCTCGTTCCCAGGGTCTCTCATCTTACCGTCCCCTTTCGCTCCAGGGGGCGGTAAGATGAGAGACCCTGGGAACGACGTTGGTATTACCTTGGTTAGAGTTCACCTATGGTGCTTTGTTGCTTTCCTTTGCGTTCGTGAGTATTGTATATTATCTCATACGTTAATTTTGTTCTTTATGTTTAGGTTGCATCTTTTTTTCTGTCGCTTATTCTCTTATCTTTAGTTGTTGGTTTAGTGAAGGGATACTTGCTTGCTCTTTATTTCATGGATATTAGAAGTTATTCTACGGATCGGGCTTGAATGATTTTTGTGTTATTTCGTTCGCTAGTTTAAATGCCAGTTTACCACAGTGCTTGTCTTTCACTTCGCTTACGTTTTGTTGTTCTTTATTCTGTCCGTCTGTGAGGCCGGCTGTCGGTTGGTTCAGTTAGGAAGAAAGATCAGAGCGCTTGAACCGAACAGGTCCTTCGAAACCACTGAGAGTATTTTGATGAGTCTAAATGATATCTTTAACCGTCTTAATTGTGCGTTCGATCGTTTTGACTCACATGTAGTTGTATGGGACTCAGCAAGCCTTTTGTTTAGCATGTATTTTCTTTGCTGTTAAAATTAAATTATTTTTTGTAAATATTTTGTTTTGTCTCTTTAGTTTTTTGTTTTTTACCCTTCCCATCCTTGATCCTGGGGGACCTTCTATGCGTCTCAATTCTGGACCTGGTTCGGTTTCTGGGGTCAACGAGGGGTTGGTTTCCCTGTCAAATCTCGATGCTTCGTTTCAGTTTTCGTTTACGATTTTCTTTGCTCTGTTTTTGGCGAGTGATTCTCTTTTCGCCTCTCGGAACATGGAGTCTCAGGACTCGCACATGCGCTCAACTAAACTTGTTCCTATCTGCTCTTTGCCAGAGAGAAGCCAACCCTTCGTTGGCCCCCTGGCTTTTCCGGATATGATTTCCTCGCGCCTAGGCCTAGGTGGTTTTTATCTTTGTTTCCGTGACCCGAACCGTTTTAGGGCAAGTATGATTCATAGCAGTTTACCATTGTGCATTTCCTGACTGGTTATAGCTTTTCTGCTGTGGATCTTCTCGAGATACTTCTGCTTGGTGTTCGCGTGAAGTGATTTTTCACCCCATTTAGGGGGGAATTCTAAGGGAAATTAAATTCTGTCATACGCATTCGCTTACCGCCATCATGATTCGGGTCAAGGACTCTGCAGTTTGCGCACAGTTCTCTGATTTCATAAGAGATACCATTGTTCAGTGGGTCCTCTGAAGTTTTAACGGTTTGAGGCGAAGTCGGAGTCGTGTCTACGCCCCTCGTAGTTCTTCCTATTACAGTCGAACCGTCAAAGCTTTGTCTCTGCCATGATGAAAGATCATGTGGATCACCCTTCAAATTGGATCACCCTTCAGATTTGCCTGGGTATATCTTGCCTGGGCATCTCCAGACAACATTTTACGATGAAAGTGGATATTAGCATGTCCGACTCCACCCATTGTCAGATAATTTTTTGACGGAGGCAAGAGTGGGAAATTTCTTCGTGTTTCGTAAGCTGCATCTTGGTTGGGGGGCAAGTGCCTTCATGTACCACAATCTTGGTCTTGTAGTTTCGCACACCGTCCTATCACTTTATATTTGCGTCGGCTGTCATGTTTGACAGCTTCTTTCTTCTCAGGCGCGTTCTGTTTCTCCTCAAAGTGCACAGAGAGCCGAGGCTGCTACTTGCATTGTGTGTTACTTTTGATAGAAGCTAGCTATTCCATGTGTACTGGCAAGTCACAATGTGTCCCTTCCACAGTCACTTGTTTTTTTTGGGCTTCCGGTGCGATTTTTGCGCAGTTTTCTCATTCCCCTGGATAAGAAGACCAAGTTTGGGATTTTGAGGGAGAGCATTTTACCATATTTCAGGTCATTCTTGAGACTCCGCACTGTTTCATGGGACAGGTCGCGTCCTTTCGTTTAGACATCCCTGGTTGCATGCTTTATGCCCGTTAAGTCTTTAACGTTGTATCCCAGCTTGCGCGTTTTTCCAAGGTGGCCGCTAAAGTTCAGGGAAAACTCCGCTCGGATATAGTGATCTTTGCTAACGTCTTTGTTTACGTGAAACTTCCTGGATTGGTGGTCGGATGGCCTTCCCTGGAGGTCAAGGCAACATTGTATAGCCACCTTGTTTTGTGATGGCTCTAAACGCCCTTTGTTTTAGTCGGAGCACGCTTAAGATATTGTGGGGATCAGAATTCCCGTGGGGCCCTTACTCAGGTAGTTCCGGGCTTGCGTCTAAGGAGTCTTTGGTGGGCTCCTTTGCTTGGCAGGAAAGGCAACGGAACCGTGTTGATTTTCCCTTCTCAATCTGCGTTTGTTTGGTCGGCGCGTAACCTGTAGTGTTCCAAGTTTTCCTCATTTGTTATGATCTTTTTCAAGGTTCCGCGACTTTGGAAACCCGCCGTCGCTGCAGTTCGTGTCTATATCCATATGATGCGGATGCAAATTTTGGCAGGCATGTGTGACAAGGTCACTTTAGTTCATTTTCAGTTCTAATTTTCAAATTATTTTTTATTAGTGTTAAGTCATTATTTTTCTTACTATTTGGGTTATTTTCCTACATTGGTTTGGTTTCCTTACACATCTCATTTTGGTATGTGTTGGTCATTCATTCCCACACACTTCTCTTAGCTAAATCCTGTTGTGTAGGAGAAGTTACCTCTTAGTTCCCTTAGGTAAATCCTGTATTCGTGGGCAACAAACACACTCCCTAGCCTTATTTGGTTTGGAGTTATTCCTATAGTTTCCTCAAATCTGTTACAAATTGGCAACCATTCGTTCAGCAAATTCAGTTGATTCAGTTGGTTTATTCTGAGCTATACTCAAGTTCTCAAGTCAAGCACTGGTTTAGTTCGAATGTTATATTCTCAATAACCCTTGTGTTACTCGTTCCCGTTTATTTTGTTCCTGTAGTTATTGTCTCCGCTATTTTTGTCAATATACTCGTAAATCGTACACTCGTATCTGTCGTAACTACGTCGACCGTTTTGGCCATCTTACACATGTTTAGTGGCCACCGCGCCTGTAATACCCGCTCTGCTCCAAGGACGAGATCCTGTTGATTATTAAAGGCGTAATACGCTCCTAAAACTAAAGTTTTCTTTTGATGCACGCTTCATCGGCTTCAGAAGTTGGCGCTGGAGCAGAAGTTTTCCGCGTTCGTCGCGTCGATTACCCCAGCTGAGAGCTAGACTATCTCGTCTCTTACAGTGGATGACGTTATCAAATTCGTCATTCATAGATTAACAAATGGTAAACGCATTTCTGGCAGAAGAACGTCGGCCATTACTTTGGAAACAATGTCTGTCAAATGATTTGCTTTGTAAACATTAGCACACACGTCAGCAGCGTACACCCATGGGCAAATAGTAGACGCTAAATTAACCAATCAGAGCGCGCGCTTTGCTTTAGTTATGTTATAAAATAAATTAGGGCAAACAAGGGTTCACGCCCCAGCGTGCTCCGGAGTGATTTACAAGTGTCCCCGCCGTTTGGTACTATAGACGTCTGTGCTCGGCTAACTCAGGCCCATCTTTATGAACTTTAAGTTTCAGAAATAAGTTTGCTCTTTTACGGGAAAAGATAATCTATAGCCAGTCGCTTTCGACAATTAATAAGTATGTTTTAGTTCGAGATGCTGTGTTTTTTCTCATTGCATTCTTTACGGGCGATAATAGGGCGTCAGATTTGGGTCGGCTATTGGCTAGCCAGGTTCTTAAATTAGAGGATCGTTAGGGCCACCTGCTACGACGTCGTCCATGGGACGTTCCAGGACAGCGGACTTGGTTTTTAGCCTGACGTTCCTCACAAGCCCGTCTCTTCTGTTTGGTTCAGTTTACTTTCAGGACGCGACCAAGGGGCCAGAAGTTTTCTACCACGAGTGCAATGTCTCCAGTTTCGAAGTCACACGTCTATCTTTGCACTGATTGCCTTCTCACAGCCATGAAACTTCCAGATACTGACTATTAAAAACAAACTCCTGCAGTGCAGGCGGTTTCCATGTGTTCAAGAATTAGCGGTATTAACTCGCGATAGTTAGCGGTGTTAGCTCGCGATCGAGTAGATTCGCCGCCATGTTGGGACGCCTTTTCGTCTCTCTCCAAGCCTCTTCCGAGTTTGAATCCAAAATGGTGCTCACTTGGTCAAAATGCGCTCGCTCACCAAAATACGCCTGCATTAGGCTACGTGTTGGCCGCTTCGCTTTTGTGTACCATTTATCGGTTTTAAGATATTTTTATTTTCCCAGCTTTCAGTTGCGAAGGTAGGTTTTTACTTTTATAACTTGTTTTGTGACGCGAACGTTGTCTGTTTTACCCTGCTGTTTGCATGTATCGAAAAACTATCTATCCCTGGTATACATTCCGTATTTTAGCTTATTCTTAATTGCATGTCTGTTTTGATTATCGAAAATCCAGCTTCCTAATTTCGTCTAGGCTTTGAAAATATTGATTGCAGTTATATCTTTATCGATAGACTCGATAGCTTTCTTTCATGAGGGTCATGAAGGGGAGTACCAAATCCCAGTTCCCAGCCCACATTTTCAACAAGGACCAACTGGCCAGTAGCAGAAGGTTCAACAGGGTAGTATGAGTTGGGATGCGTGTAATAATGTGCAGACCATGGTGTCACTCTCTTTACTCTTTCTTCAACTGATGAACCAAAAATCTGTGCGTATTCGTAGAGAGTAAATGTTTCCTTCTTAAAATGAGTGACTGCATGTTGGTTCTTAACATGTAACGTCAGGATTGATTCTAATTCAAGTTCACCTCGAAACCTGGACATGAAGACAGATCTTTGATGTTGTGCTCTACCCCGCGAAGCGATTGTGCCATCAGTTCCAATGACTTCAAACAATTGTTTGATAAAGTACTCTCTGGCACATCAGTGGTTTCTTTTGCCAAGGACTGTTGATCTCTTGCCTTCCGTGAGCAATACTTCACGTACTCCAGCACCTCATCCACCAGAGCAATTGCTTCATTAACCGACTTATGTGGTTCTCTAACTGTGCGTTTTTTGGAATGAATGTTAAAAGCCTTCACCAGGACTTGTAACTTTCCAAGGAACTCTGCAATCCCTGTCAACGGTCTGTTGATTAGTTTGACCGCGTCAGAACCAGAGTGTGTAACGTAAATGTTACGATCAAATTCACGCAGATTCCAATTCAGGTTGACACAGTTTCGAGTGTGATTGTGAACCTTCACTATCACCTTTACTGTGTCCTGCAATCACAACAACAGCCCCAGATTCAAAGAGTTTAAAAGAGTGCTCTTCGCAGAACAAAATATCTTTACCAAGCCAAGCAACATTCACTGCTCGTGATGATATGGGTAAACCGTCACTCCCTAAGACGATTCTTGTTACACCCTATGATGGAACAAAGACATGAAGAACACCATTCGCACAAACAGCAAGTTCATCCCCTGAGAGTGCCAAAGAACTAACATTTGTCCAACTGTCTGCATAGCTGCACATGACATTCACTGCTCCAAGGACACCTACTCCGTCAAAATCAGTTGTGATAGAGTAAATACTCTTTGTAGGATGCACCAATTAACATGTCACCATTTCCAAGACATAAGTTTACAATTTTCTGTGTGTATTACAGCATTTTTTGAGTTAATACACTTGATTTCGATTATCATAGTCCGCGAATTGGACGCCATTTTTACCTTTCCCGCCACGTGCAAACATGCGCATATCATTCCATCAACAACAAACCGCTGACCGGGAAAACTGACAGAACTTAACAATAAAACTGTGTGGAGCCTGGTAGCTAGAACGTGGAAACGAAAAATGTGATGATTCTATGTGTCTACTGAGGTCTAATGATGCAGAATTTTAATTCTTTATTCAAAGGAATAGGCTCAGTTAAGCAGTGGTGTCAAACGTAGGGTCAGAGAGCGCTAAAAATAAGAATCCCTCTCCCATTTTCAAAATTGTTCATCCTTTCCAAGTGGTTGAATCCCAGTCCCAGTGCAGTAAATCCCATTTTCCCAGCCCAAAAAAGGGCAAATCCCAGTTCCCATTTTACTTCTTCACGCCCCTCTTTCATCATTCCCTCAGGTGTTCATATCGGGAGTTATTTTGCCCATACAAGCCAACATATCAAGACTCGGCTTGTGGTTAGTGCAGGTTGCACAGGGGCTGGTACGCTTTCGCAAGCTAAAATTAGTATTATCGGCCTGAATGTTTGGCGCGGGTTTGCCCTATACAGCGAAAGGAGTCATTGTACCTTTCCAAGCCAAAATCTCGCTAGCATTTAAAGCATGAGGTAAGACTCTTCAGTTACCATATGGTAATGAGGCAAAATTTGGACCCAGTATGGTCTAATCTCTCGTAAGCGACCAGGCTTGACATTTTAGGTGGTCGCTTACGGGCGGCAGGTTTCTTTCACAGGTCACAGGTCACAGGTCACAATCAAAACACTCAGTAAATTTCGCGATGTAATAATTACCGAGATTCCCGAGAGGTTTATCGATGTTTCAATGCAACAAACCCTAACTAAAAATGTTTTACTCTATAATTTTAATGAAAAAATTTCTAGGGGTGGTATATGTACGAAATGGGATGAAATATAGCTTTATCGTAATAAGATAATTCATTATGATAGCAAATTGAACTGTTTTATTTCTATCTTTTTTTGAAATCTTTACAACGAGTGTGTACTAAACAGAAACAAGAGGGTCCCCTATACCTCCTCTGAAAACAATTTCACGCAGAAGTAATTGGCCTTTTCATGCATCACAAAAAATTCGAAAACAGCTTCACGTTAACAGAAAAAAATCACTTTTCACGTAAAAGTGCAAAGGCTAAATCATGTGTCACATAAAAATTCAAATTCTATCCACGTTTCGCAAAACATACAGAATCCTCCATTTTGATGCATCGAAATGCCGTGTGCATGTGTGACACATCGTGACAGACTAGATTCTAGGTCCTCCTGGTTCACTGTCGCTGTGGTTGGTTCTCAGTCCTCCAGCTGCAAGGGCGTGGAATGGGCAGGTTTTACATCTAGTTTGGTGCAGCTTACGAGCTTTAATGACGCTAAAATCTCCAAAAAAGTGAAGAATTATTCCCGCAAAAGTCGTTGGTTCACAAATCACGCGTAAGTAAATGCATAATTCACGGATCAGTGTAAGCCTCTTTCGTTTTCATATTATATTGAAAGGCTACAAAGAATTTATGTTTTC
>Ga0126338_10003142_pt1 | contig 11527 bp, 9 predicted proteins | sample OrbCmetagenome_2_FD_92529 | JGI IMG/M metagenome (GOLD analysis project Ga0126338, IMG submission 92529) | Coral microbial communities from Petempiche,Puerto Morelos, Mexico - Orbicella C C metagenome | ecosystem: Host-associated > Invertebrates > Cnidaria > Coral | place: Petempiche,Puerto... | reverse complement strand
TAACTTTTCACAATAACATTCTACAGTGTCAGTCAGACGGGTAACAAGAAAATAGAAAACCATCAGCTAGGGTATCCTGTTTTGATATACAACCGAATTCTCCAGACTTATATCAAAAGAAATTTATAAGAATCCGTAAAGAGAGTTTAAACGTAACAAACCTCAGAGTCTTGATCCTCAGCAGTCACGCTCGGCAAAAACTGAGGTCTATTTTCCTCTTTCTGAACTGTCCTGGTTTGAGGAGCTTCCTTTACAGCCTGGCCCACTCCCCCTGGAATTGGTAGTTTTCTCTTGGTCGGTGTGCTCTGCTCAGAGGTGGTGGGGCTAGTGCCAGTCACTGATGGCTTCTTGGCAGGAGAGGGGGACCGGGTCTCACCTGTCAAGACAGGGATGCGTGACTGGGCACTGGTGTCACGGGATGTTGGTTTGGATTCTATCAAGAAAACAAGAACACTTTTATTAAAAAAGAAAAAAAAAAAGTTATGAGAGATAATATTCATGAATCAACATTCCTACCTTGAACAGGGTTAGGCTCTGACTTGACAAGGGATGATTTGACTGGAATTCGACTAGCCGCTGGAGAGGAGAAAACAAAACCATCCATGTAAAAGCAACGATGTCAAAAAAGAGGCCAGTTGTTAAAGCTAAGCACAAGGTAAAGTCTGCATACGAGCCAAGTGCCTGTGGCCCATCAGGCCGGCACCTATCTCCAGTTTCCGTACTACAAAGCGACTAGGAGTATTTATGCAGCCCCCCCCCCCCCTCCCGATAGGATGCTAGTCCATCACAGGGCTACCCCCAGCATTAAATTCGCTGGTACCCATTTGTACGCCTGGGTGGAGAGAGGCACTGTGAGAGTAAAGTGTCTTGCCCAAGAACACAACACAAGCACAAAGGGAAGCTAAAAGTAAACCAGTTGTCATAAAAAGCCAGCTGCTGGTTAAAATCCCCATGTACTTTGTGATTCATTTTGTAATCTCGGCAGGCTAAACTGCTGAGCTACTGGTCTGATTCTTACAAAAAGATGGCAAAATCAATCGCCCACTCATACAATAAAGCCGCCTACTTCTAAACTTTGTGACAACCCTGACGGTTATTACAAAGTTGTGAATTGCCTGACATTTTTTACAACTTTATTAAAAGCACATCCAGTAAAAGTACTTCTCATTAATATTTTTGTCGAATAGGCCTTTATAAAACGGTTTAAAGCCTCAGTCTTAATGAGATCAACAGCTTTCCTCTCAAAATCAGGGATGCAGTGGTTGTAAGAATATTGGAGCCAATCACCCGGGTAGGGGGAGGGGGTGGGGGTACATGGTGTTGAATGGACCACTTCAAACTTGTCCTTTCTTCAGACCATTAAAGAAATGATTTTCCACACACTGTTTGAGTGCAAAACCAAACACCAATATCCCCTACAGGACAAGTGTAAGGAGAGTTTGTATCTTGATACTTACATTTGGCACTATTAGTGGACACGTCTGAAGTTGACCTAGTGACTTGTTGAGGAGACTTGTTAAGTGCCGCCAATAAACTGGGCTTTGCTGAAGTCGGCTGACAACAAAAAACACAAAACAGTAATGTCAGTTGTCTAACCAGATGGTTGTAAGAAAGTGTCCTACTCGACGAAGAACTGTTTCTAATCAGTGACACAAAACGCAATTGAAAGTGATGTTGGCTATATGGTTAGGATGTGATTGCATAAAGAACGCGTGACAATGATTGCATTGCAACTAAGCAGTGTAGAGCATAGCCTAATGTGCTGCCACATGAGCACAGAGAAGCCACTGGCGATAGTCGCCGCTTGTGGCAGAGCAGATCATCTGTCATGGTTTCCCCACTGGTGCAGCAGTGCATGGGAGCCTACTATGTACAGCACAGGAAAAAAGACAAAAAGGGATTATACCTTTGCTTTTGATTGGAACATGTTGTCATCCTCATCACCAGAAGAATCCCATGAATCTCCTCCTGAATGGCTGAAAGAGAAAACTATCAGTTAGGTGTACACAGGGGTTGGGGGAAGGCTCACTACTTTCAAGAGGGGTCGCTACTTTTAGGATTTATTAGCGGCCACAATTTTTTTGTGTTACTTTTGAGAGGGTCGCCACTTTTAGGGGGTCATTTCTTTTGGAAGTTTAAGGTAATGTGAATTTCAACGGTTTTTTAAACAGTGAATTCATAGTTGAGTTTTTGGTGTTTGTTACTCAAGACTGTAAAAGTTAAAATTCGCATCAAGGTGTCTTCAAATTTAGTCTTAACATTTTTTTAATACAGTCTACAAACACAAATCTTGTGAATCTTGTCCTACAACTTAAGATGTACATGAATCAATTAAGGGATGAAAGTGCACTTGATAGCTTTGCAAGGCACAAACATTCGACAGAGTATCATGGCAGTGTGACTATGCCATTAAAATAATAAACACTACACAACAAATAAGCTTCACCTACATGTAAACATGCACAAAAATTATGTTGACACCACCTAGCAGTGTACAATGAATATTAACTGATCCAAATTCCATTCAACCTACTTGGAGCAGGTTTCTACTTCAGTTGAACCCTAATGTGGTTATCAGTCTCCTATATTCAAAGGTTTCCTCAAAAATTATGTTAACAAAACCTTATTAATTTTATGGTTTTCAACATCAAGATTAGTAATATTCAGCAAGAACCAAGCCATGAATTAGCATTCAATACATGCAGGTGGTTTTATAATGTTTTAAAATTTAAATTATGTTGCAGTTGTCACTTGTGTCAGCTTACAGTCAATTACACCTGCCTACATAATGCTCAACATCAAATAAATAATTAATTCAACCACAAAGTTGGTATAAATTAACATACATGCTGAAATTTTAATTAAAGCTCACTACTTAAAAGATGTTCTTGATTACCGCTAAAATTATTCATCTAATAACTGGTTCTCTTGATGAAAATTATGTTATTACGGTTAATATATCTCTTAGGATTTGTCGATTTTACATGTATTTCAGCTGCCTGATTTAATTAAGAAAACTTATTGGGTATCGAGACTCCCAAATTTAGTCTACAATCATATTTTTGTAATCTGCTGTTTGAATCCCAACATTGAATTTTACACGTTTTGACAAGTAAAACTTACAATTATATGTCATGAATGCAAAATGCTATTAATCATAATATGACTACATGTAATTAGCAAAGGTGGTGTTTTGTGACTCAATTTACACAGCAATGATCATCTTGATTACATGTACTTACTGACTGACAGAATCCTCTTCCTTTGCTGAAGCACTATTATAACCTACAGAACAGGAAAAATACTAATAGTTATCACATTTAAATTATCATGATTACAATCCCTTGGCCGGAACGAAACAAGCTGCGTAAGATTACATGTAGCCAAGAACAATTACATATTATCACAAGTAACTGGAAACTTTATTGTCAATAATCATAAAAAACAAAATAATTCAAAACTGCTCTCCACAAAATGATGAAAATTAAATGATGCTAAAAGGAGGGCACAACAACAATTTTGTGAAATGTGATTTGACCAACGACAATAAAAATGTCTTTGCTTAAAGAGTATTTTTACAGGTTACATGTACATGTACATGTAAGTAGAAAATAAATTAATCACATTTTTGTGAGGAATAAACAGTAGTACTGTAGGAAGTTATTCGAAGAGGTGAAAATTTTGCGTCCAACCGACTGAAAGAACACGATTGCAACTGACTGATCGCATGCGCATGCTCTCTCATGTGACTATGGAGTGACTAAGACTGGGGACGAGATAGAATTATTTGCCAGATATCTTTTATTAAACCAGCTAAAATGTTAAAAGTCACAGTCCCTTCATATATTTTTAACAAAATATCAACATGTGCATTGCTTGTAATTACTGCATATTGACAGTTAAGCCTACTGTAGTTCAGATTTAGCAACACACTGTAAGGGCATAAACATAAAATTTTACATACATGCAAGAAGGACATGATACTCTAAGTTACATTTGCAGTGTGAACTTCCTGACACAATGACACAACAGCAACATAACAGCATGAACATTATAACGACATAAGGAAAAAACTTTTTACACCTTATGTCTTTATGTTTGATGTTTACATAACAGTTTTACTTTGTACATTTATTTCCTGAAATGAGCTATTTAATGATGTTTTAAATTTGTCATGATGTTGCCATGTTGCTAGTGTGAACCTGAGGCCTAACTGGTTTCTGTACAATGTTGTTACATACCTCCCTCATCTGCGACAGGTCCTCCAAATGAGAAGTCCACGTCATTAGTTGTTGTTCCAGTTCCTAGCAATCCAGTGAAATCCACTCTCTTATTGGGTGTAGACTGATTTGATTTTGTGTTCTTCACCTGATTTCTTGCTCTTTCTTGTTGTTCTTCATACTCTTCAATGATATTTGAAACACTGTTAAGAAATAAATAATATTGGAAAAAAAAATATGTTTGCTGCCTGTATTACATGTAAATTGCAAGTTTTTTTTCCCATTCGCACTGAGAGTCTTCAACATGTTCTAGTGTCAAGTTTAGGAGAAAATACATTCAAGTAAGAATAAGCCTCAGGGTTCAGGCCAAATCCAGACCCACATTCGAACCCAGACCGCTCAATCAAGAGTGGGGTTCACCAACCATAAGGCAACAACACCTCCACTTTGAGGTGGTATCCCTGTGTCAAAAACAATAATGTCTGCCTAACCTGTGGTGTCCGTGAATGACAGCATGGTCTGAAGCCTTCCATCCCTGGGAGTCTTTTAGTTCAGTGTTTGCATTATGCTGAAGGAAAAGTCGAACTATACTAATGTGTCCCTCACTAGCGGCTGTCATCAACGCTGACCTTGAAAGCATAAGAAGCAGTCATTACTGACAAATATACTGTACAGTAGAATCATGATTTTCCAAACATCCAATTCAAAGTACTGGTTTGAAAAATCAGGGGTAAAATTACAGAGTTCAACTGGGAGGAATGAAACAGCTTTTGGTTTGAGCTATCAGGAGGTTTAAAAAATTGAGGGTCTGAGAAATTGGAATTCCACTGGTAGTGATACTGTAATTATAATTAATTTACAGAAGGTGTACAAAGTCATACATCAATACTTAAAAAGGATTTTCCCGGATTTGATAAGAATTATGCAAAAATCATGGAGTAAATTCTTGATTTTGCAGATCTTACAATTATATTTCAAGGACCTTTACTAGAACCTTGCAAATCAAAGATCTCTGTAGAATTTTTGCACTGAGTAGTAAGTTACAATTTTGAGCTTGATCCTGCAAAAACCTTTTTAAAGACTCTTGGAGATCTGATCATGTGAAGTCACGCCGTGGGACAATAAGAAAATGCACATAGCCCAACCCACCTTCCATGAGCATCAACTTCATCAATCTTTGCTCCTTCGTTGATCAGAAAATTGACAAAGTCTAAGTTTCCGAGTGATGATGACACATGGAGAGGAGTAAAACCTTCCTGTGAAAAAATACAGCCGAGGGTAACTTTTAAAATATTATAAAACTGAACACATTCAAACTACAATTAACCCAACCACAAATGGGTCACCAAAATCTGGTTACAAACCTTTGTTAACAGGACACGTACGTACTTTACAACACCAACAGCGACATACAAAAAAACTTGATTTTCACCTCTTATACATGTAAGCAAACGCCTCTACTAAGCAGCTGCTTACAGATCACATACTGGTGTGTGCTTGCAGACAGTTTGGCAGTTTTAACATTTATTGTAATATTTAAAATCAAAGTACCTTGTCTTTGGCATCAACTTTAGCTTCTCTTTCTAACAAAAGCACAGCAGCATCAATGTCGCCATTAGCTGCAGCAAGATGAAGCGATGTGCTGTTATTGACATCCACAACATTTGCCTGAGCTCCATGATCCAGCAAAATTCTAATACACTCCAAGAACTGACATTCTACCACCTGTGCAAAAAACAGTAAACGATTTAAATATTACTTAATTAGCCATAATTATATTATTATTATTATTATTATTAGAATAGGGCACACAATCCTTGATATAGTTAATAATTTTTAATTTCTATGCATGACTAAGCATTCATGTATATCATCTCTTGGAAATTCCCTGATATATTGCATATGTAATTTCTACAAGCTTGGCTACACTTTTTGGGTATAGTTTGTGAAAATTTAACCGGACAAAATAGTGAAACCACAGGCTGAGTTCACGATTACATGCTCACATTATTGATCATTTTTTAGGTGTCTGATTCAAGAAAAACAAATCCTCTTTTTGCTTTATGGTTGATTATTGCAACCAAGAGCTCTGCTTTTAGGCTTGCCTACATGTAAATCTATATTAATATTATGCATGATTAAGCATGATATGGAAGTCTGTGCCTTATAAATGATATAGTTAATATTTAAAAAGAGAAAACTGGGCCTTATACATGCAGTTAAACCAGGGATGTCAATAATATCTACTACAGCTGAGTATGTTTGATGGGCCCGATTTGTTACGGGTGTACTGGACTATACTGTACATGTAGCTGTTAACAAGTTTATTATGGGTGTGAAGATCATGGCTACAGTTAACACAAAACTTAATAATATCCCTGTAAATCATAGTAGGTCATGGCTATCAGCAAATTTTTAAGCCTTGGAAAAGCTGCCTTGAAAATAATCACTCATTCAAATAAGAAATTACAACGGTTTGCATGATTCAGGTCTGATTGAATCAGATACAAAATGTAATTTCCAGAACATGAATGGTAGCTGCATTGGCTTTTTCACTAAACATTATTTTTGTATTACTCTATATGGTTAACACTTACCTTCATGAGTGGTGTTCGACCATAGTTGTCACAGAGATTAGTCTTAGCATTGTTTGCCAGGAGGAATTTTACAATGTCCTCCTTACCTTGAGCACAGGCAAGGTGAAGAGCCGTTCTAAAAAAAAAATCAAACTTCAAATGTGAACCAAGTTTACAATATTGTACACTGGAAAAGGTTATCACAGGAGGAGGGAAGCCATACATGTACATGTATAACTACTTAAAGAGAGCAAGGTTTGCTTTGGACTTTGGAAATGTAACCTGTACAAGGGTGATGATAAAAAAAAAAATACTATTTTGCAGCCCTTTTGGGAACTGTAAAATGCAAAAGTGACAATGAAAAAGATTCTTATTACAGTCAAATCAGATATTATTCGTTTAATGGGAACTCTGAAATGTTATGGGTGAATGTTCCAATATTGATTGATGGTTTGCTGGAAGCAATTCCCTACAAGCAGTTGGTTTCTCCTATGCCAAATGCAACTGCTCAAAGGGTATGGAAGCATAAACTTACAACTTGACGGGTAGGCAAAGCAGTCAGAAATTACAGTGTTTGTATGGGAATCCAATGGTAAATAACTTTTTCCAAAATTAAATTTTGCACAATTTGTGGATCAAAACGTTAAAATACTCAGTAGGAGATTGAATTCACCAAGTTTGAAAGATGTAGCTCAGCTAGAAGATGCTCAGTTATTTTTTTTAAATTTTCCATAAATTTGTCCGTAACTTTTTTTCTGTGAACAGCGTCTAGACGTCCATCTACCCAGCCAAATTTACAGACAAAAAAATGTATAGAAAATTAGAACAATTAAGGGCCTGTTCACATGGAGGTGGGGGACCTCATGCAGGCGAGGTCCCCAGCCTTGCTAGATAACCAATCTATCCATACTCTCTCTTTTTTTCTTGATCACGTTTGCATGTTACATGTAGGTGGGGTACCCCACCAAGGCGGGTTACCCGGTCAGCTGGTCCCAATTCTCAATGTGAAAGCTGTAGAGTGGGGTAGCCCACCTAACCGGGATAATCAGATCACTGCGCCAAAGCCTGCCAAAACACAAGGCAGAACATCATGGCTACCAGCTGCTTCTAGCGTAGCGGGTTATTTTGACGATTTCACCTCCAAAACCGCCAAAATGCTGATGAAATTGACATTGCTGGCCACAATTTAAGCATTGATAGTCAACCAGATAGTCAGGCTAATCAGTGGAATCAAACTGAAGTTTTGCCTGCAACAACGACATTGAAGCACAAAGCAGCTTCATCGAAACAAACAAAGGAAACAAACATCAGTTCTTTGTTTATGTACGTACTTAGTGACAGCAAAATTGTGTTTAGGACCTCACCTTATGTCCCCAGAGTTGTATGTGAAGACAAGTATTTCTTTACCACAGGTAGGTGAGGTACTTCACCTCCCCGGGGTCCCCCACTACCATAATATGAACAGGCCCTAACTAAGCATCTTCTGGCCAAGCTACCTGGCGAGTACAATCTTCTAACTAGTATTTTAACGTTGCGATTCTCAAATGGTGTAAAATTCAATTTTGGAAAAAAGTTTTTTGCCATCGGATTCCAATACAAACACTCTAATTTCTAACGGCTTTGCCTACCCAGGTAATGCACATAACTGTGCAGTAAATCATTGCTGATAACCAATCACATCAGAGAATTTCAATACAGAGTGTTTTCATTTCTGACAATTAGCATTTAACCAAACGTTTGATAGCATTTAGGCGTAAAAAAAATTGTTTATACAGAAAAACAATATCACAAAATTTAATCTTATTTGAACAGCACGCAGGCACAATATTTTACCACCATCTGCGAATTGGCGATCGCTGAATGTCTAGATTAATCGCCTACATGGTTTTTATAAAATCAAATGAGAATAACCGATGACGACCGCCAAAAGTATTCCAATTATTTAGCTAATAAAACGAATTGAAGATTAAGTTCTAAGTCATTAAGTTTTGAATCATTCTCTGTATATAAAAATTTACGCCTACTAAAGGAAATACAGATTTGCTTATTTTGTAGCCTGGTGCATTGAAAAATGAAGTAGTACTCAAACCAGGTAGATACAAGAAGCGTTTAGCGTAGAGGTACATACTATAAGCCTTAGGAGCTTAGTGTGGGTTGAGAATTCAAGGACGCTTCAAGAGTTACCAAAGAAACGCGTATGATCGCGATGGCAGTAAATTTCTGATCCCAGACAAAACTATCTTGCCCGTTACCTGTTTTCCCTGTCGAGCTGGTTGATGTCTCCCTTCTTGACTAGTTGCTTCAATTTTGATAGATCCCCGCTCAAAACGGCTTTATGAAGCTTCGGTAAATCCTTGTCCTTGGAGATGGAGTAACCAGATGCGATGCTTGCGGCATCGCTAAGGTCTTCGGTGGACAGAGTGTTCTTTGCACTTGGGCTCTTCTTCTTGAAAAACTTTTTAAGGCCGGACATGGCGATTGGAGTTACGTTAATCCATCATGTAAAGTATCTTTTCACGTTTACAAGAGACACATTTTGAAGTTTACTCACGTCCAACTTCGGATCGGCAGTTGAATTGCACTTCAGCAACTTGAGCCGATAGTAAACTCGGTACCAGGTCACTCTTAATAAACCCAAAATACTCTTCCCATGATTCCGTTCGGCTTGAGATAACCAAGAAACCCAACGTAACAAACACCACGCCAAGCCAAGCCAATAACTCGACATGACGAAATTTTGCCAACCTAAAAAAATTTTTTTTTTGCATTTTTATTTCTAATTAGCATCATCCTTTGGTTGAAAAATCAAGCTAGTAGCGACTTAACCCTTAGAAAGACCTTCTTCAACTACACACTTTTTTATAAGAATAAGTCGAGCTGTTGGGCGGCCAGTAATCGAAGTCCCGATGGGGGCTTTTCTATTGTTTTTACGTCTATTAATCGGCCAGCTCCCTTAAAGCGGCTACTGTCCATTTCCCTGAGGGTGGCCGTTTAATAGGGATTATTTTATCTCAGAAATTGATGTCAGTTTTTCATGCGTCTGTGCTGTTATTAATCATGAATTTCGTCAAGTACTTTGTCAAAATAGCTGTGGATCCACGAGGCGATGAAATTCATCGTCAATAACAGGATAGACGCATGAAAAACTCACGTAATTTTTTTTTTTTTTTTACCATGACAAATAATCAAATTGTACGCTCTCGCCCGCTTCGCATAAATTATAAATTTATGTGTCTGTCCGCTTATTGACAATGAAAATCAACCAATAAGGGCGCGAGAATTGCTGCAGCGATTGTAACGAAGAATATGGAGGCTGAAATGAATATCTTAATGATGATAAAAATGAATGACAGGCCAAACATGACTCCTATTGGTCAAGATAGGAAAACTTTGACCTTCAAAGCTTCGCGCTAAAGAGTACGTTTTTCAAAGACCTCCCTTTTCTGTATGAAAGCAGGGGAGGGTCTTTATAGATCTGATGATAAAAATGGATGACAGGCCAAACATGACTCTTATTGGTCAAGATAGGAAAACTGACCTTCAATGCTTTGCTCTAACGAGTACGTTTTTCAAAGATTCTCCTTTTCTGTATGAAAGCAGGGGAGGCTCTTTATAGATTTCTCTTAGCAGAGGCTGATTTTGTATTAAATGCCATTTACTCATTAGAATGTTTTTAAGATTAGGCACAGATGGGCGATATTCTGTAACAAACGGCAAAATTCTCTTGCGCATTTTTTGTTTATTTTGTCGAGCGGACATTCTTTGGCCAAATTTAAGTTCTGAGAGAGTGTTAATTCTTTTCTAAAAGGTTATCTGGATAACCTCTGTCGCGTAATCTGCGTTGGAATTGAGTAATGTTTTCTTCAAATGTAGCTTTTAAAGAGTTGGTTCTCAGAAGTCTTAAGGCTTCGCCTTTGATCAGCCTTTCCTGACGCCTGGAGGGTGGCAGAAGGTGAAGTGTGTGTATTGGAAAGTTTCTGTCGGTTTGAAGTGCGTGCGCACGTCGAGAATGGATTCCTTCTTAAATCTTTCGCCCTTATATACGCATGTATCCAGGAAAGTTATTTCTGTATCTGAAATTTTAGCTGTGAATTTTCTGGATGTTTTCAATTCTTTCTTTATGTTTGTTTACATTGACTCTCGGTTCAAGGACCTTGTAATGTGCCTTATTCTTAGTTAGCTTTTCATCATTGCTTTTACGCTGCTCTAGCTGTTTAATCCTGTGGAGTTTGGTCTTATTCCGCTCTACTCGCCTGTAGTGAAATTTAATGAGAGTGCCCAAATATTTCTGCTGAGCGTTCTTTCTGATAAAGGCAATGGCTGGAGTTTGGAAAAGAACATGGGTTTGCGAGATGAAAAATTGTAAATACAATACAATTAAACTAAGCAAAACCGTATAAAATTCTTCCTTTCTCTAAACGGAAAAACTAGCCAAAAAACACCAAAAACAGCACTGGCCGCATGGTAGGAGCATTTCTGCAAGACGTTATGTGTGTTATATTAGACTTTATTTCCTGCAGTCGGACTCCAAAATTATTTTAACGCCTTCAATACACTCTAAAATGGAAAGGTCATACGCTATAATCTAAGAATATTCACAAGAATGTTTTCAGCCTAAAATGGGCAGAAAAAATAAGAATATTCAAACAGGACAGGGAAACCAATATGCTTATGTAAAAAGAGTGTAATAAAAAGCCAATTAAAAAATGAGATTGACTAGAACAATCAATC
>Ga0126338_10003141_pt1 | contig 11528 bp, 3 predicted proteins | sample OrbCmetagenome_2_FD_92529 | JGI IMG/M metagenome (GOLD analysis project Ga0126338, IMG submission 92529) | Coral microbial communities from Petempiche,Puerto Morelos, Mexico - Orbicella C C metagenome | ecosystem: Host-associated > Invertebrates > Cnidaria > Coral | place: Petempiche,Puerto... | reverse complement strand
GTGCACAACACAGGCTCAGATAATCGGCCATGGTTTAATCTGTGTTTGTAAGGTAACGAAAATTGCAACAAAGCAAGCTAGCAGGTTTGGAGTGCTTTATATTTCCGGGATGGAAATCCACATTTGCCTGTGGGGAATTTCTCCGTTGCAGCTGGTTCGAGTTTATTGCCAAGTTCTGTTTTGCACGAATTAAATTTTCTTTAAGTACAATTAGCTAGCAGGGAATGTGTGCAAGGGTGTAATTACAAAATAACATATTGGCCTATGACCGGAGTTTCTAATTTTACGGCATTGAACACAGCGGACATAGCGATCATCACCTGTCATTTTGACCAAAACTATCATGTAATGATTCCACGTTCAACGAATTCAATACAGCAAATTTATCGCGAACGAATGTTTTGCTGAACTAAACTGAGCTTTTTTGATATTCGATTCTCAAAATAGCTGATTAGAGGTTTTTCTGAACGTATTAAAGCGTTGTTTTGCCTTTTTTGTGGCAACGAAACTCCTTTCTCCGTGCATGATGATTCCTTTAGAGTTTTTAATTTACGAGCTCTCTGTGTAATGGAGTGATTTTAATCAGAAAGTCAACTTAAACGCAGTCAATAATAATTTTTAAAAGTCATCGCGCGAGTACATCTATTGACATTTTTTCATTTGTGATTTTCAAAATAAGTTGTCTAGACTGTTTTATTCAAAGGTGTATTTCATGAAATGAAATGTGGTATTAAAAATTGACCCTGATTTAATTATGGGAAGTGTCTCAACCTTCTTATCATGGAACTAAAATAATATCCAGCAAGTTTGTTTTGGCAATTTGTGTGAAATCAAAATTTTTATTAATTAAATGTAAAATTATTTGGAATGGAAATGTTTGTCCCTTCCTCCCGAAGACATTTATTTTGAACAAATGCAGCATTCTGAAACACATTTTACGGTCTACGACAAGTCAGAACTTTGGAAAAGTAAGAACAATTCAATCACAAACAATTAGAATATTCTTCCGATAGATATTTCTCCCATGATTCTAAGGGAAAAAATTAATGAGAACTCTTATATGAAAAGTTGCAGCAGTCCTTATTCCCTACTGAGAAGACAGGATATGAAGAAAATTATCTGTAGCATCAATGGCTATGATGAACGCCATGCTGTTGCTAGCCAATAACACTATAAATTAGTGTTATAGAAAGGCATTATGCAGAAAAATGCCTCTGTTACTGTAGTTCAACATCTGTGTTGGTTGTACCATCTAGCCTTCTCGAAATCATCAGCAGTGTCAATCTTTGAATTTCTCACATTCTGTATCTGTATCCTTTTTTTCTGGATGGTGTTCTGGTGGTATACAATATGTTTTTTTGTACGGTGTAGCTCGTGCTATTGGTTATTAGTCAAATATTTTACATTTGTTGCAAAAAAGTACATGTACAGGAATTGTCAGTAAAAATATAAATTTTTTAAATGTGTCTTGCTTAATTTTTTTCTTGGTTTGAGATTTTTTGGACTGGTCTGAAAAACCAGATGTTCCTTTTCTTTTGTTTTAGCATTTTGAAACTGGAACAAATTTTAACCACATGTTATATATTTAATTTTAGGTAACAGCACTTCCCAAGGAACTCAAAGAGGTATATTTTGTGTGATTGTTGATCTGGTGGATTAATTAGTAATAGTAATTGGACCTTGTTTCATACATTTCAGGGAGAAATCGCAGAAGTAATTTCAAAATCAGATGAGTGTAAAGTATGAGGCCCATTTGAAATTACGAGCACGATTACTCCCTGAATTGTATAACACAAGGTCCAACTACTAATTAACGGTATCTATAACAAATTTGGGAATTAAAAATGTCTTTTGAAAACTTTTTTTGTACGAAAACATAGGTAGTGCTTTTCATAAGTTTTGAAAACTGTTAGTAGGAAACACTGCAGAGAAGCCATTAAAGCCTGTGCAATTAATGTGCGAATCATGTGGGTATCCAATTATAGGTATCCAATTACAAAAAGTTCAAATTAGATAGCTGTAATTGGACACCCACATGACTGCGTGCCAATTACGTAGCAAATGGGTGCACTGACGGGGAATCAAGAATTTTCTTATAGACAAGTGATGGAGAATCATAGAGCAAGTGATTAAGGAAGTGAATGCATATAGGTTAGCGACTAATGGATTGATGGAGATTTTTTCATTCTGACATTTTTTTTGTTTCCCTTTTAATTTCAGTTAACCCAGCTTAAGGAACTATATTTGTATGGGAACAAAATTGCAACTTTGCCACCTGAAGTAGGAATGCTGAAACACTTAGAAAAACTGGCATTAAATGAGAATAACTTGACTGACCTACCAGGTAATATCATAGACTTTAGCTGAATGTTTTGTAGGAAACACAAAGATATTGGTCTAGCAGTTAACTAGAGCTAGAATGCTGTTGCTGAATTGAGAGGCTCGGGCTTAATCTCTGGCCTTGGTCTATACCTAGTCAATAAAATCCAACATCAGGCAATATTTGTACAAATGGGGACCAGCAAATTATCAGGGAATCTGAGCACTAAATTACAAACATCCCATCCAGGAATTTTCAAGGTTTTCTCATGTTCTCCCATCATCCCATGTCACTACGTGGTAAACCCACAGAAGGAGCAGTTGCCTAGATGTACCATATCAGAGCATTGGAAAATACCTGGCAGGTTGTGCCAAGAGTAAAATGAACTACAGTATATACAGGGTACATGCAATATTGAGTTTGAAATATTGTGGCTCTGATACATATCATTGGAGAATCATTGGAGACGTGTATGTTATAATTACAGGTTAATGCACTCAGCGAGTGAATTATCGGTATTTACCTGCACGAGTTCACTAACAGTGAACAAGAAATTTTTATACCGCATGAGGCTTTGCTGAGTGCAGTATTGAACATTTTGAGTTCATTGCTAGTGATTGAGTACAGGAAAATCCCGATAATTCACGAGCAATTAGTGTGTTAACATTTTTATTATTCAAATTGAATACACTGCACAAAGAAACACTGCATTGAAACCACTATATTTGAGTCAGCCGAAGCCATGGTGTAATGACAGTGGTGTGTTGAATTTACACCACAGCTATTACACCACAATAATGACGTCAATGTGGTTGTTTCATGACAACCCAATATCACATGGTACAAATCAGCCAACCAGAAAATCGGAATTTGTACAGTGTATGAAAGTTGAATAATAAAGTGTATTATTGTTCTTATTAAAGAGAAGTTACAATTTATTGTAAAACTCTAACCATACTGGGGAATTGAAGAAACCAACAAAGTGTGGGTAATATCACATGTAATTGTGCTTTATAACAGATACTCTTGTAAAGCTAAAGAATTTGAAACTACTGGACTTGAGACACAACAAGATGAAAGAGGTATTTCAAGTTTGTTTTTGTTTTTTCAAACCATTCTGCATGATTCAATTTACAAGAATAATCATAATCAAGGCTGGATCTTGTGGATCTCATGTCACATAAATTCATTCAAGACAGTTATTCTGAAAATATTTACTGGTAAATGTCAGTGGATGATATGATTCAAAATTTAAAAAAAAAAACCGGCTTTTAAACGATAAATTTAAGGCCAGCTGGCATTGAAAAAATTCTTTAAAGCATAATGTTTCAATGGTTGATTCATTTTTTTTTATCGCTTTGATTGCCCTGTTTTCTTGTAATGACACCCACAGTAACTAGTGGTATGTACAATGTACTGTAGCTTCTTACTGATACTCATTTTGAACTTGACAATATGATCACAAGGACTGATCAGTACTGATTTTGCTACTTCATATGTTAAAATGTTTCTTAGACTTGTTCAGAGTAAAACAAAGTGATAGTCAATACCCCAAGGGTTTGTATTCTCCTCCCCCATCCCTTGACCAGGAGATTAAGAGTGTTACCAGCCCATTAATCAAGTTAGATATTTTGACTTCCACTGGGTCCCAGCTGACAACAGGGCCGTCAATAAGGATCATCTCAGGTAACACCTGTTACAGCTGAGTATGCTTGATCGGCCACTGATGTTACAGGGGAACTTGCCTGTTGTTGACACAATTCACACACAAAGTAACACGTTTGTTAGGGGTGTGAAGATCAAGGTGACTTAAAACTTAATGACAGCCCTGGGCAATAATTGACCTTTTAACTTGTATAGCAGCCTGCCTGAATTCTCTACATGTATTTGTTCTAAACTTGTTTTTGGTGTTCTTCTGCTCTTAGTCTTAGTCTTATAAATTATTCACCATACCTGATAACACCCATAAAGTAACAATGTTATGTGATGTTGTCACACCTCAACAGCTTTGTATTGTAAGTATGGAGTAAATGTAAGTTTACAGATCTTTAAATCTAAATCTTACTTCTGTGAAAAAACTTACAGTTAGGCCAGCAAAGTTAATTGCATTGTTATTATTTTGCATTTAGGGCTGCAAGCAAATATAATGGTGTAGTACATTTATTTGATTACTGTTGAGAAGATACTGACCAATTAATGTTTGTATCAATAATTTTTTTTCAGATTCCACCTGTGGTTTATCAGCTTACGTCATTAACTACTCTTTACCTTAGATTTAACAGACTAGTTGTAGTTGAAGCTGGAATTGGCAACTTAAGAGTGAGTTGAGATTACCATAATTTAAATATTTTTTGCACTGACTGACAGAGCCTTTGGCAGTCATTGATATTTATGACATTTATCTTAAGACTCCATTTTTAGCAAAATAGAACCATCAAAAGAGATTTTTTTTTATAAGAGTTTGATTTTGTATTAACCATACATAGTTTGAAGTGTTCATTGCTGGTTGGTCATAGGAACAAATTTAACTAGTTGTTAAATTAGCTCGGTAGTTATAAGTAAAATTAATAGACTTTTTTATATTAGATCAGATATTGATACATGACCTATATGCATTAATGTTTAGCTTTATCTTTAAAACATTTTAGACTGCATTTGTATTCTTCATATTTTAGTGTAGATATTTTAGTCTTACAAGTTTTGTATGTTGTGTAAGTCTGTGTCCCCTCATTAGTGTGGGTTTCTCCCAGGCTACATGGTTTAACGCTTAAATAAAGTTTTATTATTATTGTTATTATTATCATTATCATTATCATTATCATTATCATTGTCATTGTCATTATCATTATCATTTTTATTGTTATTATTGTTATTATTATTATATTATTATTAGTAGTATTTTTGTTATCATAGTTTATGAAAGACATGTATTAGTTTTACATTTTGATTTGTAAGTGTGTTTCTTCATGTAAAATTAATTAATACTTATTAACTGGATTTTGCTATATGCCTTTCATTTTACAGCTGCTTGAAAGATTGAGTCTCAGAGAAAACAAGATTAAAGATTTACCAGCTGTAATAGGTAAAACTTACCAGTTACTTTTTCATTTGATGGCAATAAATAATTTATTGCATTACACAGTATTTAGTTGTACTGTAAAGTGGCATTCGTAATCTGCTTACATGTAACAGAAGGTTGAACAACAAAATGGCATGCATCTTTTAGCCACCACATTTAGAAACAGGTGCTAATTGTAATTAATGGAAGTAAACTGTAATGATTGTGTGGTATACCTGTTTACAGGTGTCTTTTGTGGCAGTGATTACTATATATTGAATTAAATAGTTTGTTAAGTGTGTTTATGTGGTGTTTTAATTTGCCTTTTGGTACACATGTACGTGTATGTCTGTTAAGTTGGTATTTCCTTTGAGTATAGACAAGGGTAATATTGAACCACAAGATCAATTTTATTCAATATTTATGAAATATATTATTTTATCTCTTATTTCAGGTCATCTTGTTCATCTAGTTACTCTTGATGTTTCTCACAACAATATTGGAAGCATTCCTAGAGGTAACTTATTTTTCCCTGCTTTCATAAGCTTAACATTAATTATTAATGTATTCAATTCATTGTCGATTATTGTTAATTAATTGATTGATTGATTGATTAATTGTTATGCAATAAATTATTTAATCCTGAATTCAAGAAAGTTGTCATCCCTTTAAAGGTTACTGCAGAATAAGCCCTCACTTATTTCCTTATGACATGTATAGGACGCATGCAGCTGTTTTTGTCCGATGGTAATTTCTCATCATGACTGGAAGACTCATTTCTAAGGTTTCCAGTACTTAGAAAATTTATGTCTTGAGACTATCCCAGATCTATTTTTGTAGTCATGTTGTGGATGTGCATTTTAATCAATGGTATAATTTTAAAGTTCTTATGTGTGTGCAGAGATTGGCAACTGTGTCCAAATGACGTCACTTGATCTTCAACATAATGATATTCCTGAAATACCAGACACAATCGGCAATCTGACAGAAATGACAAGACTAGGACTCAGGTGGGTAATGTCGGATGTCTGCATGCTGTCCAAGAGTTTGTAATGGATATATCAGATGGTAGTGGAACAATCTATCAGAAATTACTAAACTGCTGAGTGTCCCGCAAGCTAGATTTTATCAGAGAACAAAAATAGAAGTGGTGGCATAATGGATGGGTAGGTGCAGTGGCCTTTTGACTCCAGATTGAGTGATCCTGTTTCGAGCCCTGGCTGTGGACATTGCATCGTGTCCTAAGTCACCTACTAGCCAGGGCTAAAAAAAATAGAATTCGAATTTTTGCCTGCTCTGAGCAAGTCCTAGTTTAATTTCTTTATTTAGGTGGCAAATAATTTGCCTGGGCCCTTGCCCATTGGGCAAGTGAGATTGAAAAATTACTTGCCCAGCAGGAACACCTACTATGTCTTGTCCCGGATGACCGCACGACACTTTTTTCAAGCCCTGCTAGCCCACAAAATTTCATCTTGTCCAGTGCGTCTCTAGTTTGAATTTCTTCAAAAGTCTTCCTAAGAAACTTCACTTACCCAATAAGAACAGAAACCTCTAGCCTGGGCACAAAATCCACCAGCCCAGGCCTGCCTAACAGACAGGACTTTCTCTCAAACCAAGTGTGTAGTGTACAGAGAGGATGAGTGCCTGGGTTATTCAGAATGGGCTCTGTTGAGGTCAGCTACAAGTCAATTTAGTTTGGCCATTGTTGTTGGCATTTGTTTTAATTAATAATCTTTGTTTATCACAGATACAACCAGCTATCTGCAGTGCCAGCATCATTGGCAAATTGCACAAAAATTGACGAGTTCAATATTGAAGGGAACAATGTGTCAGAACTCCCTGTGAGTATTTTTGTTGTTGTTGTTATTAGGACATGTACAAATAATAATAGTAACAAGAGGAGTAACAACAGCTGCTTGCTACTTCTTTACCCATTATTTTGTTGTCCCCCTACATGGCTTTTATTAACAGTTTTTTGTTTTCCTTTTTAAGGACAACCTTCTTCATTGTTTAAAAATGTTAAACAATGTCACCTTGTCTAGGAATAACTTTGAACACTTTCCAACCGGACCTCCCAAACAGCTCGCTGCAGTTCAAGTAGGTTTATCATTGAATTTAAGTTATTTGTTAGTGTTCATTATTTGTTTCAAGGGATTTTATTATCTTTATCAGTACCAATGAGAAGAACTGGTCCACTCACAATAATTAGACTAAAGAGTTTGTTTGAGGCTATCAGACAAAGGAAGGCAGGGGGAGAGGATGAAAAAACTGTTTTCTCACTCGCCCCCACTTTCTAGCTTATTTCCTATCTTTAACTACTTTGGGTTTTAATGTGTTTTTTGTGATCCTACGATAACTTACTTGTGATGTCACTTAAAAATGTTCCTTTATATTATCCTTTTTTCAGACATTTATCATGGAGCACAATAAAGTACAAAAGATTCCATTTGGAGCATTTTCTAAAGCAAAGTTTTTGGTAAGAGTAAATCATGAGCCATGTAACAGGTTTCAAACTTTGTTTAAAATGGTGTACTCATAAGAGCTGTACAGCTCTGTTATATAGTACTGTAGCTAGGAAACAGCTTACCAGGTTCATTAAAACCCAGCCCACTTTTCCAGCAAAATTGCCTAAAGTCTCTGTTTTCTAGTGACAGGCTCTCTTTCAGTCTGTGAAATTAACCACATATACATAAATGAAGGGATGGCAAATGGTCACTAGAAGATCATTGGTTTGGAAACTTTTGATCTGATCTTGAACTCTCAGAATCTGTTGCACGTGATGGATCAGGAAGTCTTTTTTGAGTACGGTTCTTTCATCTTGCAGTGTTAGATCATTTAAATAAGTCTCAGTCTTGGATTTTCAAATAAGGATCTTGGCATTTTTGCAAGTCTTGGATTTTACCAATCATCACCCCTACATGTACATCCATGTGTAACACTGTTTCGCTGTGCATCCCTGTCTTAAAAGTAAATTATAATATTAAATAATGAAATTTGTACTTTTAATGGTGGTATGATGTTTATATCGTCAGTGATACTTTTTTTTTCAGTTTCCATCATCTCAACTGAATTATTTTTTTACTACATAAATTCAACTCGTTCTTGTTCTAGACAAAACTTAACATGAAAGAGAACCAAATAGCGGCATTACCTTTAGGTGAGTAAACATCTCCGTCACCAGTTTTCAGCTTTCTCTTGGCTTCTTACATTCATTGGAGGCCTTGTGGCACTTTTTACTCTCAACCATCAGATTAACATTGTGGATACCCTATCCATGCTGCTTGGCTAAATTTTATGCATGTCCCATGCCATGAGAATTTTCAGAATTAGATACATTATTTTTTGAATGATAGCTTACATTCAGTTGTTTTAAATGAATATAGATTTTGGGAGCTGGGTGAGTCTGGTCGAGTTAAACTTAGGAACCAATCAACTGTCAAGGCTTCCAGGTACGTCATCAATGTATTGATGTCAAATTACTTAAGTACAGACAAAACCTCTGCTAACTCTTACCAGGAATGATAAACTGCTCATACCAATCCAACGCTTTTGACCCTCAGGTTTAAACCTCATAAGCTCTGTACAGTGGCTAGCTAATTCCATTACATGCTGGCCATTACAGAGAGGTTCAATTTTATCACCAATGTTGTTTTAACTTACAAGACCATGTGTGAACCCTGTAACCACTATGCCATTACATAAGTTACATACAAATTCAAAATCATTCATTCCCTGTGTAGCTTGGAAACAAGAAATCTTTTCTTTCTTTCTTTCCCCCTTTTTTCACTTTTTAACTCAGAACTACATGTATGATGTTGATCATCACTCTTGCCCAAGTTCAAGTTATAGTTAATTTTGATTCTCTTTACCTTGTTGCAGAGGACATCCAGTGGCTTACAAACTTAGAAGTTCTGATTCTTAGCAACAATCTTCTTAGAGTGAGTATTTATAACTTACATTGTAAATTCATTTTTTTTGGAGTGCCTTCTGCCCAGGGGGGACAAGATGCGGGTACAAAACTGGACTACAGTGTATGTGTTGGGTACTTTCCACTGGCCAGTGCCTTCAATTCCCATACCGACCATTCAGTTTCTGACAACATTTTTAATTCCCCTGCCCATTTTTAGTTTAACTTGGCAAAATTAATGGTAATCATTAAATAATAAAATTGCTTTGGAGGATTATAGTTCACGTCAAGCAATTGGTAAATACCACCACAGTGCTTCCCATGCCATGTTTTCCAAAATGGCTTCAAAATTTGTGGAGAAGGAGTCAAAGTTATCTTCCTTCAGTCAGTAAGAAAGCTATGTAACCTCTGAACCTTACTTTGCTCTTTCCTGGGCAGAGTAATGTCATAAACTTTTATCATTGGTTCAAGTCCCTTTTTCAAGTCTTATTATGTTGGTAAGAATGCTAGGGCTGTCATTAACAGGGCCACAACAATAACCTGTAACACCTAATATGACTGAGTTTGTTTCAAAGATCCTTGATGTTACAGGTGAACTTGCCTGCTCTTGGTACAATTCACTCACAAAACAAAAAGTTTGTTGGGTGTGAAGATCAAGACAACAGGCAACTTGAAACGTAGTGAAAACCCCGATTATTGTATCTTATTTTTAGAGACTGCCTCGGGGTTTGGGAGAATTGAAGAAACTTAGAGTCCTTGACTTAGAAGAAAACCGGCTGGAGTTGCTTCCCAATGAAATCGGTGAGGATCTCTTGCAAATACTTGGAATTCATGTGGTCAGTTTCTTCAACAAATAAATGCATATTTAAGTTTTTACCTGATATAAATTTATTTTCTATTCTCAGCTTTTCTTAGGAGTCTAGAGCGACTAGTTCTTCAGTCAAACAATCTAACCACACTCCCAAAATCAATAGGGTGAGCCTATTAATAGTCAATGTTAATAAAAGGAGATGTGCAGTATGTATGCACATCTTATGTGACAGGATATATTTTTTACAGGTTGTTGTGTGTTTTGGTAAACCCTAAAATTTCAAACATGTCCCCCCCCATTTAAGTTCATTTGTTTGACCTTCCTCCCTCCCCTAAATTTGTCCTTCCTTAATTCTTTGTTAGGAGCAGTTACGAGTACAGTACCCTACATGTAGGGGACTAAGTTCAATGCAAGTAGTTTGCTAAATAGTTAGCTGGCGTTAGAACTAGGTACATAGCATGTATATGGCAAGTCGCTTGTCAAGTTGTAACCTGTACCGTACTGTGAGTTAAGGTTCTATTTTCCCCTAGTATCCAATTAAGATATTATCAGTGGTTTTTGACAGGGACTGGCATAAAATGGGTTGCAAAATGTTAACTAGCTAAGAGTTATATGTGAAACTTCTTTATCATCCTATTTAGCTCAGGACCACATTCATTCTTGGGAGAATATCACCCTTGATCTTCCTTGTACAATTGGTGCTATACTTCTCTGTACATACAGAAATACCTTGAACTATATTCAGATTTGGTTTCAGCATGGCTTTTGCACTAACTCAGCTATTGTATCACATATATATTTCAGATACCTGACCAATGTTTCATATCTGAGTGTAGGTGAAAATGATCTCACGCAACTCCCTGATGAAATAGGTAATGAAACTGAGCAGTACAAGATTTAAGTACAGTGTACATAGTGTGCAGGTTGCCTTTAACACTAAATAGAGATATGCCTTCTCAGGGAATATGCGTTCCTTCCAGTTGATGACGGGATAAGCTTGAACCACAAATCTGCAAGTTATCTTAGAGTTTAATTACAGTTGAACCTCCGGTTGGGACCACCTCTTGTAAGGGTCTACCTCTCCTCAGCAACCATTTTTCCAAAATACCAGACGTTTCCAAGTCAAATCACTATATTTGGAACCTCTTGTAAGCGACCACTTCTCCTAAGCAACCGTGACCACTTTTAGAGCTAAAAGTTTGAAATTTTATTTTGTTTTCAACTTCCCCTACGTGACCACTTGACAGATGATAGAGCAAACATTGGATAAAAAGATGGTTTAACATTATCACATCCCTGGGTAGTGCAAGAGACGACAGTTTCTTAATGGGAAGTACCAGATTTTTTTTTGAAATTGTGAAATTGACTTTTCACATGAATAAAACATTTAAAACTCTGCAGTTACCTTATGCTAATGAGGTGCAATTTTGAC
>Ga0126338_10003140_pt1 | contig 11531 bp, 2 predicted proteins | sample OrbCmetagenome_2_FD_92529 | JGI IMG/M metagenome (GOLD analysis project Ga0126338, IMG submission 92529) | Coral microbial communities from Petempiche,Puerto Morelos, Mexico - Orbicella C C metagenome | ecosystem: Host-associated > Invertebrates > Cnidaria > Coral | place: Petempiche,Puerto... | reverse complement strand
TTAAGAAAAAACAGCCGAAGAGTAGATTTTATCTCATGACTTCATTTGCGACTAAAAACTGAAACAAAAGAAAAGCAGTATATGAGACAAAGTATAGCAATGACAGCTATAATAAACAAAACTAGAACTGAACCAACCTTTTAACCGTGTTTAAATAAAGATTATTAAAAAACCAAACTCAGTGACGAGATTACATACACTCTCGAGGAAATTGATTTTATCTGTAACCACTGGCACAGCTGGAAATGTCAAAAACCTCTCTTAGCTAAGCCTTAAATTTGCTTGTTTCATCGTCACAGTGTTTTGAAAAGATTCCAGTAGAAAATGAAAGATAAAGCCCTGATAGGGAAATCTGACAGAAACGTCAACACGTCAATAGGTCATTGTTAATTTCGAAGGAGGTTCACTTTTAAATAGAGCAGACTAGTGTGGTTTGATCATTTTGATTTGGAATTCTTTGAGAACGCAGAAACTTAAAGAAAGCAGAAAGTTTAACCCTAGATTCATTTGATCCAAAGTGACGGAAGAAGTTAACGTCTCTATTTACCGCTGAGAGAGGAACTGATTAATTGTTTGACTAGAAGTGAACCGAATCTCACTGGGCCTTCCATAGGTGGGTACTTTAATTGTCTGTTTATAATCTTTTCATATCTGGTAATATGTGTAGCTGTTGCTGTTTATTATCTACATACCAATCACGACTTATACCTAATCTCATTGGCGAGTTTGACTCTCCTTTTATGAATCTAAATAACTCAAGGGTTTTTGAAGTTTTTCTTTCAGTGAATTTGGTTTAAGCGTTGGCTAATGATGCTATGAATAAACCGATGTGATTTTTCCATTATTTTGCAGACAAAGTTCCAGTTGTAACCTGACGCTTTTACCGACAATTGTTTTCTCCCCACAGAGCAAATTAAAAGGAGTGGTGAGTACAACATGGATGATTTCGTTAACTACTCCTAATGAATCATAAACGTCTTAACGTCAGTATGACATCGGGAGGTTTATGTTAAACAAACTGTTTTAAATTGGTACTAAGAAATATAAGTTTTCGTAAATTAGTATTTCACTTTCTGAAAGCGAAGGAATCTATGATTACGTGAAATTTTCTCACGCGCATTGTTTGTCATACTTCAAGAGTTACGCCAAAAATCTACTGCAACAATCAATTCGGCCGAATATCAGAAACTGTGAGAAAGCCACGTGACTCCTCATTTTCAGTACGAATTTTTAAATTGTGACCGACACACTGATTTGAAAAAAATCTTGCCGAAATTGAAAGCTAGTCTAGAATTTAAACATGTAATGCATGCGTCATCGTTCAAAGTACCTTTTCACCTGACGGAAATGTATTCAGATGAAGGTCCAATTTCGACTTTCTGCACAGAAGATTGCCATTCACTTGTGATCAACTTAATTCTAGAAAAGCTAGTACCCCGAGATTTCAGCTTATTCGTCTCACTATGATCCAGATTGGCTGCACGAAATAAAACTCGACCGGAGTCTGTAATCTCTTCCAAACAACGCAGGCACCGGTGTCTACACTACATACAATTTTAAGTCCTTGATTGCGAATAGTGAATTCGGTCACAGAGGTTTCTGTATTGTTTCCTCAACAGTTGTAAAGGACAGTTCGGACGTCTTTTCTATGCAGACAGATTTCGTAATAGCCCGTACGTTTTGTTTTCCATTGGGCTAAGAATCAATGCCACTTGCTTCGCTTCTTCTGTTTAATTGGCGATGAAGTATTGTATATTGCTCTTCTCGTTCGACGTAGACATTCCAGTCGTCGTTAATTTCGCCGAAGTCTTCTAGTTTTCCAATCGGCATAGTGACGTACATCCGAAGTTTCTCTTTTCACGGCATGGGATCTGAATTCTCGTCGCCAATCTGTTGAGTCTCACGGAATAACCTGACTTAAATCACAAACGTTAATACTCAAACATGGCGGTTCAACACAACAAGCACGCACGCATGCATGAGAAGTGCGCACATACTGATAACAACACCAACAGGCTAGTTTGTGCTCCATGGCCTCGGAGACACATTTCACTTCTACATCGCCTGGAAATGTCTCGATGGCTTTGGAAACATACTTAACTCCTCCTACATTGCCTGGAAATGTCTCGTTGGCTTTAGACGTTCATTTGACTCCTTCTTCATCGTTTTGAAATGTCTTGACGACTTCGGAAACACCTTTAGCTCCTTCCACAATAGATATTTCCAATACTTATAGCTTAGAAACACAAGTAAAATTACCTAAACTTAACATAAGAAAGTTTGATGGAGGCATCAGTAAGTGGCCCTCGTTCTGGGATGCATTTACTCGTCTGTGCACAACAATACCAAACTAGCTCCCATGGATGAATTCAATTGCAATCGAACTTCACGTAAGCAACCACCCAAAATTTCAAGCCTAGGAGGTCGTATTCGGGAGGTGGTCGCTTACGAGAGCTTAGACCATATTGGATGAAACTTTAGCCCCATTAGCATATGACAACTGTGGAGAACGATGTTTGAAATGTTTTATTCATGTGAAAAGTCAATTTCCAGTTGTACTACCCAGGAATGCAATAATGTTACAACACCTTATTATCCCATTTGCGCTATATTATCTGTGAAGTGGTCTCTTACGGAGGTTAAAAAGAAATGAACATTTCAAACTTTTAGCTCTAGAAGTGGTTGCGGTCGCTTACGAGAGGTGGTCGCCTACAAGAGGTTGGGTTTTGACCATAGTTATTGTTCATTCAGAGTTAATCCGGTGTCAACTATGTAGATAATGGTGTACTTCGACACTCCAATTATTTGATGTACATTTCCTAACATAATGTCACAAACTTTTATAATCTTGTTATGTCAAAGTCAGTGACAGAAATTCGGGTTTGAGATGAAGTACTCCCGTACAGGTCACCCTTTGCTCCGTAGACTCACTTATTTCTTCCAGTTTGGGGTACGGAGCCCCAGTGAAGCTTTACAACATTGTTACCATAGAAACTAGGTGAAAATCTGTCAGGATAATTACCTCTTTCATTCGGGGTCTTGACCCCTTGAAGAGGGTTGGGGGATTTTGACCCCCTAACTGGAGAGGATTGTGACCTTTCCTTCGGCTTCCTAACTCGGATAGGATAAGGACCTCTCTAGCGAGAATTCAGACCCCCGCAGGGGGTTGGGAGATTATGAACTCCTGGCTGTAGAGGATTGTAATCTATTTGCCATGTTGTATTAGTTTGTAGTCTTGACCTGTGCAGACATTTTTTTCTGGAGCACCTTGTCCCCAACTCCTTTTATCCAACAAACCTGCTATTGTGTATTTTTTGTTGTTTTTGGTTTGGGAGCATTAATGACCCTCGAGTGAAGCAGCATTTCGCTAAGAAACACATGAAGTGGACATTCTACCTTGAGAAGGCACCCTGGTGGGGTGGAGTGTTTGAGAGACTTGTGAAGTCAGTTAAGAGGTGTCTGAAGAAGACTATCAGTGGAGCTAGCCTTACCTATGAAGAACTATTGACTGTGATTATAGAACTTAAAATGATCCTCAACTGCAGACCTTTGTCATATGTACTTAATAGATTTAGCCAAGCCTGAAAGCGGAGCTCCAAGGCCAGGTCGTTCAAAGCCCGATTAAGCTAACCCAAGATAAGCGAGAATTTTGATTTGAGTTGCCGTGAGGTTTTCTATTTATTATTGTTTGGCGTTCTCTTTTGAGTTTGAATAACCTTAACCCGACACAAAACATAAGCAGTGAAAAATATTTTTGTACAAGAAAAATTTATACCTCGGTTAACTTTTAATCCTGGGTTAGCGTTAACCAGCTTCCGAACAGCCCGGCTCCCGCTTGAGCTCGCGTTTCAATCGAAACTCAGTACTCGGACAGCGGTCAACTTAAAAAAAAAACACATTACCTCGATGAGTTCTAAACCTGAGTAGCAATATGGTCACGTGGTAATGGTAAGTGGAAAGGTCTCAATTGATATTAGCATGGATGTCCAATATCAAAGATGTATACTGTAAACCAAGGCTGCATTACTTGGTATTAAATGTGCGCGAAGTCGTTGTGTTTCGTCGTCGTCGTCGTAGGGGGCACGCGCCCGCTATCCATGCCGCTAGCCACGTTGACCATGGAAAGGAGTTGCATGGGTTTCTATTTCTATGCATGCGTCTGGTTCTGTTCCTATAGTTATGGTGCTCTGCTTGACGGCCCTTCTGGACCTGAAGCTTCGCCAACAAGTGAAGATTCTAAGGAACCCCTTAGGCCCTCACATCTTCTGTGTGGGCATCGAATCATGAGCCTACCGGGTGATAGGTCAAGTGAAACTGAATACAGCGACACAGACGTCCAGCCGCAAGATTTGCACAGAAGAATGCGCCACCTAAACGATGTCATGAACCACTTTTGGAAGAGACGGAGGAAGGCGTATTTACTCGAATTGCGAAATTCCCGTCGAAATGCTACTCAGCACTCCTCTAACCGCGTCGTATTCATGGGAGATGTGGTTAATGTTCATGACGAAGACCAGCCGAGAGGGAAAGATTGGAGATCTTGTCACGGGATCTGATGGTTACACCAGAGGAGCTGTTGTTCGAGTTAAAACTAAGGCATGAAGACTCACTAAAATCAGACGTCAAGTCTAACGCGTTACCGCTTGGAAGTCCCTTCCAGAAATGATGAGTCAGAACCGACAATGCCTTCCAGGAGAACACAGCCTGACCCAAATGTCAGTAGTGGGAGATCTGAGCGACATCCTGAACTAAGACATGATCGCTCAGGAAGGGTAGCAGCAGTGGAAGCAAACCGGAGATGGAAAACATGGCTGGACAATTTGGACTAAGGAACCTTAACTGACTTTGAACTCAGAACTCATTATTATTGCTGTTTGCATTTCTTTCAAACGATGGAGGGAAATATTTTGACAGGCTTAGTCTAGGCAGCCAGGTTATATCTGGTCAACAGGGGGAAGTGTCACCCAGGTCACGTATGCCGTGACAGTGCGTCACGGACTTAGAGCGCAGTTTATCAAAGATAAGTATGAATGAGCAGGCCTTCACAAGATGGCGTGGTGATGTTGTTGTTTACAGTATTAGATGTTTGAAAATGAGCTTTTATTCTGATTTGAATGATTCAAACGAACTACGGAATACGAGAGTGGAGAAAGGCAACTACAGATTGTTAAAGTTTTAATCTTCAACAATTCTGCGTCAATGGACTAGCGAGAAAATATTCAATAATCGTTTCACGTTAAATAACTATGAACAATTACTGATCCTTGTAATCTCAGAATATTAATCATAATAATTACAATCTTCTCAAATGTTATTGGTGCATAAACTGCTGTATTTTGCTCTAATCAATCTGCAAAGTTGTAATCGGACAGTGTAATTGAACAGTTGGCTGTAATCGGACACCTGTAAACGGACAGTCACATGAGCCAATCATTTTAAGTCCTCTCCACTAAATCCACCAGTCACAGCATTGATTACAATCCCTATAGTAACCAATTCAAGAGACTGACTTTGTAAAATTGTGGAGGTTTAGTCTCTGGTGACTGTTTTGAAAGAGAATTGACTGCCATTTTGCAAGCTGTTCTCCATATTTGATAATTATAATATTTAAAAATGACTGTTAAAAGCTCTTTTTCAAATGAAACTTTTGCTTTTGTGGGAAATTGTAATTGTTATGATTAATTGGTAACAGGACATCGTGTCGTCCAATTCAGTCTGTAATCATACTCGTGATTAACAAATCAGACTCCCGCTTCGCAGTTGTCCGATTTTGTTAATCACTCGTATGATTACAGACCGAATTGGACTCCACTCAGTCCTATTAGCTGTCCTATCAGTCCATGCGCTGGTCCCGCCTCATTCCTCTTGGGTCATCACGGTTAAAGTCTACTTATTAAAAACTGGATCATTGGATGATTGAATTCCAGAGATTTCATTCGCTTAGCTATCCGATAGTATATGGCAAATTATACCATGCTCTATAAATATGATATTTGCGTTCGGAGAACGCAAGCCTAAATTTTACCTGTGGCTTTCTTGAGTTGGTTGCGCTGTGCACCAAAATGGCCACCCCGCTTGATTTTTACAGGGGCATGTCAGGGCCAGTAAACTGGTACCGTAACTAAGACATGTGACAAGACATGTGGCGAACATGTGAGCTTGTCTTTGCGCTGGATCTTTCTATGACTTCTTTTCATTCAGTCGCCGCAGGCTTCGCTATTTTGTTTACTCAGCGTTGGATTTTGGTAAATTTAAACGCTTCGACGGCAGCATTTATCGAAATCTGAGGGAAGTTTCCTTGTTTATTTTATATCTTAACGAACACGACTTTGAATCGCCGTGGGAACAGCTATACATTTTGATTGCATTTGTTGATTAGGTCCAGTCGCGACAGAGATATATAGATATATAGTCTCAGTCGGTTGAATATTGTTTAGAATCGCGGAAAAGTACTCTGAAGCCAAGATCCATAAGCCAAGAGGGAGCCTGAACCAAGGAACGGCAAATTATGTAAATACTGTCTACTATATACACCGGATGCAAATATGGCGGACCGCTCGGTTGGCGCCCGGGACGAGTCTCATGCAAGCGTGGCTAGTCAGGCTTTGATGTTTTGTTTTGACAATGCTTCCCCAGAAAAGTCTTGCTTCGTCGTCGATCTGGTGTGTTTTTGTTTCGCCCTCCCTATAAGTTGTTGTGTTCCTGAATGCCACCAGAAAGAATTGAAATCTTCCACAGCAGAGAAAGTGTTTTTTTTTTTTTTCGTTTCCGCGGTCGTCCCCCAGGGAAAACAGACGAAGGTAAGTAGTTCACGATCGCCAAAGGAACTGTTAAAGTTTGTTCGTTCAGGCTGGAAGATCAAAGAAAATGTGTAAACGACCGCATTTAGCTCCAAGTCGTTCTCATTTGGCTCAAAGCATTTACTGGATACGATGGGGGCAGTTGAAGTTCATTCACTTGGTTATTACATCGTAGTATTTGTTTCGTGTGATTCCGTGCGAGTGGACGCGAAGTCAACTTCTTCCTTTGGGACGAAGGATGTTTTTCAAGAGGAGCTTTTCTTTACTTTGGGAAAGGTACTGGCCATGTAAATCGTGTTGGAATACCACCAGACACCACATAAGCTCGTCATTTAAACGATTTTTCTAAGATCTTCTAATGTGAAATGAAGCGAACAAACTTTATTTCCTGCGGCAATCGTGAACGAACTCCTTTCCTTCGTCTCAACGAATTGCATTGATCCACTATTTTCCCTAAGCTTAAGAGGCGGACGGTGGAAAATTTATATGCCTTCTCGTGGCGTTCAGAAACACAGCAGCTCGTAGCCACAGCTAAATAAAACAGACCAGATCGACGACGAAGCAAGACGTCTCTGGGGAAGCATTGTGAAAACGAAACATCAAAGCCTGACTAGCCTCGCTTTCATGTGACTCGTCCCGGACGCTGACCGAGTGGTCCGCCATATTTGCATTCTGTGTATTCATCAGGGGAAATACTCGAACAGTCGCACGGAGTTTGTTTGCGATGGCGATAAACGAGCACACGATTGCAAATGTTTGCTTATGTTTGTACTTCCAGCTTAGAATAATGTATGTAAAATATCCTTTTACAAATTAGCTTTTAGGCTTAAACATTACCAGTTAATGTGAGAATATTTAGCACGAAATTTGAAGGCTATAAATGGAAATATTTTGGTGTTATTAAACTTGTGAGTCTACGGAAACTGGCGCTGTCACGCAACGTATCAACAAATCGTAGTTTGTACAGGGGACCTCTTAAAATTGAATGGACTTTGACACTATAATATATCTGTCGGTAAAACCTCGCTTGCCGATGAAAAACGTTGATTTTAGCAATAGACAGAGGTTGAAAGTCAGCTAGTGAAATCATTTAAGGTATAAATATATCAATTAAAGTGACGGCGTCGAACGCACTCTCATAATCTTTGACTACTACTAATTTTATTATATTTCAGTTTTCTATATTTTGGGGGCGTTATTAATCAACCAATTATTCCACTGGCGGTTATAGGATATCAGATTGCATCAATTATCAGATATCAATTTATCTTTCATTTTCTTTATATTCTCACAGAAATGTTCGAAACGCATACCTTAACAGCAGCTTTAATTGCTATGATGGTTGCAAATTTCCTTATCAACACCTGTCGAGCCCATAAAGCCATAAAGTTATGCCAGGAAGGTTTATCCCTCGTCAGCAAACCCGAACTCATAAAACAAAACGAATTATATAAGGAACTGAGCAAGATGATGTATTTGACATTGGTTCGGGCTTATTTTGTCACCAATGGGATACAATACACCATAAAATATTCACACATTCAGCAGGAATGTGGCGAAATGGCTGAGAAATGTAAGATGAGCATGTTTCTAGCTGCTTTGTATATCCATCAAAGTAAATACGTTGAAGCAAAAGAACTCTTAGAGAAAGCGCTATTGATCAATACAGAAATTGGAGACAAAAATGGAGAATCTTCGTGTTATGCAGACCTTGGAAAGATATATGAGGAAGTGGGCGAATATGACAAGGCGAAACAACCTTACGAAAAAGGACTTGCCTTGACAAAGCAAATTGGTGACAGAAATGCTCAGTCCTCCTTCTACAGAAAACTTGGAACTGTACTTCGATCAGTTAGCGAACATCAGAAGGCGAAAGAACATTTCGAAGAAGCACTTTCCATCAGTAAAGAAATTGGTGATAAAAGAGGAGAAGCCTTCTCTTACCACGGTCTTGCAACCGTTATGTTTGATTCAGTTAGAGAATATAAGAAGGCGAAAGAATATCTCGAAAAAGCACTTGCCATCTGTAAAGAAATTGGTGCAAGAGATGTAGAATGCATCTCTCATGGAATCCAGGGAAGTTTTCTTCAATCAGTTGGAGAATATCAGCAGGCGAAAGAACGCTACAAAAAAGCAATTGCGATCAGTAAAGAAATTGGTGATAGAAAAGCAGAAGCCGTCCTCTACTCAATCCTTGGAGATGTGTTTCAATCAATCGCAGAATATCAAAATGCAAAAGAATGCTACGAGTTAGCAATTTCCCTTAGCACTGAAATTGGTAATAAAAAAGGAGAAGCCACATATTACGGAAAACTTGGAACTGTATGTAAATCAGCTGGAGAATTTCAAAAGGGAAAAGAATATCACGAGAAAGCACTTGCCATCAGTAAAGAAATTGGTTATAGGAAAGGAGAAGGAGCTCAATACAGAAACCTTGGACTTGTGTTTCAATCAGTTGGAGAATATCAGAAAGCCAAAGAATATCAGGAAAAGGCTTTTGCCATTAGTAAAGAAATTGGTGACAGAGCAGAAGAAGCCATCTGTTGCAGAAACCTTGGAAGTCTGTTTCAATCAGTTGGAGAAAATCAGAAGTCGAAGGAATATCACCAGCAAGCAATCTCCATCAGCAGAGAAATTGGTGACAGAGAAGGAGAAGCCGCCTCTAACGGAAACCTTGGACTTGTGTTTCATTCAGTTGGAGAATATCAGAAAGCCAAAGAATATCATGAAGTAGCTCTTTCCATCATTAAAGAAATTGGTAATAAGGGAGAGGAAGGCACTCTATACGCAAACCTCGGAGGTGTCTTTTTTTCAGTTGGAGAATATTACAAGGCGAAGCAATATTTCGAGAAGGCCCTTGCCATCCAAAAAGAAATTGGTGATAGAGAAGGAGAACAAGCAACCTACGGAAAGCTTGGAACTGTATTTGTGTCAGTTGGAGAACATCAGAAAGGAAAGGACTATTACGAGAAGGCAATTGCCGTCCAAAAACAATTTGGTTACAAAAATGGAGAAGCCATCCTTCACGTAAACCTTGGAACTGTGTTTCGATTACTTGGGAAATATCAGGATGCGACGGAACATTACGAGAATGCTCTTGTCATCAATAAAGAAACTGGTGAGAGAAAACTGGAAGCGGCTGTTTACGGAAACCTTGGAATTGTATTTCGGACACTTGGTGATTACGAGAAAGCAAGAGAATATCAAGAAAAAGCCCTTGTGATCAGTGAAGAAATTGGTGATAGAGCGAGACAGGCCAGAAATTACGGAAATCTCGGAGTTATTTTTCATTTTCGTGGTGATAATGCCGAGGCAGAAAAATATCATAAGAGAGGACTTGCAATAAGCGAAGAGATTGGAGACATTGCCGGGCAGTTTCATTTCCTTGACAATCTTGCGCATCTTAAGTTTTCGGCAGGAAACATTCAGGAAACGTTGTCGTATTTAGCTTTGAGCATTGAAAAATGTGAACAATTACGAGGCTTTCTTGGCGAAAACGATCAATTTAAGATCTCTTTCTTTCACGAAAATATTTATCTATACCATAAACTCAGTGCATTACTTTGTTGTACTGGAAAGTTTGAAGAGGCTCTGTACGTTTCTGAGCTATGGCGGGCAAGAGCACTGGCAGATTTAATGTCAGCCGGGTATTTCGATGAGAATCAAATACTAGCTAACCATCAGTCAAGGGTTACCATTGAAAGCGTCATGGACAGGGAACGAAACTGCACTTGCCTATATTTCTTCTATTTTTGTGAAGATATTTTCCTGTGGATTCTCAAAGCAGGCAGAGTCGTGCATTTCCGAAAGATAAATGGAAGAGAAATTCTTGTTGGCCAAGGATTGCTGAAGGATGACGAAGATTTGGAGGAGTTCTTTGCTATGGAAAGCTTTAGAGGTTTTGGCATTTCACCCGGGGAAGACGAACCGTCGAAGAACATTCAAACAGAACCCAAGCCTGATGACAACTATTGCCGTGTAATCTCACGCACTGGAACTGAGAATGATAGAGAAAATGATGAGGTCAAATCGACTCTTTCTCTGTGTTACAAATTGATCATCGCCCCTGTAGTTGACTTAATAGATGGCCCTGAAATCATAATCGTACCTGAACGTTCTTTGTACAACATTCCGTTTGCTGCGTTACCTGATGACACTGGAAAGTGTTTATCGGAGACTTTCAGGATCCGGATCGTTCCTTCTCTGACGACTCTAAAGCTCATCCAAGACAGCCCGGCAGACTATCACAGTCAGACTGGTGCACTGATAGTAGGAAATCCAGATGTAGGCAAAGTGCGTTACAAGAGACGTCTTCAGAACATTTTGCGACTACCTCATGCAGAAAAGGAAGCAATTATGGTGGGAAGTAAGCTGGGTGTTGAGCCGTTGCTTGGAAAGCAAGCAACTAAACAAGCAGTACTTCAAGCCATACACTCAGTGGGTCTGATACATTTCGCTGCACATGGTTTTGAAGAAGAAGGAGAAATTGTGCTAGCACCGAATGTCGGAACTCGTAACAAAATTCCAAAAGAAGAAGACTACTTATTGACAATGTCTGACATTTCAAAAGTTCGACTGCGTGCTAAACTGGTGGTACTGAGCTGTTGCCACAGTGCTCGTGGACAGATTAAGGCAGAGGGAGTTGTTGGAATCGCTCGAGCATTTTTAGGATCTGGTGCACGCTCAGTGTTAGTGGCATTGTGGCGTGTACAAGACAGTGCAACAGAGCAG
>Ga0126338_10003139_pt1 | contig 11535 bp, 7 predicted proteins | sample OrbCmetagenome_2_FD_92529 | JGI IMG/M metagenome (GOLD analysis project Ga0126338, IMG submission 92529) | Coral microbial communities from Petempiche,Puerto Morelos, Mexico - Orbicella C C metagenome | ecosystem: Host-associated > Invertebrates > Cnidaria > Coral | place: Petempiche,Puerto... | reverse complement strand
GATATAATATGAGACACTGAACTGTCATGAGTCCACACATGCTTTAAAAATATCATGGTCTACAATGTATCTTTTTGGTTTGAATTTCGCTTGAAGGGCTGCTTCCCGAAACAGGAAGGAAATAGGGATGTGTCAGCCGCGAGCTATGAAACGAGCAGAAAAATTAAACAATAGTAACATACAAAGATTGGATTGGTTTTATATGCCACTGACGGTAGCATATGTAGTTTAGCTTTTGACAATTTTTTTGTCGTTAGATTATTAAGCAAAGCCTGATTTCTTTCTCAAGATGTAAGGCATTTTTATTTTGTTACAATAGATCCGCCGATAATGAAATACACGTTTTTGACTTTTTTTGTCTTTGTTTTTGTTGTATTTGTTGTTGTTGTTTTGCAACAACCTCTTTTTTGCTGTGAATACTAAACCTCAGCCTGAGAGTTAATCGCTTTTGACAGATTACGAAAGAACAGCGTGATCTCTGGTAAAATGTACAATTTGACTCTAGTAACAAAATGCTTTTAGAGGCCATATGTGAACATAAAGAATGCAAGCATGGTTAACCCCCGGGGGTGTGCTCCCTTATATGGGCTATATAGGTATGTGCGGCCCCAAAGTGTATGGTTTTCAGCCGTTTTAATTTAGTCATAAATAGGGGACGGTTTTTGCACTCAAGCCTTCATATGAGTATGTTTCTAAGAAGAAGCTACTTTTTCATCATTATCAAAAAGAAAATCAACAAAAGCCCTTCACAAATTATGTTTACGGTAATTTAACATTCGTCTGAACTAGGGAACTAATTATAACGCAGGTCTGAAACATGGTTTCGATTTAAGAGTCAGGTCAAAAAGAAGGTTTCCAATTTCTGGCTAGGTCATAATGGGGTACGGAACATCGCGGATTTTGGCCATAAATAAGTTAACCGTGGAACCGGCTTCAGTTGTATCGTTGTCGGTATTCTATTTGAGTGCATAACAAAAAATGCTAAAATGAAGATAGGAAGTCTGTACTGGGAAAGAAAGACAGTATTCTGCCAAAGTCTCGTGTATCGTATCATTTGCAATAAACGTTCACGCCACTACGAACAGTTTAACCGGAAATCCGTTTGATGCTTTGGCCCACCTAGAAACTCATATTGCAACTCGGGAACTTATAAAACTGTTTAAACGAAGAAGGTTTTCTCAAGGTAGTATGTGGAACTTGCTCCTCGTATAATGCCCAAAAATATAAGATATGAGAAATATACAAAGTAATCACTTTTGAGCCCACGAAAGTTTATCAGTTCATGGTTTATCATTTTGGTTTGCTGCTTGCAGAAACAGGAAAGAAACAGAAGAGATCAGTCGGCACGCAAGCTGTGAAGCAGGCAGAAAAAAAAAATGACGTAAAATAACTCAATTGGTTTATGGTCCGTCGAGAGTACATAATTCCTGTCCGACAGCACAGAGGACAAAGTGTATCGCCTCTCTTCAAGATATCCAAGCTGATAATAAGAGTTGTCTTTGAGATGTTCACTTTGCTTGCTCTTTTTAAAGCTCGTGTTGCAAATTCCCACACTAACAAATCGCCGTCCGCCTGTCACTGTCAGCCAGTTATAAAAGTTTCTGTGGATGACAACAGTGACTTGTCGGCAAAGGAAACAATCAGCTGCTACAAACCACTTGAAGAAACAACTGACCACGATAACGGATCAAGTCAGACAGATCATCCAGGCAGGTGAGGAATGAGTCGAGCGCGCGGGCACCTCTTCATCGTAAACAGGTGTTAGCTTTAAGAATTTTGTACCTAATAAAGATTTTGATTTGAGGGACCAAACGCTTAAAAACAACGCCAGCAAGCAACAAAACAAATAAGCAATGTCCAAAAAAAAAAGGAAAAAAATAACAGTCAGAAATATAGGTTAATACTGCTGCTGCTACATAGAGATTCTATTTTGAGAGGACAGGTATCAGAGTTTAATGTGCAATCAATTTAATGTTTTATGACCCTTGTATGGTCTATTTGTTAACTCCAGAAAGGATGTGAATATTTTTACATGCTATCAATTTAGAGATTTTACCTGGACAAACTATACTAGGATCAAGGTTGTTCCTTCAGTATGCAGAATAATGTCCAGTGATATATTTTACAAGGATTTGCCTGGTGAAATTTGGTATTTCTGGCTAAAAAGCTTGGTCGCGTTATATTAACCTGATAATGCAACTAAAGCAAGATTTTCCACTCTCTAAAAGAAATCAACAGACTTCCGAGGTGCGAGGTGAGAATGCGTAAATCTTGACGGAAGCTATTGTGCAGTGCAGGCGTTTTTGGTTTTGACGGGTAAGCGTTGGAAAATTTGTCCGGAGACAGCGCTCGTCCGATCAAAGTGCCTTCGGTCCAGCAGTCGGTATAAGCAAATTGTTCGATGTACTCGATTAACTTTTTGTGGTGAAGTACTTTTCTAATTTGTGATTTGTGCAAAATCACTCCGTGACAATAGTTCCAGATATGTAGTGAAACAAACTAGTAAATGAACAATTAACTGGCGAATAACGACGACAGCCTCTGTAGGAAACAAAACCAACGTAACTGTGCACTCGTCTAAATCTTTTTATTTTTCGAAAGTTTGAACGTTCGACTTCAAAGGCGGAATCGATGACTGGGATAAGACTGGTACAGCGTTCAACAACCAGCCGACCTATGGTGATAACCCTTCAGCTCGGAATAGAGGACAACCTACGAGTTAACAAGAGGACTGGTGGATTGGAAGATACGAGAACAGACCCTCCAAATCAGCTCCCGCCGGAAACATTCAAGGAGACGGACCCTAAGGAACTCTTACTTCTCCTTACTTCACCATTACGGGCAAATATATCTTTTACCTGATTGGCGGAGGGTGCGATATAAACACAGTTCGTGCAGAGTTGATTATCGACAACAAGGTAGGCAGTACATTTAAGCAACAAACGCCTCTTTCTATGGGTTTACCGGCGCAATAAGCCACGCGGGATTTTGGGAGAACACGAGAAAAGCTTTAAATCACGAGCCGTTAGCCTTGAACGGGACTCTTATCTTTCTCTGCAGTTCAAATATATGTTCTTTCATATATTCACTTGTATCTACACCATCTACGGGTATATTACGAACACACAATGTGACCAGCTCTCAGTTGGCTTGACAGCTCAGTTGGTAGAGCACCGCACCGGTATAGCAGAGGTCATGGGTTCTGAATCCCGTTCAAGCCTGAATTTTTTCAAGCTTAATTTCACGACTGCTTAAGTTGTGTGTATAACAGCGATGATCAATATTGTCTCCATATCTTTCTCCGCAGCTCAAATATGATCTTTCATATACATGTATTCACTTGTACAATCTATAGTCTTGTTATGGAGACGATAAACAATTGCTTCGTTTGACTTAAACAAGGCATGTACACTACTTCGAAACTTCCCGTAAACCCTTCGTCGTTTGCCACAACTTTCCGGAATGTAGACAAATTTGGAGGTGATCATTCGAGAAATCCCCGCTTTCCTGTCATTCTACATTCAACTCAAAAAGTGAACAACGCCCGACGAGTTTGCCCGCCTTGTTATAACCCCGCTTTATTTAGATGTAACTGAAATGTCCGCCGGATTGAAGCATTAAATAAAACAGTTATTCAATTAGCCCTATCCATCTAGAAAGGATGCGAATTTGTATTGGTGCTTATCATATGCTATCAAGTAGACTGCAACTATCACGAGATACCGATCATTTAGTGGTAATTCAAGGTGTGTCTAAAATTGTAAAGTAAATAACTTTCCGCCGGTCATCAGTACTGTTACTACTACCCGAGTGGTGGTAAGCTGTATTGCACAGCTCAGCAAACTATCTCGGGGCCGCAAATCGCCGCAAATGTTGATAAATTCATAATTTACACAAAACCACTCGTCAATGAAAAGCTTTTCCTGTTTTCGCAAATTAACTTGTTCTGTCAGACGCTAGGCTTTACATGATTTATGATCCTTCGGGGAGCTGCACTGGGGAGGCAAGGCAACGTCAAAAAACGTGGACGACGCAGCAAAAATTAGCAATGAGGGTGAGGTTTTAATTTTTAAACTCGGTTAATTTCAAGGATGTAAAGTTTATTTATTTAAAAATTAAGCTGTTCCGTTAGTCGGTAAGCTTCGACTGGTTTATGAGAAAAGTATCAAACTTCACTACAATGTATTTTAGACTTACCAAGAGTCATATTTATCAAGATTCATTTACAAAGGCACTACGCCGGAGAAATTTGAGAAAGGTGTTTTCACTAAGAAAAGGAATCAAATGTTTTCTGTAAACAGTACGCCGAAGAAATTTGAAAACGTAACAATCACCGAACATTTTGTCTGAGGAAAACTCAGGCAAGGAAATTTCAAGATTAGCGTGATGTCATCTTTTCGAAAAGCTTCCTTTTTTAAAATGTTTTCCGCCGGTCCCCGCTAAAACGCAAAGCCTCGCACTCAAATTCCTCCGTTAGAAGAACGTTTTTGAAAAGCTCCGTTTTCGTGACGGGTTAGTGTGGACGGTAGGCCTAACCGTAGAAATAAAGCTGCGTTTTCAAATTTCTTCGGCGTAGTGTGCACGGCGCCTCAAGAAAAGTTTGCTTCATTTCTCAGTTGTAATTGACAACAAAGTGCGAAATCCGAACCACTTGAAACAAAAACGCACAACAAGAAAATTTGTCAGAACTCACGGCCAGGACATAAGGCACGAATAATCATTTCTACAAAAAATTTCTAGTTGCTAGCAAATTTATAATTGCTCCTTTTGTCGCCGTAAAAAAATGTCTGTACGTCTACGTTTCAACAATTTTTTTTTAGGGCGATATCAACACCTTTATTTAGTAGGCGGAGGTGTTCGGCGAGGAGAGGGACTCAGATAGTCAAACATGATTCAACCAGCCATCAAGTACGGCCCACGGGAAATATGCATTTTCCAGCAAGTTAAGTTCAAGGGTGAGTGTCCTTGCATTGTAGCCGGGGAAGGGATGTTTCAAGCTAAGAAAGAGAACCGTTGCATGTTAATAATGATTTCTCTACAAACGAAAATAGTTTTGGTTTTGATCACAGGTAATGTCGCCTTTCAAGTCATCGAAGTTGATGTGACCCCATGAGGCCGAGCTGACGTCAATTAGTCTTACGCGTGCGCGTTGACCAATGAAGGCATCGACATCCCAAGTCTTACGCGTCATTGTCTCATTGCAATTGCCGGTCTCGCTTCTGACAGCCTGCAAAAATAGCAGATACATATGGTCAGGCTCTCATTCAAAACAGATACACGTAGCCTTAACTTTAGACTACGAATAGTCCCTCTTTCGCTTAGTCCGCTGAGTGAGACCATAAATAAACCGCGAGAAAAAAAAAATGGCCGCATGAAATCCTGGGGGTGAGACGTGCGGGTTTCTAGCGGTTTCTTTCGCGTCACGCACGACGGGCTAAGCGAAAGAGGGACTACTCGTAGTCTATCTTAACGTGGTGATGGCAGAAGCGCGGTGGCCTTATGATTAGTGCGCTCGACTCCGCCGGATTAAGCAGTCCGGGTTCGAGTCCTGGCCAGGGACATTGTGTTGTGTTCTTAGCCAAGAAACTTTACTCTCACAATGCCTCTCACCACCTGCCAAACTTAGTGCTGGGAGTAACCCTGCAATGGACCAGCATCCCATCCTGGGGGGCGGGCGAGGATAGAAATACTCCTATTCTCCTCATGCGGGAGAAACCAAGATAAGCTCTGGCCTGATACGCCACTTGCCTCGTATACAGACTTACCTTAACGCGGTGGTCAGGTTTACGCGTGTCAATAGGGGACTTAAGATTTGAGTACGAGATCTAGTACGACGAGAACGACTTTTCGATTCTAGTTTTCAGGCTTCACATCATCACATCACATTCCCATCTCACCTCGTGAGCTACCCTCTCTTCCTAAATCCACCATGAAGAGTGAAAGCTGTGGAAAGGTCACTGGTTTGAAATTCAAAAATCGTAGTCGTACTCAATCTTGCACTCGTAGTACACAGTAGCTACATGGTACTGATTCACAAACTCACTCGGATTAGGTCCTTATGACCGAGGGAGAGAGAGCGCTACAAAAGACAACCCCTGGCCAGCTATAGAGGGCAAATAGATCTCCCCACCACGTAGAAAGCAAGACGACAAAACAGAAAAAATGCAACAACAACAACCCATGCTCAGGCATAATTCTACATAGCATATCAGGTAACTATAGCAATAATACAACGTATCAGTATAATTACTCGGGTGATTATAGAAAATCTCGTGCTCTTACTGGTCGAGAATGGTATCATATTCCACTATGTTCACCTCCCACTAATTTTCAAAATGGCCCCCTCGCGCTGTCTCGATGTCTCTGAAGAAGAAATGAATATTTGGCACGAAAATGCTATTCCGAGAAACACAAGACATACAACGAAGTTCGGAGTAACACTTTTCGAAGGTAAGGTGTGAAAATTGTGCGTAATGTTACAAAGAAATCATTTAAATTCCCGTGTAAATGTCGCTTATGTCAATATGCAAGAGTATATCAAAGCAACTATTAAATTTTCGCAACGATTTATCTATATACTTTATTTATCTAACAGAACAGTTTCAACAACAAACCGAATTAACCACTGACTTTGAGACAATTTTAGCCTCCTTTTTGGCTTTTTCCTAGAGGCAGAACGTTTTAAAACGTGCGAAAAATACTTACCGCTTTTGAACATGTGATATATTGAGCCATGTGATTTGTGCGCGTAGTTCTTCATTGACGCGTGAACAAAGGAAATTTAACAGTTTTTGGTCGATCCTTTGTTTAGGTATTTCTATAATCACCTGAGTAATTATACTAAAACAATTATTCGCCTCAGGCTCGTGAATATTCACCAATATTAATAGATTCACTTCGCCTTCAACCTTTACTATAACTGTTAATTTTAATTATTAAAATAACACCCTTAAGAGTGCTTATAACTCAAAACAACTCGGTGGCTCCCATTTTTTTCAATCGAATTGTGATTAGGTTTGTCCCGATTGTGCTCGTAAAATGCAGGAAAATTTCTCGCTGGAATGCCAAAAAGTTGTTTAAAAAGTGCTAAAAATCCAAAGAGTTGCTACCTAAATTTCAAAAGTTGTGACCTAAATTTCTTGATATAATTATAGAAAGGTTAATTAGAAGCTTTATTATTCGGACAAAAAAAAATAGCCTGAAACTTGGTTTTAAAGAGTTGCTTGCAAATATGGGCGAAATTTAAGGACACACTTAAGTCTAACGGGACAAAACACATGGTTCATTAGACGTCTTGCCTAAACCAATAATTTGCTCAAAAAATGCTCAGAAAGGCAAAATTTGCTCGAAGTTGCTGGCACCGCTAAAAGTTGCTCCAAACGCCAAAAGTTGCTCAAAAGTTGCCGAGCACAATCGAAACAAGCCTAATTGTGATAAGCATGTTAAGATAAATTTTTCATTAGCAAAGTTTTGATTAATAACATGCCTACCTGATTGTTAATGACTAACTCTGCACGAACAGTGTGTATATCACAACCACTGCCAATAAGAAACGAAACTTCTTCTCTCGTGATATTAAAGAATGGGGAGGTAAGAGTACCCTGGGACCCGTCTCCTTGGAATTTCCCCGGCCGGTGTCTCTTTAGAGGGTCGCATTTCAAACCCTCCGATCCACCAGTCCCCTTGTTGATGGGCAGGTTGTCCTCTGTTCCGAGCTGTAGGGTTATCACCATAGGTCGGCTGGTTGTTAAACGCTGTACCAGTCTTATCCCAGTCATGGATTCCATCTTCGAAATCGAACCTACATGCTTTGAAAAGGCAAAGTATAGAAAAAGATATTGTTAGCACAGTCAGGTTTAGCTCCCTGTTTAGCTCAAGTTTAGGTGAACTCTTGCTCCGGTGTGGTAAAAACCGTTATTAAGGATTTTAAGCAAACCACAACGGCTGACAGCCGCAACGGGAAAATACGCTTACTCAATAGTACAATAGCTTATGCACTCTTGGGGGTTAGAGCTCATCACAAGATTAACAGGACCTCATCGTTTTCGAAAACCTTGATATTCGTACCTTCACAGTGAGTCCCACCAAACCCCGGTCTGCAAACACAGAGGTAAGTGTTTCTTTCAAAGTCTTTAGGAACGCATGCGCTGTTGCCTTTACACGGGTTGTCCTGGCATGGATGCTGAAAATAAACAAAAAATATTAAGGGCCCATTAACCGATTTATGCGCGCGCTCACGCGCGTTGCTAAGGAGGTGAAATTTCACTTCCAGTTACTTACGTCAGCCTGAGCGCTGAAAATCAAAACAACTCAATAACTTCCAAATTCGCTTACATTTTAGATGTTTTTCTTTGTGTTTCACAAAATGCAAAGTAAAAAAAGTACAAGCAAAGACAAAATAAGAAAAAGACAGAAAAACAAGAGCAACAGAAAGAGAAAAACTAACTCCTCTTGGCTTTGTTTGATCTTACCGAAGTGCGCTGGTAGTGTAAATTGCGCACGCGCTGATAGGGTTTTTTCCAATATATATCGGGCGCACTTCCGGTTTCAATAAAAACGAAATGAAACGCGGTTTTTCCTTAAATCCAGCCTTTTTCGATGGATTTCGATTAAAGCCAACGTTGGAAAGATAGCTATGTATTCCTTTTTCAAAATCATGCTTTTTTCAGAAAATTACGAATTTTTTAATATTTTGAAATTCTCTCAAAATCTGACCTTTTAAAAATGAAGCAAAATCCATGCATAGCGTAATGAGGATTTAAATTAAAATATTAAATCAATGAAAAAAATCCCGATAAAGTAATTTGCCTGGGAGCCTTTGCGCTTTTTCAGTATTAGTCACATGACCATGGGCATGGCCTGATGACGTCATCACTAGTGTTACTGATCGTGAAAAAGTTAAAACACATGAAATAACTCTGAACTAACCAAAAACGATGAGGTTATATGAGAATAAATTTTCCTTAGCAACAGCTCGAAAAGATCGGTTAATGGGTCCTCAAGAGCACAACAGTTCTGTTGATAATTTTAAAAGCCTTATTCCATGATCTTCCGTAGATAGCCTCCAAGTACACGTATTCGCACGCCTAGGTATACAAAATAAAAACGCGATCTAACTGGAACAAGTGTAAGTGTGCACCGAGCTTATAATTAATAGCCACTCAAGTCAGTCGAAGACAGATTAACAGAACACATAATGACTGGTCGTAGAGTTTTCAAATTAAAGTTCAGTGGGGTCAAAACACTAATGTTAAATTATTACACGGAAAGAGCTTGCAACCCTATTAAGCGTACTGCATTGCCCATAAGATCCATAGCCTTTGATTGGATCTTAGTAGCTCAGGATCGTGGAGGGAGAATACCGCCTCACCAAAAAGACAATCACAAATATCTGTAACAGACTTCTCGTCAGGTCTATATTTCTCACTGATCGATATTGCCAAAAATATTTTAAGGCACGTTTAAGACATGTGCAGCAGAATTCTAAAGTGAACTGGACAACACAGCGTTTATATTTTCTTTCATTGACTCAACAGCGGCAATGCGAATAATATCGATTTACCTCAGAGAGAATGGCGAATGTAACACCTTCTTTTTCGTGAAAATTTGTATTTTCTTTGATCATAGAGATGTCGTGCTTGTTCAACTCACATGTCCCTCTACCATCATTCTTGGAAGACAGCTTGAAGTTTGTAGAAGTACACCACGCTGTTCTCATACATGAATGACTGCACGATAACAAACTGGGTCACTCAAAGCTTTCAACAACGTGGCCGTTAAGTTGCTTATTTTCGTTAGTTGCAAAAAATCCCGAACGGGAGGACGTGCGGTCTTTTTGGTCGTGGAAAACGTCAGTTTTGTTCATCGTTTGAAAAAGGGTAAACAAAAGAACGTATTTACCCCTTATCACCAACAAACGATAATATGAAATGAGAGGTTTAATAAATTTTTCGCCTTGGTTGAACGGTTTTTCGTAGCCGCTATGATTGGTCAACTCCGATTGGGCTGTTGTCCAGAAGTGGGATTCTCTTCCGTATTCCTCGTAATCTCACGGCAGCTGGTTTTCACGGCATCTGGTCTACTTTTGCCGAAATCCCAGTTCGAAGGGCTAATGTCACAGTATGCTTAACGGTTATTATGGCGTACATATTTCTTGCACCAAAGGGCTCTGGAGTCAGACTATGAGATACTGAAACTTTCTGTTACTCTGGGTATTTCTATGCCATGCACGAACATTTAATTTAAATTTCTCCATTTTCATGATGTATTTTTTTAAGCTACTTTACAGTTTAAACGTTGTCATTTTAGCGTCCTCTCACAGTTTGGGAACAAATCATAAATATCAAATGGCTTTTGTACTCCCGTCATGTTAATATCTAGAAATAGCAGCCACTCTTTTGCAAGTCTCGCATTTAATGAGTGCTATTAGAACCTTTCTAATTAAACTTTACGTCATAACAAAACTGACGTTTAATCGCTGATCAAAATTGCTTCTTGTGAAGATTTTTTTTTTATGATAAATAAATTTCCAGCCTCTTAGCATAAACAAAAAAGCAAATCACCATATTTTGCTTATGCCAAAAATATTGCGACTGCAGCCAATACGATCGAAAAGAGTAAACAGGTCTTATTTAAACTGGCACATCGAAAAACCAATATTTTTTTGCGGGATTTGTAATCCAACTCAATGAAATAATGCAAAACATCAGTGCAGTCACTGGTCAAGTAATATTAATTTTAGCATTGGTTCATTATTGATAAGTGTGTCTAAATAGGCCATTTGAGAATTTCCTTTAGCCTCTTTCTCAAAGCGAGTCTTGGTGCCCATCCTTTCAAATGAAACTGAGATTTCATTCCCAGGCAAATTCAACTCATTTTTACATGAATGGTTGTAACCCAGGCCCCGCTTCGATAGCGAGGCTTAGATCAACTCGGAAATGGGCTATTAAAAATTTCCTCCTGTGCTAGATGTGAATTTCTTTTTCCTTGCGTTTTGGTTGTTATTTGGTATTATGAAAGACGTATAGGCGCTACAAAGGCGAAAAATTTAAATGTTATGAACAGTGCTTATTCAAGTACCTGTACTTGACGGGCTTGACATATTCCAAATGCATTCTCGGTATTGGACTGGAACTAGCTTGCAGGGGAGGCTCATGCGGGGGAATATATCCTTAAAACGAGGCTAATGTCATTTACATTTGAAAGGACTCCCCGCAGTAGCCTCAGTTGCAAGCTAGTTCCAGTCTAAGACCGAGAATACGAATATGGCCTATAAGTGTTTTCACTCAAGTGACTAGCAGCCATGCAAATTTGTTGGAACAAAAGAAAGTTTTCAAGTCCTACAGGATTATTTTGGTACACTAACATGGCCGCCGTTTCATTGTTTTCGAACACCAATATGGCTGACGGAACGTCACGTGAAAATGCTCTATTAACAAGGAACGTTCACGGCTTTCAAGGAAAATGTTATTCTGATACATTTTGAAAAATTAATAATGAAAAAAAACCTTGACGTCGCACTTTCTGGAAGTTGAG
>Ga0126338_10003138_pt1 | contig 11541 bp, 7 predicted proteins | sample OrbCmetagenome_2_FD_92529 | JGI IMG/M metagenome (GOLD analysis project Ga0126338, IMG submission 92529) | Coral microbial communities from Petempiche,Puerto Morelos, Mexico - Orbicella C C metagenome | ecosystem: Host-associated > Invertebrates > Cnidaria > Coral | place: Petempiche,Puerto... | reverse complement strand
GCAAAGTTTGCACGCGCTATACGCTGAGACGGCCAGGAAAGCTGAAATAGCTGTGCAACGAAGCCTCCAAATACCGCAGCTGAGTAGCACAGTGGGTGTTCAGGACAGCAGATGGAAAAGTGAAGGCCAGCTAGTGAAATCTGATAGATGATCATTCATGAACACATCATGCAGGGCTCTTGTTTTCCTGAGCGGTTGCAAGACCTCCGGAGTTTGCTGTCTTTTGGAGCGTCTTACTGTGAGGATTAGTTGTATTAGAATCCACCAATGACAACGCGCAGCGCGGGTTATCAGACACATTTATCTCCGAAAACTGCCATTGGAGGGAGGCTGTTGGCACATTATTTGATTCCCAAGTACATCGGGTCTCGTGATGCTTGTTTGGTGGATTGTGGCAGGGATCATTGTTGGAATACCCAACTTAACGATGGGCAAACATTGTTAGCTTGATGCAGGTAAGCTTAGATTCAAGCTGCCCCGAAGAAACAATATTTTAAGGCAAGCAGACTGAGACTAGAGAAGCTGAAAAATATGTAGCAACCAGAAAGTTATAGCATACACAGAAGAAGTGCCCAGAGAACGTTAATAGATCCTTTGCATTAATGGCGTCTAAATTTGAATAACAATAGTTTATACATCCTTAGCCTCGTACTCATGTTTGAAGACAAAGGATTTTTTTTTACATGAATGTGAGGCTAAGGGTGTATTATTATTGTTATTCAAATATAGGCGCCATTTATGCAAAGGGTATATTGAGGAAGGCATAGCGTGTTATACAAGGGAAGAGATCTTGGAGTGATGCGGTGAAAAGTCCTGCAGGTGCTACTACTGGTCCAAGAAGGTGACGAAAGTGGTGGAGGGAGGAAGACAGCCAAAGCAGCTAGTGGTCTATTTGGAAGTTTAAGCAGGCAAGGAGAAAGAGTACATTAAATAGACAGCTAAAGACAGGTGAAGCATGGTCAATGGAAGACAAATGGAAGCGGATGGCTACATAGTCGCTGACATGGAAGAAGCAACTAAGGAGGGGATAAATAGGCAACTGTATCAGTAAGTGAAGCGGTTAGGCAAGGCTAGTAAACCCTCCAAAGATACCGCGAGTGAACGCAATGAAGCTGGCTATTTCGATGAAGTCTTGAACCGTACTCACCACAGACGATGCTACAAGAATTGACCCTTTTGGGACACTCCTTGAGTTTCAGGAAATCCACCATCCAGAAAAGAGCAGGAGAAAACAATTCAGAAACCTAGGAACAATAAGTTCCCTGGAATAGCTTGAAGATGGGTGTGGCACTTTGGACAGCTATAGCGTATACCCGGTGGTTGGTTTCCACTGCTCTAATGATAACTGCCCTTTGCAAGAGATTCCACGAATAATTTGCAGGTATAGGCAGACGCACTGTTTTGGCCATCGAGCAAGCATGGGAACTGACTGACCTAGACTACGCTGGCAATGCTACATGATTCCGGGATGTGGTAATAAAAGTTGTCAGCAGTTCCTGCTCTTATTGCAGAGCGCTGAGGAAGAAGTCTGCCACATTGTCCTAAAGGTAAGACCAGGGCCATGGCCATGTGGAGAAACTGAAGCAAATGTAAACCTAGTGGAGGAGTCGACGGCGGATTGAAAAAGAAACTGAATGTCAGGCCATTCAGCGACATGCTGAAAGCTTTTTAGAACTTCGATGAGCAAAGATATCTTCAAGAACAAACGCTGCATTTATCATGTCAGGGACTTGAGCGGCCATTGCCACTACCTCTTGATTCTCTCTGAAACAACTGCCACCACTGCATGTCATGCATAAAGAGATTTGGCCGCGTCTCTCGTATGGGTCGGTGAAGGCTTTGAAGCCGCAACGCAGGTCTAAACCGCAAAGCAGTGTGGCCATTACGTTCAAATGCTTAAAATTTGCAAGCTTACCGTCTTAACTGATGTGATGTGTTTGACATGTAGTCGAAACATCATTGGATTTCGGTTAGAAGTTTTCGGAAATTTTGCATTTAATTTTTCAAAATTCTTCCTTCATGTTCACGAAATGTTTGGATCCGCCGAAATCTTCACCCGACCTTGTAAAGAACTATGTTAACTTGGGTCGTCGCTCGGTGGGTTAATAAATGGCCTAGCTTGCCGTAAGTCTCCTGTAGCTAAGTGAGTTTGGGCATCCCACCGGTGTGCAGAAGGTCACGGGCTCGTTATTTCCCTTACTTGTGACAACTGAATTTACATCTTTCTCAAAAATGTAGCTTTTAACAATAAGATACGATTAAGCTTTTTTGAAGGCTCATATTATTATCTCGTTACACTAACCTTGCGCCTGATGTAAGAGACTGTGTCATTCAAATAGAAACTTGTCATCTCAAGAACGTATACCAAACGACTATGGCTGGGTCCTTGATCGTGTTCGTACATGAAGGCAAAATTCAAAGGACGAATAAACACAGCCATCTGCGAAAACAATGCGCCGAGCTTGTCATTTGCCTGAAAATAAAAAAAAAGTTCATGACGGGAAGTTATCATCATCCTTGACTGTATTAAGGAGAACAACGAAGACGATGTTGGAATCCACGTTTCTGAACGTTTGCAAAAGAGGTTATGTTCTAGTGTGTTCCAAAGTATGCTAGGTTCTTGAAACGATCCATACTTAAATTCCTTGCATAACTTTGTTTATGCGATTTCTAGTGATATATTTATTTATTTATTTATTTATTTAAGTCTAACATTGCACTGATAAAAACCTTTCCCAGCCATGTACCTGCTTTAATCTGCTTTATGAAAGTCAGACGTCCTCAGGAACACTGTGTACTACTAGTCTTCTTTCAGAAAACAGATTGAAATTTTGTCCACTGAAGTAAATAAAAGTAGATTGACACGAAGAAGACAGCAATATGATCCTTAAAAGAGCAAAGGGCGCAACTGAATGTCCGCATACTGATTTTCAAGATTCGTTTCGTGAAGGGATTATGCTCAGTAATCCGAGTGCATCTCAACTTAAAACTTGCAAAATCTTTTCATTTGGGACAAATCAGTATTGCATAACTTTCTGGTGCTGTCTGGCTATTCCATGTATTCCAAATCAATCATGGTTAAACGCACGTCACAAATAAAACACATGGTAAACGATGCAGATAAAGGCATTGTAAGTTAATATTCTTAGACGTTTCTAAGGTTTTTAAAGTATTTGTGCCCAACCCTGACCTTTTTGTTCGATATATTTGGTCTTCATGCATATTCTCCGTTGTTCTTAGTTGTGACAGTGATCAAATGCTTATTCTGAATATCTTATAGGAATAGATAATTGATCAGCCAGAGTAAGGAACTACTATGTCTTGGCACCGACTTTTTAACTGCAAGGTCAAAGGATTTGTTCTAGCCAGTATTGAAGATTTTCTTGGTTGTTTAAACATGATTAGCGATAAAAAAAAAATACGTTACTACAAATAGAAGATTAAAGTTACTACAATACAAGTAGCATGCACAAAAAATGTACTTAAAATAGCAGCAACTAATTTTGCAAATATACCTGATAGGTTTTGAAGAGAATGGCCTTCAACTTAACATGGAAACTTTTTCGAACAAAAGGACGCCGATTGCATAAGATTAATTCGAATTTACCGTGACTTTTACTAGTAACTAACTTTAAGTGAAAAGGCGTTATCATGTTTATTTTACAGCGCAATTGACATAAATAACTTGAACTAAAATTCACAGAATAAGGTAAACGGGCCACGTTAGATGAAAAAGAAAAAAAAGCGGCAGGTCATTTTCCAGGCAAATTCTGCATTGCAAAAAAAACAAAAAAATTCTTTTTACCTGCAGCTGTTGGCCGATACAGTCCTTGTTAAGATCAAGCCCAAGAGTAATGGGAGGCTCATAAAGATAGTCCGAGGAAGTAATGAAAGGGTAGAACGTCTTCATCTGTAACAACAACAGCAAAAAATACTTTGTGTAAACTTCGTTTTGCACCTGTCATATACAAATTACTCAATAACAATTTTACCCACAAATTGGGGATCAACTTTTAAAGTGTTTCTGTTTGGTTCCTCTTTTCATTTGATCCAAGTATAGCAACAGAGAAAGAAAAGTCTGATTAAAAGAATTACTTCTAGTCAGTATGTAACCTGCGCAGTGACGTTAATAACTCTCGGAGCAATCAGCAGTGTGACCATAATCTCTGTTTGGCTCATTGAAGTGCTTGTTGAAGATGAATTCGTTGCGGTAGTGGCCGACGTTGTGCTCAGCAAGACAACAACCAGGGCAACAAACAAGTTCTTCGTCAACTCCATTTCTGAAAAAACAAAGAATAAAGAAATATTGATTTGTTACATTCTTGGAGGAACATTTTAATATGAAATATGAACACATTTCCAGTATATGGAAAAGGTAGGCAGGTACATCCGCTGGACACTTATTTTTCATTTGTTGTTGCATAATTTAGTTTTTGCGTTCCATTCTTATCTTTTCCCATCCCACCCTTTGTTCGTCTTTTGTCATATTAACCGACACCTATCATTCTACTCCAGGCGTAATGCTAAATGCAAACTTCGCTTTCCAAGTAAAACACTTTGTTAGGCCTTATATGCAGAAAAAGTATTTCAGTTGTTTGCAATGAATAAATTGATCGTACGATGTATCTAAGAGACCTAAATCTATATTACGAGATAGTGCGCAGTATAGCAATTTGGACCACTGTCATGGCTTGCGTCACCGTGTAAAGCGTTTGCATAGAAGCGCCGTTAACCATAATACACACAAATCAAAGATATTCTTTTGTCTGAAGTGTTCACTAAAGTGAAAAATTCATTAATCGACTCTGAGAAAGCTGAACTGAGCAGTATTACTCAACTAAATTGCTTTTCATTTCTCCTTTTCTGTCCATAACAATTCAACATGCCATTGCGTTTGTTTACTTCATGAATCGATGCCAAATTTGTAGATGTAAGGGGATTTATTTCCTCGTTCTTTTTGCCAATGAAGTATTTCCTGGTACACATTGTCTGTGTGTTGATTTTATGTGCGCGTGCTACTTACCTTTGGCAGATTAACGTTGGAAGAACGCTTCTGTTATTTGCGTGTTGCTTTGATCTGGGGCAAGGCTGAAAACTGAGATTGCGCGGTTACTGTATGTCTCAACTCCCATGTTCCTTTGATCACTTGGAAAATTGTAGAACTCAAATGTGAGTTGGGCCGTGGGGATCGCAATCTTCAATAACCTTTTCTGTTTGCTGGAAAGATAATAAATGTTCTGTGGTTGCTTGGGTATAGAACAATTAGAAAAATAGAAATATGGTGAACAAAGGTCAATTTGGGAAAAAAGTAGCACTCTTCCTCGAGCCAAGGCATTTTGTGTGCTACAACGACCAACGAAACTATTGCATGGCTTTGTTTAAATGGTGGTAATGTTATGTTAGCATTTGAATAATAAAAAAAAGGTTACTATTTTTTCATTTTCTTAGTCTCTTTACTCGCTCTGCAAATTTTAGACTTTCTGGTGACCAAAAAGCATTTCTTGGGGGTTAATACAATTCCACTAAAATGTGGTACGACTTTGTAGTCCTTTGCTGTTTCTGATAGTTTTTTTTTCGTGATTTTATATAATTCTAAAACAGATCCACCTACCTCTCAATAGCTTGTACTTGCTAGATTTATAACTTCAAAAATAATCTTAACCCCAAGTCTTTCAGTCCATTCTCCCTAACTGTTGTCAATTATTACCGTCATCGTGAATGGCATGGCAAGGTTTCTTGGTTTCTGTGTTGCTCATGAATACTTCGGGTTTTAGTTCTGTATTCGCCTGGTTCAAAGTTGTACCACTCAAATGTTAACCTTAGGTTTGAGGAAATCTTGTTAGTCTTACAAATTTGAAAGTAATATCAGTTGAATTAAACACTTTATAAACACTTTAAATGATTGTGCTTGGCACACGTTTTACTTAGCAGCTATCGAGAATAAATGCCAAGGTCTTACTTGGACGAATTTTTCCTTGGTCGTTTTCTTTGTTCCTTTTTTGACAACACGAAGGTTGTAATTCTTTACTTCTTTTGAACCCATTTTTTGACAATATATCAATACGGTGTTTAAAGTTTTGATAGATATAAAAAGGAAAAGTTATCTCAAAGAAATAATAATGTTTTTGAAGTTACCTTTCTCCCTTCTATAGTCAGTGTTGTGCTGGCGTTTCTATTGTTATCACTATGCTCTCATTTTCGCCACTGAACAGTTTCTCTGTACTGAACATCTCTTTTGGCGTCATGGATGTTTTCTTTCGCCGTGACTGTTATTTTGTGTACATTGTACTCGACACCTTTCCTTCAAGGACACGTGGATCAAGACTAGAAAGATAAATAATGTGTTATAAATTAGGGTGTGCAATGTGGAAGAGGAGCAAAAACTAGGGCATCAATTTAGAAAAATGTTTGTGAACTTGGCTATGTTTGCAATCAATCATTATCTTGTTAGCTAATATGAGAGTCTTTGTCTCTATCACGTTGCTGCACAGAAGTGAATATTTATCATATCTGAGTTACCCAAAGATTCAACTGTTTCTTACTAGGAAACTGGCAATCAGTAACAATCATTTTGCTTTTAAGGATAATTGTTTACAAATTTAACACTATGATTATTGCTGTCAATGATTTAACAGCCTAATCTACCTAATCTACCTTAGTGGTTCATAATTTAGTAGCCTTTTTAGCTGTTTAAGTTGTTTGTAGACTTCTTAGTAGTTTAACGTTTATTGCACAAACTTTGGACTACCCTTAACAAGCTTTAAATGACCTCAAGCAGTTTTAACAGTACATAGCTCAAGAAACTTAAAGTAATAACTCAACTAAATGTATTCTATAATACCATGTATTAGTGCCATGCATGTTAACAGTGTTTATATTTAAATTTAAATCTAAAGTTCTAACTGTTTAGAATTCTTAGAAATTATTTAATTATCCAAAAACAAATTAACAATTTGTTACAATTAAAGACATCATAAACTTGAACCATCTAAAAATTGCATAGAAAAGTAAGTAATGCTTTTTTCCAGGAGCAGTTTGCTCTCATTAGTCCTCGATCTGTGAAGACCTTTAGTAATTGGTATCTAATTAAATGATTGTCTTTGCTTATTTGAAACAAATTAGATGGTAATTACTTCAACATTTTGCTATTATTCTTAGGATAACACTGTTTACAAGGTATGGTTCAGAGAAACAAATATTCTATTCAAATTACACCAAGGAATGCAACAATATGTTTAAACACCAACTTGACCTGGACACTCCCCACTTCAACTAAAGAATTATAATGTTATTATCTACTTTAGGAAGATACGACCATTAAAAGGTCTGTATTATTGAAAATATATAAATGTGTGTGTATATCAATTAGACTGCATAATAGATTATGCTGGAGATGTAGAGGTATATTCTGACAAAAAATTATTCTTAATTACATGATTTCAAATACGTGGCGTAAGTGGAAAGAAAGGTTAAGCCGGATGGCAATTGATTGGTATGAAATCAAAACAAACATATTATATCATTCACTCCCTTTATTCCTCCATCGTCTAACTGATCACGTCTTCTGATAGACCGTGGACGTTTTGCAGTGCCAAACAATCCCATGCCAGTTTCAAAGTTGTTTTTGCTCTGTACAAAAAATATTGTAAATATGTACTCAGCCAAATCAGCAGTTACAAGCTAAATTGAAAGAAGGATCTGTAACATTGTTTTCCGATGCAATGTTTTGTTCCATTTCAAAACCAAGTCAATGCACAACAAACGAATACTTAATGTAAATAAGTATACAGAAAATTTGTGTATGATTTCTTTGTAGTTGTTGTATTAAATGTCGTGTCCTTGAAGTTATGACATTTAGTAGTTTATTACATTACGAGGAAAAAATCTATGTTTAGTTTTATTTTTTAACAGCCTGTTTGACGGAGCTGTTTTGTCATTTTTAAAGCATTTTTCAGAATTACCACAGAGAGAAAAAGACTTTATTGAACTCTTCCCTGAGCTGCTTTTCGGTTATCAATACAAATTATGTTAAAAAACTGAAATAAATTAATGTATATATAAAAACGATGCATAAAAGCATATGTAATTCTTTATCACAACTCTGTATTTAAACGTAGGATACAGCCTCCCATAAATATACACAAGGCATGTCCTTATGAGTTTGTTACCTGCCCTTCCTTTTAGTAGTTTTGCTCAATTAAATGGCTCTTCACATTTCAATTTCGCACTAACCATGGTACATGTACCAACCTGCCCTTTTTTCTGGTTAAAGTTTTTGGCAGGACTCTTATGGCAACCATGCTTTTAACAGGTACGAGTTCACTAGGATTGGCTGCAAGATATTTTGCAGTTCATAGCCTGTAAATACATTATCGTTGGCTATAGTTTTGCAGGCAATATAAGCCACTTTATTATGTCAGATTTCTTAGTAATATTTCTAATCCACTCCACAAATGAATTCCTGCGACTGACCACTCTGATAGGCATGAATATGGTCTAATGCAATAACAAATTAAGTAAACTCAGTTTATAACATGCCGCTCGAGCATCTAATTAATTGCGATCTAGGTCGTATCGATCTCGACATGAAAATAGAATAGGATAAAATAAAATAAGTAAAAAGCATTGCCCTTTAGATGAAGGTGTAATAACTTGATTACAGCTGGCTAAATTGAACAAGCAACGTTTTTTGTATGTTGTCTTTCTCTGAATAGAAGAGGTCAGAATAATAAGACCTTCAATCCTTAGCAATGTCCTTGCTCTAATTGATATAAACTAGTAGCTTCACTGTTTAAATGTTTTTAATGCACCATTTATTTCTATTACTTACCTCTGTAACTCGCACGTTGAACTGAGACCACTGTATTATAGTCTTCCAACCAATGTACCTGTTTCATTGTCACGGCGTTCTCCCGTTTGCTTGTTATTGGTTATAATGTTACTTGACTCTTGAACACTGTTGTGTATCTTAAGTTTCCTGGTGTATACCTCTTTAAGTTGTTGTGAGTTACAAATTATAATATTTGCTTGGAAGAAATCCTCCTCGATCGTTAATGCACTCCTCCGTTGTTGTTTTGAAGTGAAAAGGGGATTTTCGGAGAGCGAGCTTTAATAGTCTTTGTGATTCTTCGAAACATGGGAAGTTTGTTTAAAAACAATGACATTATTCAGGGAAACATTTTTGAAAATCTATTTAGTACTACATTTGACTACAATTTTTTCGTTCAAGGAGGATTCATAGATGTTGAGTTTCACTAGAATAAGCGTTGTATTTAAAATAATTTTGATGGAAATTGTAGTTAGGCTCTCGTTCATAGCATGCAGTAACGAGTACGTACAAACATCTTCTAATATCTGAAATGAGTTCGCTCCCTTGTTTTGTCGTTGTAGAGTTATTTATCTTAAAATAAATTTACTCGCGTTTATTGTCTCTACGCTTTTATAATTGGGGGCTACAAGAAACCCAGAAACGCCTCGCAAATACGAGTGAGGTCGTTCACTTGTTCAACCTTGTCCGCCTAATTCTTTAGTCTGCAATACCGTTCAACTCCTATCTCTTTTAATCTGCAGTACTGTTCAACCCCCTTTACTTCTCTTTAGCTTTGTCAAAGAAAATTTGATCGTGAGAAATGAGAATGAAGTAAAACCCAAATTCTCCTAAAGGATCAACAGAAAAACAGAAAATCTATTTACAGGCAGTAAGGACAATTTCTATAGGCGAATCTTTGCTGACGTCGTTGTTTACATTTTTCCTCATTAACACACGACTTTGCGCATAGAAGGCATCATGCTAGACACGGTTTTACTAGAAAAACGTAAAGAACTTGTGAAACTTAGTAAGTGGTGAAATTTTTGGCTCTTTGGGTGCAATATTCGAGGAGAAATTGGCTTTCAAAAACATCAAAATTTCTGTGTGGCAAAAGCGCAAATGAGCTGATACATTCTTTGTAAAATGTCGAGCTTTTAAACCCTCGTCACACAAAAAGTACTCAATACATCGCGCTCAAGTTCCTTGGAACAGTTAATAGTTCTGTGCGCTTTCAATATTCAGTATTAATCTCTTTGTAGCTCCATCTGAAACTGTATCGCTTATGGTAATGAGGCAAATATTGTAAACAAAGATTCTCCTACTGTGACCTTAGGTCCGATGGACTTAAAGGGTTAAATATTCACATCCTGAAAGTTGTTCTCCATCATCATTGTCACTTTATTTTATTTTAGAATTTCAATCTTAATTTTTTTCAAGCCAGTGTTAAAACCAATTTTGTTTAATCAATCCCATCATGTTATCACACAGCCCATAAATGCATGTGTTAAAAAAACAATCACTTGATTTATTATTCATTTCCTTCTATTTGGCATTCACTATCGATTCAAACTTTAATTTCAAACCTGAAATCGCAAATCTTATTCTTTTATCTTAAAAAAAATACGTTATTACTTTTCAAAAAGTATTTTTGTTTTTATTTTGTTGGTCATGTTAAGCTTTTCTTAGAGTTCTTTGACATTCTAAGTTCTAGGTTCATATTTCACTTCTTTTGTCATGTAATAACATAGCATTGTTTTGAGTAATTCTTTTCTCAGAAAACTCCAAAACGTTTCTCAGAAATCATTTATTTTGTTAAATGTTGATCTGAGATAAAATAGCTAGGACGACGCTCCTCCCACTTTAAAACCACAAAGTAACGCAAGGCAGCAAACATTGCCATTATATGCAAGTCACTTCTACTTTAAAATGCAGAAACTAAATTATCATAAATGTGTTTAACTTAAGCTTAGGAGTGATATTAAAGCAATGCATGAATTTGCATGAGAATTATAAAGGGGATTCGTCAAATTCTTGAAGAATTAAGTTAATGCTGTAAACACTGAAATACCGCAGATATTAAGGTGTGGCAAATATGAATCGATACGTCCATAGTCTCGATTTATTTGAGAAATCAGGATGAAATAGCGGGCAATTCGGGATGTGAAGTTATGTAGAAGTATATTTCAACTCTATATTAGGTTCTTCAGTAAGAAAATACAATTCAACTGTAAATAGTTTACCGGCTCAAACTGTGATGAATACATTCTCATGGAGTTGATTGTCAGTAATAAATTATGCTACCAAAGACTCATAAAATAAAACGAATGACTTGGGTGAGGCAAGAACCTGCATACTTTAGTACTGCGTTTGCAGTCCTTCATAAATATCCAAAGGATACTAACCTGGCGCTGCCCTAATCCGTATTATCTGCCTGGTCCTAAGAAATGCCGTCTTAACTCGAAGGCGTCGAATATCTATTGCTTGTAGCAGAAAAATCATGATGACTCGTGTGACACTGGAATATATGCAGTAGTCTTCTAAAATGAACCAAACTCAATAAATGATTGCAACTGGTCCATCCACTACAGAGTAGGGCTTGCATACCAAAAATGTGAGTTGTAGTAATATGCTCAAAGGCTTTTGTTAGTGAAAACCTAATTCCACGAATTCAGAGCGTCAATTTGACTTTCCTGTTTCTAGGAAATCAAACGATTGCGACATATTGAGCAATG
>Ga0126338_10003135_pt1 | contig 11548 bp, 11 predicted proteins | sample OrbCmetagenome_2_FD_92529 | JGI IMG/M metagenome (GOLD analysis project Ga0126338, IMG submission 92529) | Coral microbial communities from Petempiche,Puerto Morelos, Mexico - Orbicella C C metagenome | ecosystem: Host-associated > Invertebrates > Cnidaria > Coral | place: Petempiche,Puerto... | reverse complement strand
ATTTCCCCGTAATTTCCAGTTCCAAATTAAACTTTTTCCTTTCCCATTTTCCCGGCCCTCCTTTCCAAAACACCCACACCCCCTTAAATCCCCCCCCCCCCACCCCCCATTATCCATGTATTCCATTAATTTTTCACCTCAATTTTCCGTATCCCGTATGGGCAGCTCCTTTTTCTAGTCAGTTCTTAGTGTATACGAAGGGTTAATACGATGATTATTAAATACCAAGTGACCTTCATCACGTCACAGTTTAATATCATATTCTCTTGGGTTTGGCCCTTCGCCCGTCGTCACGCCCGCGCTCCTTGGCTCTTTATCGGATGGTTCCACTTGTGCCCCATGTTTAATGTTCTGATAGGTCCTTTCTAGAACGGACCCATTATTATCATTTGGTTTCTCGTCTACCTTCTTGACAGTACTTAATTGGTTTTCCTCTAGTTCCAGAACGTTAATTGCTGACTCAGCGGAGGAGGGGTTTTGAATGGCGTGTGAATTCGAGGGGCTGCTCAGTTTTGGGATTTCTGTTGCCTAGCAAAAACAAAAACAGACCCAAATAATTGGACAAGTATATATAAAAATAATAATACATTTATTAGACAATTTGCTCTAATGTAAGTGAGTGATAACACTGATGTACATTCAAGTAAACATTGAAAGTCCAACATCTTTAATTTCACACTATACGTCGTCCACACTACTTCGGAAAAATTTGAAAACGCAGCTTTATTTCTACGGTTAGGCCTACCACCCACACTAATCCGTCACGGAAACGGAGCCTTTCGGAAACGCTCTTCAAACCAGAGAAATTTGAAAACGCCGGCTTTTCGTTTTCGTGTGGACGGAAAACATTTTGAAAACGTAGCTTCCTGACCGAGTTTTCCTCAAACACAAATCCAAAATGACCGGTGATTGTTGCGTTTCCAAATTCCTCCGTCGTATTGTGGACGGAAAATATTTGATGCGTTTCCAGAGTAAAACCTCCGTTTTCCAATTCCTCCGGCGTAGTGTGCACGAAGCCTTAGACAAGTAATACTCCGTTCGTAACAAGTTTCTCTCAATGAGTGATTATTACAACCAAGAGAAAACTCCTTTTATAACTTACCGCTGCTCCTGGTCCGGCTAAAGAGAGAACAATAGGTAGAAACACAACGCCATTCAATGTACCAATCAGAATTAACGCCACAAGGAGGTTAAAAAAGTATCTGGGAGGAAAAGAATGTAGACGAAGTCATTAATTAAGAAACAATTTTTGCGCTACTCACACCGTAGAGGTCAAGATTGGCAAGCAGTTTAGATCTGTAGTTTATTTTGTATTATATAATAATCAAATGAATGCGCGCGCTCTGATTGGTCAATCAGCTATGGTTTCTTGTGCCAGTAAACTCATGGAAATTTCGCGTGTCTTCTGAATTATTATATAAAAGCAATAGACCACAAGTTTCTATGGTTTAGAGGCATGATAAACCACTCGGGATGTTGGCAGAACACTCGAAGAATTCGTAAATCACGAGCCGCAGGCTCGTGATTTACGAATTCTTCGAGTGTTCTTTCAGCATCCCACGTGGTTTATCAGCCTATAAACCTTAAAAACTTGTGGCCTATTGCTTAACGATTGGAGATATGCAGTTCATATACTTACGTCGTCGGTGGAAAATATGGAATTAACATGTATGCGTGCAGATACGATAGCAATTAAATTTTGGGTAGAGTGAATTAGAAAAGCAGTGCTTACATGACTGTATGGTAAATATGGAATTTATTTATTGGACTGCTTGGAGATACCCATGGTCTCAGAGATTTTCTTTCTTCTAGTTTTACTTAATATTATTTTTAAACGCACGAAGCGGAAGAAAAACTTTGGGGCAAGAGTAAAGTGGAGATAGATTCCCAAGAACCTGCTGACACGAAAATATGGTACAAACTACAAGTAGACGCAGCGAAAAGCAAAAAAACGCGAGCGAGCCTTTCCTCGCAAAGACTGGTCTCCACCTATGCCTTCCACAAAAACATCCATGTAAGAAAGAATGCTAGGAATTGGCAAATTCTTCTTCGTCACTGAAAAATAAGCCAGTGTCAACAGCTGAGTTTATAACTAATCCTACCTGACTATAAATTGAAATTCGGATCCTGCCAGCATTACAACACCAAGAAACGTGGAAATGGCGCCATCCACAATGGGTACAAACACTTGTTCAATAGCCCTCTGCATTCTTTGGTTCCTGTTTCCAGGGGCGTGTAAAAACGCCTAAAAGTGAAGAACAGATTAATTTTTATTATGTAAATGCTGATGTTATTTTAGGTAGTTACTGAGCTCTCCAAATGATTACAAAATGATCGTGCCAAGTGCTCTAAGCGATCAGAATAAGATTTTATCGACAAATTATGAGCAAAAACAAAACTGTCACTTGGCCTACGCGCATATTTTCCCATGCTTGACGCACGTTGCATGTTTTTCCCGCGCTAACCACTGGTTACCAGTTCTAATCGGTTCTACTTAGCTTACGACAGGGATTAGAAGACTGGCGCCAACCTGAAGCTGCTCAAATAAGTCATATAACGACCCGCAATAGCAACAGGAATTTTGATGTAATTCAAACCACCGGAGTAAATTCCAAATTGAATTAAAATACTACCAGATTTAAAACCTCAGCTACAACTGCACAGAAATATAATTGCGACGATTGCAGAAACCGTTTAATCAGAACAGCCTTCAATTTTAACTTGCCATACAAAAACATTCTTTGACTTAAGTTTTACGACAGTGTCTATTATGCTGAGATGACATACCATGCACATGTGTACAGTAAACTCCACACCGACTCCAACAGACAGAATGAGTGTAACTGCAGGTACGGCACTAAGTTTTATACCAGCCAGACCCATAAAGCCATACACTTCCACAGTGATCATTATCAGGACAAGAACAATAACAGAAGCTGCCCAGGGATTGAACAACATGGCCGCCATTACAACGAAGCTAACCGCCAATGAAATAGAAATCGCAATCAATATTCGCCTTCCAAGCCAGATGTACTGTTCCCAAAACGTGAAGGGTACACCACTAGGGTAGTTTGGTAATCCATCGTCTGAGTACTTGTCACAGATCTCTCTAACGTCCTGTTAGGATAAAGGTGATCATAGTGAGGGACTAGGGACCTGCGCGCAGGGAGTTGGGGGGAGGGGTTGGTTTTTGGGTTAGGGTTAGTTATACTACTAGATAAATTACGGGACGCTCTTTGGAAATTTCTCATTCAAAGAGGGACCTTTCCGTTTCAAGCTTGCTAGCAAAGACACTGTGACAAAATCAAATCCTACCAAAAGAGAATTCACTCACGCGGGAACGTTTGAACTGAGGAAAAATGGAGAAGGGAGGGGAGGGTAATTCACCCGGCGACCGCCCTTTCAGAATTTCCCTCTTCTATGTCAGCGTAAATTTATACATTTAATCACTCTGGTTTCAGAGAGATGAAGCATTTTAAATTTAAAAAAAAATCATTGCCTTAATATGTAGAAGTTTGTTTCTGGGTGGTTTCAATGGCTCGAAAGTAGCTTTAACTTACTTTAATCAGCGTCACAAAATCCTTGGTTTCCTTAAGGCCAATGACGTTGAAGTTGATCTTCGCAAATGTGATTGGTTTGGCAGCAGGCACTGAAATAAACAAGACGAGGCGAAACAGCGTAAGACCGCGTTTCATCTGGTGTATAATGTAAAGCACTAAACTTTTGAACTGAAATTGAGGATCACCTTTCATTGCTTCGTCATCTTGTTCGCTTCTGATGTTTGTCCAATCGACCGTCTCTGGTTTGATATCTGACTACAAGAAATAGACGAACATGACGTATAAGTAATCAATGGCACATGCAGGCCGGCTTAGCTTAGCTCAGTTGGTAGGACATCTTCTTCAAACGCAGAGGTCGTGAGTACAAATCACGGCCGGACCACAAACGGGGTGATAAAATAAACCTGGTTTACGCCAATTGGGTGTAAACAAACTTTTCTCAACTGTTAAAGAAGCTCACTCACGGTATTTTGAGTTGTTTTGGCCGTTTACAAAACTTCTTTTAAATTGAAGGTAACCTGAAAATAGTAGTTTTACTAAGATACAAAAACAACCAAGAGACTGTAATAAACCATAAAGAAACAAGGATGGTTAAGGATGGAGAAGATCAACAAGGATTACGAACGACGATCTTGAAAAATTTAGGCTAAACTTTTTTCAGATGCGCAAAAAATGACGTACCTCTTTTAAAAGCGTGTGCCTAGGCAGGCACGTTAAGCCAATCATTAGCTTTGCTCCCACTACTAGCTGCTATTGTAAGAGCATTGTTGAAAAAAGAGTGATAGGTAATTTCTTCGCGTTCATCCTGTATGGTTTTCTACGAGAGTCATGACAAGCACTTTTTTCAACTGAATATGTTTCTTTATTACATACTTGTGAAAACGCATATCCCAGCACGTCCCTGTCAATCCAAATTGTGAGAGCTTTGTAAAATATTTCAGGACGAATGATTCCAGCATCGCTGACCAGTTTATAGCTTCGAGCCTGAAAACAGCACATGTACATATGCATATCACTGGTCACTCAAATATTACTATCTGTTTTTAAAAATATCAAATCAAGTTTATCCAAGAGCGCAAGAAAAGGACAGGGGTGCTCGTCGGAAATTTTGAAAAGAACCCCTAGTAGGTACCAAGATCCTGTTTTGTAGGCGTGGCTTGAATTTTTTTTTTTTTCACCCCTGAGAGGTATCAATGCTAAAACAACACATTATCTCCTATCATATTTTTTCGCCTAAATACCCTAAAAGGTACCGCAAATTAAAAGCTCCCGCTGTGGACCTTTTGAGACTGAATACCCTAAGCGGTACCAAAACCGCCTTTTTAACCCCTAAAACGTACGAAGAGCACCCCCGTCCTTTTTATATAGGATTCCCCCCCCCCGATCCTCGCCATTCTGATGACGTAGCTTTAATGACATGCGTAAAACGTCTTTGATTGGTCGTTGTTTCGTTTTCGCGCGCAAATGACATCCAATCAGAGAACTACACGTTTCTCTGAGAAGCTACGTCATCACTTTGGAATTTTTGGTTTCTGCAGCAAGTAAAACTTTGCAGCTGTGCTTACCCTTGATCTGTCAATCTTGTCAGAGCTGTCATTCTGAGAGAGTAATTTGTAGGCGATAACACCAGTGCTTGATGCGCTATCATTCCAGCCGGAATATGTAATATATTTCTTTGCCCAGTCCTGATTAAATGATGTTTGAGCATCTAAACAGCAACAAACATTGTTACATTGTTATGTTCTGTGATGTCCTACAAATGTTTAAAATTAAATATAAAGAGATAACTAAACTGACTACAATTACTACGAAATGGCAAAACAAAAGTTATTTGGTAAGCCTTTAACGCCTTGCCTTTTTTGTCGCCGTATACTTCTATCAAACAAACATTTTTCAAGACGTCTTAAGCAAAAGTTCTTTACTCATTAATTTCATACAACATCGCAGTTACAAGTTCCTCGGTGACGCCCCGAATTCATCAGTCATTAATTCATTTCTTAAGGTATTACAAGATTCAAATTACTAACAAAAAGTCCTTTTCTTCGGCAATGGCAGACGGATAAGGCCCGGCCTTTCATAGGAAGGCCCCTTTCGACTGCGCGTTCGGGTTTGAACGAAAACCAGTGTTAACTACAATTTTTTGGACGAAGTTGATTCTTAACCCTTACCATTTAGCCATTCTCGAAAGTACATCAACCAAAATTCAGGAATTTCTTCTGAGTCAGGAATTCTGATTATATTTGGAATCTGTTGGCAAGGAAAGGAATAGAAAGTTGGTTTAGATTTATGATTTTAAACCGGTTACTCTCAGTCACACCAATTACTGTACGTTACTCGCTTGCCTGGAGCGAAGAAGAATTTCCCTGCCTTGACCACTTACTTAAGGCCCCGTGCACACTACGCCGGGAAAATTTTGAAAACGGAGGTTTCACTGTACGTGTGAAAAAAAAACGCATCAAATGTTTTCAGTTCACACTATGCCGTAGGAATTTGAAAACGCAACAATCATCGGCCATTTTGGATTTCTGGTTGAGGAAAACTCGGTCAGGGAAATCACGTGATTATCGTGACGTCATCGTTTACGAAAAGCTCCGTTTTCAAATTGTTTTCCGTGCACACTAAAACGCAAAGCCGGCGTTTTCAAATTCCTCCGGTTCAAAGAGCGTTTTCGAAAAGCTCCGTTTTCGTGACGGATTGGTGTGGACGGCAGGCCTAACCGTAGAAATAAAGCTGCGTTTTCAAATTTTTTCGGCGAACTGTGGACGGACCTTAGGTATTCCTATGGCAGACCATACTATTTCTCACCACTAACCTGTTTAAAGTCTTCATGGTAGGATAATAACTTTTCTTGCTGATAAGCGTAGTCAAATCCCTCTTGTGTAACAAGCGCCAATGGATAAAAGGAAAAATACTTGAATTGAGCGTCGACAAATCTGTGTGCCACGCTTTCGCTTGGTACAACATCTGTGAGCTCCAGACCGTCTTCAACTTGCAGCGCGCCGTAAATTCCAACGGCAAGGAGACTAAGGAAGAAAATTATCACAACAACCTGAAAAAGAGAAATACAATTTAGACTTAAGAAAAAATTATACCATTATAAGTCTTTGACGGAACGTTTCTACGTGAATAACAACGGGGACAGAATGATTACAATTCCCGCTTGCGAACGACGGGCACATTTTCCGGTGTGCGCCAAGTAGAATTTCATTACCGCATTCATACGACCACCTATACCAAACTTCATTTGGATAGATGAATATGCTGAAACAAGAGAAGGCCAAGGCACTTACTTCGATCTCCTCGACTGAAATTAGAGGTCGTGAACCGTTTCATTGCAGACACCCAAGGAAGGCATGGTAGCTTCGTCCAGGCGTTTAGTTAGTTGGGGCGCAGCGCGAAAAGAAATTGGGACGGAGCGACAAGGCGAGAGAGGCGTTATGCGAGGAACGCCGCGCTTCTCCCCTTTTTTTAGCGCCATTCTTTGCGTCGCGCCCTAACTAACTGAACGGCTGAAAGAAGCTCGAGTCATAGTGAACATGCACCTTTTCTCATTGTCCCAACGACCTGACATACTGCTAACGCAGGGGAGGGGGGTAACCTGCAATACGCTACATCCCATCCAGGGAGAGTAGCAGTTCTCCTAGTCGCTTCATACCACAGAAATTGAAGTTTAGCACCGATCTCTCGAGCGGCCAAAACGTTTCAAATACTCCATCGTTTAACAATTGAAAAGTCACTGAACTCTGAAAAGGTTGATGACAAACGCTCACCTTTACTGGAGTTTTCTGCAGAAACGGCCCATAGTAAACCGTGGCAAAATGCTGAAGGGACAAAGGAGCACACATCGCCGGACAAGATCCGTTACCATTAAAATTCATTGAAGAATCAGTTCCATTCCCCGGTGCAGTCGAGGCATTAGAGCCAACATGATTTCTCGTCACGCTGGCTTCACTGCCATATGATGTCTTTGACTGTTTATCCACGTTACTAGCGTACTCGTTGACCAGCACTTCAGCGATGGACGAGTCAGACTTGTTCATCACGACGGTGTTGTTAGTTTGTGGCGGCGCGTGACTGTTCGAGAGGCCGTTTTTGGGTGGAACCTTTTGTCCGTGCGCTGTTGGTAACACGGTGCCTTCTGTTTGTGTTGATCTGCCAAGTTATTTTCAAAGTATAAGGATCGATTAATTGTGCTGCCGCAGTAGGCCAGTGAATGTCTTCATCTTAATCTTGAAGCAGAATTCTACAATCGCGCAGACGTTTTCTTGAAGTTGATAAAAGTAAACTAAACGCTGCCTATTAGCCCCAATCAAGTTCAAGTTGGTTTTCAAGTGTCTCGTACGTAATAAGAGGAGCTAAGAGGTCATGTTACGGATGAAACTGAACAAAGGCCTGAAATAGATTTTCAGTTGACTAAAACGCTTCGTCTGATCTCTCTAAACATTGCATGCATGTGTACTCGAAGGCTCGCACACCCAACGTCTCACACGCGCGATATACACTCTTCACGTTCAACGTTTCACGTATAACTATCAGAAAGTATAAACATTCAGTTTTAAATACTGGTGGTGACGTTATGACTATGACGTCATATCGCGGGCTTACGTGACGTCATAAGCCAACAAAAAGTCCGCCATCTTGGATTTTCAGATTTTTCCGCTACATTACAAAATCGACACATGCACAATTTTGAAATCTGCGCTGACTCTTTTTCAGCGCACTACTGGGCTTATTTATAAGAGGATAGACAATATGACGAACAGCGAACAGTATCTAACCCTTTAACACAGCAGATTATGTCGTATCTTTGATCTTGTCTTCTTCTCACGTCGATTGCAATCATGGCAGGAAAGATGATGATAACACCGATGAAATTGAAGATAACAACGACAGCAGCCTATCGAAGAAAAACAGTTCCCTTTATTGACAGCTGCCCGTCAAATGCAAGTATAAGGAACGAAGTTAACTTAAAATAGCAGTGAACTATGCTTCGGAATTTTATGACGTATATATCACTTAACAAGTAGTTTTTTTGGATCCGTGAGTAGCCCGTGTTCGATATATAAAAATTATAACATGACATTTGCTTTCTACCCAAAAGTACGACCTTTTTAAGATTCCTTTGTCTGGTTATTCCCATAAGAAACTTGATGCAAAGAAAATGAAATTTGGTAGGTAGCTTTGGTTCCATGACAGAATTTTGATATCTTGCTGGGTTTTAAGTTTTCGCGTGCAACAACAACCAATCAGACACGCGACACGGATCTCTGTAATGTTACGTAATCAATATGGAATTTTCGGGTCCAGTCTCACACGCTTCTAGAGTGGGGAAACGAATTAAGCGCATGAAAAGAAAAGTGTTTGCTAAATTATTATTTTTTTTAATCGTTACTCAAATTTGGCCATAGTACTGGAAACATAATATGTTCACACTTCAATCAGGGTTGTTACGTAAACGTGCATTCTCATTGTATTCACCTGTATAGCAAAATATCTCAGAGCTGGAATCGGAATCAGCGCAGCCATAAAGAACGCCAGCATGTTGTTGAATGACGTAAGGAACACACTGACCCCAGTGGTCCCCACACAGTAACCTACAGGCTCCTCCTGTTAAAACAACAGTACATAATTTGTGCGTAATTTATAATTTATACATACTGGTTAATTTTTACATAATTTAGAACTTAAGCATAATTTATAACTTATAAGTTATGCATAATTTATGCAGATTAATTATACGCAGATAATTGGTCGTGGATTCGAATCCAAGAGCGTTGCTAAGTGACATGGTCTATCCAGATATTAATTACAGCGGTCAAACGCTCTCTGCATGAAAAGCTCCTGCTGAACGTTTTGGCGGGAAAATTGAAACATTTGGTAGTGACAGCCTACAGCAAATGTCTCATGTTTGTGAAGTCCTCCAGTTTCAGGCCAAAAAAAGACATTTTCTGAAAATTATCGCGTTTTACGCCCATTATGCACAGTGTAGATCATGGTCTCTTGGCACAGAGAATTAAATAACGGTTATGCACCAACTTTGGCTCGTCACTATGTGTTTTCGTCGCGCATGATTTCACAAATTTGGCAGTAGTAGTTTTGGCGGGAACGGACGAGCGTAAAACCTGCTATGAAGGGATACATGAAATTAAGAAAAGATTGCCAATTACAATACAATAAGAAAGATTACAAATGATATCATTTTACTATTTGATTCTGGCTTTCACTATACTCACCAAATGGCGAGTGTCTGCTCTTTGTGTTAAGGATGAATATGAGTGTGCGAGCAGAAACATATCATCTACGCCCAGGCCCAGAGCGAGGAATGGTAAAACCTGTAAAACAAGAAATTAGTATATTGATTTAGCCGAGATTAAAAGCAGAACTCCCACTGAACGCTAATCATTTACTCGACACGATAACCTTGAAAGAAATTCACCAATAAGCATTTCACTAAACCGAATGAATTGAACAAAACGAGGCATCGCAATAAACACAATTCGCAACTCGCCCCGTCCGAGTGTCATATAGCAAATACTGGTCGCTTTTAAAACATAAAACTTTTAACGAAAGGTGGCCGAATTAAAGAAATATTAAGCAATCTTCGTTTAAGATTGATTATTATAATTTAAAGATAACGCCACGAAATGCATTTAGAAGCAAAAAGACGTCCAAAATTTCAACATACGGGTTCAAATTAATCACCTTTTAAAGCGATCTTGGTTTCCCAAAATCTTGTCAGTTCTCACCTGTGTTGAAGCTGCGTTAAATGTGATGCCGCAAAGCGCACTGAAACCTAGCCCGGCAGCCACCGAGAGAGTCACAAGTAGAACTCCAGCAAACCCCAGAGCACCATGGGAATTGATTGGATCACACCAGCGCTTCAGGGTAAGGCATGCGTAGACGAGCTGCAACAATAGGAAGCAAGTTAGAACACACTGAGTGATTACGCTAGAGGATGCCTGTATTGCACCTTAAGGGAGATATTGGTCAACTTACGGTAAAGTTTAGCTCTAATACAGAATTAGTATCAACTAACTAGTGGACTAATGCAAATCCTGCATTATAATTGGCTACCCTACTAGAGGACTATTAGTAATAGTCCTCGAGTAGCGAAATTGGCGAAATCGAGCGTGACGCTTTCTTTCGTTTTATTCCCAAATAAATATTTCTTTAACTTGCATTTGCTAACATTATTATTTCCTTTTCTGTCCAACTAGTTGGGTGATACTAAAACAGTTAGATCTACCCTTCGCCCTCAAGGGCCACGGGTCAATAGCCCATTCGGCTTCGCCTCATTGGCTACTGACCCGAAGCCCTTGCGGGTTACGGGTCTAATTGTTAATTATTAACATGATTATAAAGGGAGAGTTTATACGCACAGTAACCGGAAAAAGCAACATGAGATTTGACAGCTAATTCGTTTTTTTCAGAGCAGTCTGAGTTGCTTTTGATTGTTTTCTGGTCGGTGTTGGTTTTAGATAAGTTACTGCAAAATTCTATAAAATGCTATTGATGGCTATAATCAAAGTCTATGACGTTTACAAGCCGATTACTCCATGGACTAGTCTCGATTCCAGGAAAAAAAGAGAGAAAGCCTGGGTTTGAGGTATTCTACTCGTTCACAGGATTCTCTCTTCCTCTTACAGTCGAAAGAGAAATATAAAGGACGCCAGGGGAAAACGATTGGGTCCGAAAGCATGCCCAGAACTAAGAATTCCCTATAAGCTGTCACTTGGATCGTCACGCGTGGCGTTGCGTTACTATTTTTATATAGTGTTTACCATAAGGATGTAACCAATAGCAATCCTTGTCACGCTTGTCTGTGAAAACTCTTGCAGTAAGTCCGTGACAGAGGCTGAGTCGAAAGCCAAGACATTGAACTCTTCTGTGTCTGTGACATCTTTGTTGATTTCCTGCGGGTTGAGAAAAAATTGAAGACACCATGCAAAGCGATTAAATTTATTTTTAAAAAACGGTTGTACTTCGTT
>Ga0126338_10003132_pt1 | contig 11551 bp, 1 predicted proteins | sample OrbCmetagenome_2_FD_92529 | JGI IMG/M metagenome (GOLD analysis project Ga0126338, IMG submission 92529) | Coral microbial communities from Petempiche,Puerto Morelos, Mexico - Orbicella C C metagenome | ecosystem: Host-associated > Invertebrates > Cnidaria > Coral | place: Petempiche,Puerto... | reverse complement strand
TAGAATCGTGCCTCCTTTATCTTTGTTCTGCCATCATAAAATATTTTTTTTATTTAATATGATTATTTAATTTTATAATGTATTTGTTAAAATAAAAAAAAAAAAAAGATTTTTTGGTGGGGGGGGGGGGGGGGGGGGCACTTCCACATACACAAGATGGAGGTGCTCATTGTACCTTTTAGGAGTCAAAAAAGCAGTTTTCATACCTCTTAGGGTGTTCAGCCTCAAAAGGTCCATAATGGGAGCTTATGCAGTACCTTTTAGGGTATTGAGCCAGAAAAAAATATGACAAGGAGACAGTGTGTGGTACCTTTTAGGGTTGGAAGAAAATTTCAAGCCACACCCACAAACAGGATTTTGCTACCTCTTATAAAGGTTCTTTTCAAAATTTCAGACGAGTACCCTTGTCCTTCTTATCTGGGAGTTCCCCCCCCCCCCACCCCCAAGGAGATAATCCCTTAGGCTAGTTGACAGTTTTCTGTAATCTCATCAACCATCTACATGTACTTGACAGGGATTTGGTAGTGTGTTGGCAGAATCAAGAACTTGAAATATATACTCACTTTGTATAACATGTTAAGACATTCTAGGTATCCCTTCTCACTGTCTAAAACAGCAGCTACAACCCACTTCCTCTTGTGTAGCTTTTCAGCTTTGTCATCAGAACTGGGTTCCTAGCAGAGATGTGGTGAATGAGCATAACCATTTCATAACTAACCCTTACTGACCAATAGATCTATTGGTCTATTTGAGCGTCAAATGAAGAGGAGTGCAAGAGAGCTAACATGGGAACTATCAACGAACAAGTAAAGAGAAGGAGGTGGACATGGATTGGACACATGCTGTGAATGGATAACAGTTCCCTCCCACGAGTCACACTGATGTGGGCACCAAAAGGAAAACACAAGAGAGAAAGTTAGACCCAGGGAAACATAGCATAGGACAATGAAGAAAGAGCGAATGGCAATGGGTTGCTATTCTTGGGTAGAGGCAGGGCTAGCGGCTGCTCACAGAGTGTCTTGGAGAAGTAAAATTTCTGGCGCCACTCTCCAAATGGAGAAGCGGAACTGATGATGAACCCTTATTAACTAGAATGGATCGCGAGGGCTTTACCTGTCATTGGGCTGAGTATTTTTTATCTTCTGGTAAGAAGAAAGACTAAGGGAAAAAGCATCATACACATTCACTTTACCCTAATATTGCATATAGAAATTTGCCTGATAGCAGGTTAGTGAGGACTTTACCCAAGTACATTTTAAGTCCTCCAAACCCCACTCAAGCAATACTTTATTTAAGAAATAGAAAACATGCACTGTGTTTCTATCAAGTTATAGAAACACAAATGGATAGAACTCGATAGAAAGTCGAAGAACATGTTTTCTATTTCTCTTAGAAAACACCGCAACGAAAAAAAAGGAAAACAACTTGTTAACTTTGATTATCAAAATGTAAATTATCTTTGCTCACGCCATTGTTACGTCAACAGCTCATGCTAGTTCTGTGTTTCTATCAAGTTATAGAAACACGATTTTTAACCAATCAGCACGCATATTTTCTTAGGACTGATTTCTAAATCATGTTAGAGCACAAAGGAGCAAACTCATAGATAATCACTCAACATAATGAATAATAGGGTACATCTACATGACCTCTCAGATAATATTTGACTGTGAAAACCTTGGCTCAAGAGAGGCTCTACTATCCAAAAAGTACAACCTAGTAATGACAATACCATTAACTGTGTTTTACTGAAGTGCATTGGGGAAAGCACATTTTCTGGAAGTATATCTACCATTCAGCTTTGCATCAAGATAATGTTCTCTAATATCAATATCTACTTCAAACTCATCGCCTGTTTGCTTGATAATGAATTGATATCATAAATGATAAATTAGATGTTAATCCCTCTTGGGAATCATGGTACACTTACTGCATGCTTTGCAGGACTTCCAGCAGGGGAAGGCACAGGAGAAGATGGAAAATCAACATTATCATCTCCAATCACTACATGGGAGCCTCTAGCCTTGCGGAGTTTCTTGTGATCATCATTTTCTGTACTTTGGCTGTGAGAGCGAACTTGCTCACTGGCACTTCTCTTTGGCAAGCGGCGTGTGAGGGTCTCATAGTCACCTGATAATTAAAATTGAATGTGAGAATCTCAAAGATGTAATGGGACAGGAAAATTATAGAACTATGAACTTGAGCAAGCTGACTTGACTAAACTAACTAAAGGCCTTTACTGAGTACGAGATAAATTTCCTGCTGATAATTTTTACCTGTGACATATATACATTCATATATTAAATGGATATCGCTGAGTCAAGTGCTGGTTAGGTACAGTTGCTGTAACCCTGCACTAGACTAGCATCGCATTCCATAAAGCGAGGAGTAAAAACACCCCTCTGAGTCATTTCCCACACACAAACTGGAGACATGTGTCCCCCACCCTGAGTCAAACATGACTAGACTTTCCAAGGTTCACCATATCACTGGGAATCAACTGACTGGTGGCCCAACACAGAATCTCTGTTCAACGTAGCACTACTACATCATAAATGGATTTTTGGATTGTTCGTAACAAAAAAAAGAAGAAACCTTTGTAGAACAATAGATATCGAGTCAAGAAGGGTAGGAAGTGTAGAACAGGTTACATTTAAGCCTGTTGGGTGAATTGAGGTGTCAAGTGTTAGTTGTGGTTGAGTTTAATCTACGTGCAGTTTAAATTGAGTGAGATATTAACAATTTCAAATTGAGTGAGCAAAGGTGAAAATTTCTTTCTCTAAAAATGATCAACAAATAACACTACACGAATTTTTTGTTAATATTGCAATGGTCAGCAAAGGTTACATGGATGTTTGCTAACAAACTTTATTTGTAAATTAATCCATTAGTATATTTGAAATTAAATTGTCATTAAAAAACTAATAATGAAATCAAGGTACTTTTAATTTATTGTCAACCTTTTCTGACCTGGAGAAAATATCAAAATAAGTTTTCACTTTACTAAATTGAATACTTAGTGGAACTGAAGTCAAAACCAGCAACACTGTTTTGATTTTTTAAATTATTTCCTGGTTTAAGCTAAATAAAGATAATTATGCGATAAAGTGGTTCTTTTTTTGCATATTTCTAGCAAATTCATTTCTAACAGATAGGTACTAAATCTCTCATTCAGTATGCGCAAGGATCAGACCCAATGAAATTTTTGTCTTATACTTTAAGGAAATATAGAGAGTCAAGCAAAATTTATTGAGGTTTTCTGTCACAAGCAATAATATTTTATGATTTGATTGCTTCAAAAGTAAGAATCATTATGTAAACATAAGACAGTGACTGGGTTTATTTAGAATTTTTCACCAGCAGACAGGAGGAAATCTCTACAAATCAAGACAATGAATATGGAAATGTGCCATAAACAGACATAAATGACTCCAAATATTACCGGTAAATAAGATGTCACAAAAAATGCCATGAACAAAGGTATGTTTGATTCTACAACATATTTGATGTAAATGTTTTGGATTATGATAAAACCATTTTCATTTGAAAATTATATTTACACAAACAGTTTTGAAAAACAAAATGATATTAAAAACATTGTCTCCTTGCGACCATGGTCGACCATGCAATCACATTTCTCTTTGGCTGAAATAATTTTTATTATGTCAGTCATTACAATTTAAATGCTCATCTACAAAGAATTTCACTTTCCAGCATAAAGGCATTTTTTAAAATTAAATTTGGCAGAGTTGAAAACAAAATTAATGTTAAATCTGTAATATATATTTTTGCAGGAAGTAAAGATTTTTAGATACTTATTTCATTTGAAAATAGCTATCGTGAAAGATGAGACTTAAATGTTTTTTATCAGAATGTTTACCACAAAAATGAATCTGTGATAAGTCAATTACTAGACATTTTAAGGCTTTTTAATTAAAAGCAACAAATATTGTTATCAGAATAGATAGCAACAATATTTCTTGTCAGAAAAATAATGAACATTACAATGTGTCCATAAGTCCAATGTTTTTTTCTGAACAGTGATAACATTTATAATCAGTCACTATACAAGATTAAAGCAATATCCACATGCAAAATTTCAACTGAAGAAATAACTCTCAACAGATGTTTCCTTCTGTGACCACAAGTTTTTTAAAACTATCAATTCATATAATAAATAAATGTGCAAAACAATTCGGTTTTAATTTTCTTGCCTCATATCACTCACAAAATCTGCTTTAATGCAACAACGTCAATATTTTTCCTTTAAAAAAACTATATCTACTCTGTTAGAATACACACAAAAAAATTGTGTTTGGGTAATCATGGCACTATCAGTTTGTTCATGGTATCTCTCAATTTTTGTGGTTACAATATAATGAATATAAATATTATTTTTTGCATGATCATGATCTTTCCCAAAAGAATTACTTAACAGAGAGATGAAAACCCTCTGGCAGCCAGTTTACAGCCATCTGGTCAATATCTGAGTTTTCTATTCAAGAGAACTGAAGTCGTATTTTCCTGAACTTAATTTCTACAAACAGAGAACCTAGGCACTACAAAATTCAATTAGGAAATGAGTTCACTTTCAATGCAACTAAGTGATACCATTGTAACAGAAATGCGAATAAACACCAATAAATATTGAGCAGTACCACATGAAGTTGTCTTGAAATTCTCAGCATTTTCTCCATATTCATCAAATCACATACAATGTTACTGAAATTGTTTGTATGTATGTTTACATAATATTGCTATAAAGCTTTCAAACTCAAACTTGGTCCCCACTATCTTTGAACTCAATCATGTTTCCTTGCAATGGATAGGCTTTTCAGTAGTTTAACATTGGCTATGAACTTGTTCTTTAGAGAGTCTAAAAAGGCAGCGGGGTTCAACTGTAGTTTCCAGGTAGATATGTTTTGAATCTCCTGATCACTAGGAATTTCAAAACATATTTAAATAAAAGTCTAGTGACCTCAAGGCTAGTAAGTCATGAGACTAACTTCAAACTTTTATCGCAGTCAGATGAGTTACAGCTTGTGCCAGAAAGGTAAGGAAAAATTTGGGCCATCAGTTTCATTTCCAAGAAAAATTGGCACAAGAAATTCAGCAAGGTCTCTGGGGGTTTTACTTACAAAAGATCAAATGAGTCAGTGGAGGAAAACTTAGTCATATTTTGTATATATGCATATCCATAGCAGAAATATTCTAAATGTTGTTATTCTGGTCGTAAAACTTCACCTTTAACTTCTTGAGTCCGTGACCATTGTGTACGCTGTGTGCCACACCATTTTCACTGAAAATGGGTGTCTGGTAAAAAACTTCGAATGCCATATTAAGATTTTTCACTTAAACTACAGACATATACACATTCTCTGAAAGGTCACAAGAGTGTCTCTTCAATTCAGCTAATTTTGCCGAGGTTGATATAATTTCATATCCATATGACATCACAGATATGGGAAATTCAGGTGCACTGGGAGTTTGACTACATGTACATCTATTACAATTTTGATGTACTCAGTACCTCATATATGCACCTGAGGGGCAAAAACCATGACCTACTGAGTACGTCATATAGGCACTCACAGGGATAACAGAGGTATTAGAAGCCATCATACAGCTAAACAGTGACCTCAAAGGAGCATAACTTGATGCTGCATGGGACAAAAATTTCAAACCTCTAATACACAGATTTTTCCACTTAATTTTCTACAAAACATACAGAAACCATAGAGGAAGTTGTCTTTTGAAAGAAAACTAGCTGACACCAAAGGTCCATGAGCAGAAAATCCACACAAAGCCACCAGCATGATTGTTGTTCGAGTTATTACTTCGCGCACATTCGCTGGATGAATGGAAGTAAGGATGTGCACAAACATTTTGGGCAAACATCCACTTTACTGAAAAAGAGTTAGGTTGAGAGAATAACATGAACAAGTGTGTCAAGTTGTCTTCTAGACTGGAGTGGTTTTGTACATCTAAATTATTAATTTTTTTCTGCTGTGGCAGACCCTTAAGACAAATCCACTACAAATACAAGTGATTCACTTATACCAGGCAGTTTTCTAAGGACTGTGGCATTACAGCAAATAAAAATAATCGAGAAACTAAGTGACGAATCTCGCACAGTATTTTTTTAATCCTTGCCCATACGATTCTTCCCACCCCTGACCTTGTTAAGCTCAGGCAACTCCTGAGGGGGTAGCACAAGAGATAATTTTGTTTTATCGCGCTAGACTTGCCATCAACACATATTCAACTACAATCAACTATCAGGCACCAAAATGATAAACACGACATGGTTATGTCGTGATCAAGAAGCAAAACGACAAATTAAGAATACACCGCCATTAATTTTACACTACAAAGTAGTATTGGAAACAAAATCATCTCATAAAATTAATGATGACATGTTAGCTATATATGAACAATATTACTATATTTGTTTCACGTGCTAGATCTTGCAAAAAAAAATGCACCATAGGTTTTCTCAATTTTTACAATCTTGACCAAAAAACCGGATTTGACCAAGACAAAACATCTGTGTTTTTTTTACAACAGTAATCGTCTTCCTATAGGTTTTCTTCAATCTCAAAAGAATTTTGAACTACAAATACTGATAAACTATCATAATATTATTCCAATATTGCTTGATCACTAAAATAATAAATTGATATTATAGCCCCTTTAATCGGCAGTGCCAAAAATAATTATTCGCACCTTACAAAAATTATAAATACTTACCTTCATATCCCTTATCATCTCTTCCAAAGACCTCATCATCATCTGTATTCATGGGTCCTAGTGGCTTCGGTGAATCTAATGTGCGTGACCGTCTTTCAGTTTTGTTACGGCGAGGAGGCCTGACTGGAGGAGGGGTGCTGTCCCCCACCGGCTGCTTGGATGATTCCACACTAGGAAGACTCAGGGAAGCTCCCTCACTGGGTCTGGCCTCGCTAGAATCACAAGATGCATTGTCTTCTTGCTCTGATGAATCAGCTGACTGCATCTCAGAGGCTGCTACGTCTATAGCCCATGGACTGACGCAGGAGTCTGCGCTCATCAAACTAACATTGCCAGCAGAGAGCACTGAATCCAGTTGTCTTCTTGATCGGAGGGGTTTTCGAGGCCTTATGACCCCGCCAAATAACATAAAATCATCTAACTCAGAAGCATGGGGCGATTCCCCTTCCAGTTCATCACTACTAACAACTTCGATCCCTTCTAAGTAGGATATGAGTTCATCAACAACTTCAATAATAACGTCGGGTGATTCTTCGATTGTTCCCTCCTCGCACCTGTCTTCCTGAGAGTTCATGCCTTTCTTTTCAACAGCATTGTTGTCTGAGGTTCCCTGTCTAGTAAAGTCAACAAGTTCACGATCGACCCGACAACTCGCTGCCAAACACCCTTCGCTGTCAGCTGCCTTGCTTTCTTGATTTGCCGCACAAATATCGTCCGACGACTTCACATGAACTTCAGCATCGTCATTGTCTAACAAAACTTCACTATCGAGTTTCTCAAAAGTTTTACTTTCTGAATGATTCAACAAATCTACATCATCGCCACTTGTCGTGCTTTCATGCGAGTCGCTTCGTTTGTGTTTTGGGCCAGACGAACGCGCTAAATGTCTCTTTCCTTTCAGTCTGGCTTTGTTTATTCCCTTGGCCAAAGGTGAGAAAACGGTGGCAAATGTTCGATTTCTTAAACCAGCTGGTTTCTCGCCTTCAGGAGAATTTAACTCGTGCGATTCGCCTTCCATTTCTTCAATTTCTTCCTCCTCAGCAGAACCCGTTGGGATTCTCTCATCATTTGTCCTTGTTAGCCTGACATCGTTTTCACTTCCCTTTTCCGTATTGTTATTGGCGGAGAGTTTATTACCCTCTGCTATATTAATATCATCAAGCAACAAGCTTTTCTCTTCACCGAATTCATTATTCTCCTCACTAAATAATTTACCAGACGCTGCCCCAGAGTTCCCCTGTTTGTTATTGAAACCAAACTCCAGTTTCACCTTTTCACTTCCGTCCACATTGAGCTCTAACTCGTCAGGAGGAAATCCCGCTTTAGTCTCGTTGCTAATTGGCTTGGACTCCTCATTTAAGTTGCAAACATTTAATAAATTACTGTCTTCGCTCTTTAGCAAACACACTTCTGTCAAATTGTGAAATTCCGATCCTTCGCCGCCTATCTGTATGACAACGACCGAAGAGTCGTCGACCATGTCCTGTTCGTGCCAATTCGTCGAAGGCTGATTTAACGTGCTTGGAAAGAAAAGGTTTACTACTTTGTCGAGCTCTGAATCGCTGTTTCTCGTATCTGAAACATTCAGAACTTCTGTAAGCCATTTTAAAATGAATCCCTCTCGTTTTACCTCGTTTATAGCGTTGTCAAGCCTTTCCTTGCACAAGTTGAACCGCTCTAAAACATGTTCATTTGATGAATCGCTACCACAACCACAAAATTGCAAAAAGTCTGTATCGGGAAGTTTTGCTGTTGGAAAAACGTTCCTCCAAGCAGTCAAAAAGGCTTCTCTCTTATCCATAGTTTCGTGCTGTTCTGTAAAGCTCATATCGTCATTCATTTGTGCAGAGAACACATCCTTCTTGACGGAGTACACTTTGTTTCTACCCGAGGTTGGGCGAAGTCGTCCGAAGCTGGTCACGAGCAAGCGTGACGTAATCTTCGTCACGTCTTTCCCAGCTAAAACAGGAACACAGGAAGTCACATAAATTTTGGAGAACCGGAAGTTACGCGACGAATAAAAACCTCAAGCTTTCAAAAGTGCTTTTTGTAATTTCCGCGGTGAAACGAACAGGAACCCATACACGGAGTGGAGTTGTTTGGACTCTGAATATATTTGCCTCGAGAGAATGTTACAAACGAGGTAAGTTAAGAACAAAATCAAAGCATAAAAAATAGCTTCCCAAAACACATTTCACTTGTCACGTTCGATTCAAAACACCATTGACTTCAAGGTTGTTTTACTTTTAGCTCAGTGAACATTTCGTAATGCTAAATCATGGCCAGGAGGAATGCGTGTCTATTATTTGATATTTTCCCTTTGAAGCCAAAGTAAGAACGCGTGAAATTCCAAACATTTCAAAGTGAAAAAACTGCAGTCAATTAACAACTCTTTTCGCTCACCTAGATCGTCTCTTGTCCAGAACTGATATTTCAGTCGTGTCTAAAGTCACACATTAGCAAGTAATTAGAAGTGACCTTGAACGAACTCTTCCGAAAATTCCACGAAAATTGCTCTGCAATCGTGGTGTACACTGCGCTCACATGCTCTGAAACGAAATAATAGCTTACGTCAATGGTCGATTAGTAAACAAGGAAAATGTACTGTTCCAATAGGCAAACATTTTTGTTAACAAATCAAAATTCATGTGGGTCTGATCATCATACATTTCTGCTCCACGTTTGATCAGCAACAACAACAATATATCTGCAACACCTCAAAAGTTCTATGTTCATTCAGTCTTCGACTACTGGGGCTCTCGGAATCTGTCGAAAATCAGTAGAAAATCAAGTGAGTGGAACAGGAGCCAAATATTTCTCAAGCTCGCAGCTATGCCATCTGTGATCGTCTGTGATAGCGCTGGGTCATCCGTGTACTGATGTACCACACACATGGCCCCACAATATGACGTCATCACACGTTATGTTTACGAAGGCGGACCCAAACACTCGAATAAGTTTGAGAATGCTCGAAACCGTCGCTTGTCTCAAACAGTTATTGATATCAAATGTTGCAAAACACCAGTCAATGTACACATCTGCGAGAAGTTCTCTGAACATGCTTTAGAGAATAGCTTATGAAAAGCACGCGTTCTGATTGGCTAAAAATTGTTTCAATAAAATCTTGTAGAACCATGGAGAATGCAGTCTGTGAGCTATTGAGAAAACATTTCAGTTATTATAACGCTAAGAACAAATCCTGACTACCCTAACACGATACTTTCAATGTGACAAGTTTATTGGGGATGTGCCCTTCAGTCATCATGCCTTCAGTATATTTATTACCCACTTAAAAATTCGTGGTCACTCAACCGCCAAAAATCGGTTTGGATCCCCTTTTCTGACGGACAATTTGAATTGAAGGACGCAAAAATAAGCTTAGTCCAATCTCATTTGCGGAAGGAAGCTGTTGACAATTACTTCTGTAATTGCCCTGTGGGAAAAATGGTGGTCGTGATTTAAATAGATTTGCATGCATGAGCCCGCTATATCAGTGGTGGTTGCTTAGCAACAAGACAATAGTAACAAGCTGTACTGCGTGGTCATACATCAACCTACTCTCTCTTGACTTTTAGCAGCAAGGCCGCGTCAAGACAAAGAGTAATACAAGAGTACAGAAAAGTCTCGTAATCACGGGATGACAGTGAGAAATATATTTGGGGCTAGTCAACTCATGGGCGTCGCAGATTTGACAAAAAGTGCAGTCATTGCTTTCATTGACCAACGATTCGAATGTTGGGGCATGGTTAGAAACAGGAAGATAAAATAAATTACTTCCGTGTTTTTATCTAAGTAAGAGTTTGTGTTAAATCGAGCCGAACCTAACGGCCAGCTTCCCCATAAGGCCACCTCTGTACAGCAGCCACATGTTATCGTCCCAGTTGGGAGATTTGCTCTTATTTTAACCTCCCAACAATGGCTACCTCTCCACATTGGCCAGTAAACTCTGTACCCTGGGTGGCCGTTGTAGAAAGGTATGACCGGCTGTATATGCAGGATTCAACACTTTCATTTAACCCGAATTAGCCAACTTGACGGTCGTCACGCAGTACTTCCAGGATTGCGTGATAAACTCAAAGAAAGTCTCCGACAAAATTTCACACAGATCAACAAACGTCTGAAACAGATGAAATAAAATCTTTATTGCCTACTTTTATAATATAAATTCATTGGCTTAAAATATTTACATACACATTACAGCATCTTAAACCATTAAGTCCTGTAAGGAAATTTATCGTGAAAAGTCGCAACAACAGTACATATAGTACCCGCATCCAAAAAGACAACATGCACGACCCCCGTTACTATGTACAAATCAAGGAATCAACCCTCAGAGGATAATGAAGACATGCTACGACACAAGTACAAGATTTCTAATACACTTAAATATGCAAGATCCTCTTAACAGCAAATTGTTTAAAAATGGTCTCTTTAAAACTAATTCTCGATAAAAACAAGCACAGAAAGATGATTCAGCAACCCATAAGTTTCATCTCGTTCGTAATTTGAGAGTTCTTTTCTGTTTTATCTTTTTTGTTCAAGGGAGTGGAGGGGGGGGGGGGTGGGTAAACTACAGTAGGAAAAATTGCTAACATAATCCGAGAGTCAACTAGACTTCTCTTTTAATTTTAATATTTACAGGACTAAGAAAGATTTTCACTGTGAAGTCCTGATGCCAACAAAAAAAAATCCTTACTTTCCTTCATAATTATTTTTTAAGAAAAAGTTGGCACGGGAAAAATTTGATCATATATTAAGACACTATCCTTTTGATGATCAGTTGATTGATTCTCCTGGCCTG
>Ga0126338_10003131_pt1 | contig 11552 bp, 2 predicted proteins | sample OrbCmetagenome_2_FD_92529 | JGI IMG/M metagenome (GOLD analysis project Ga0126338, IMG submission 92529) | Coral microbial communities from Petempiche,Puerto Morelos, Mexico - Orbicella C C metagenome | ecosystem: Host-associated > Invertebrates > Cnidaria > Coral | place: Petempiche,Puerto... | reverse complement strand
TGACAACACAACAACTTTGATACACGTACTCTACTCTGTAATTTCCAGTCGTGCATCTGTAGAAAATATAATGCACGCTCAGCTTAAGCAGTGAGCATAAAACCACAATATTCTAACTCGACAAAGCGCAAGGCCTGGATTGAACGGTATAATGAACTCGGACTGACCGATCGAAAACACTGGTATACTACCTTGTTTAACCAATCTGGCATCTTTCTAAAAATAGCCTGGTTCTTACACGTGAGGCCACGACAGCCATGTTGGCGTTCACAAACTCAGTGGAATTTCTCTCCTTAGGGAAGACGAGTCCTTTTCTTAGTTGTGTTATTCTTAACAACACAGAACATTTTCCATCTCCCTGGAGCCAATTTTTAAAAAGCCCTTAGAACTCACAGTATGACTCCTCAGAACACAGGGACATTGCAATAACACCAGCTAGACAAACGTAAGGAGAGCCACTTTAATTTCAATTCTTTTCGACACGTAGCATCTAGAGCAATATTCGCACATTCTTTTACATTGTCTAAGCAGCTGGAAATCACAAAATCATTTAGATTGTCTACAAAGCCTGCTCCACCCATGTGCTATCACATACACGTAATTATGTGAGTAATTTCTAGCACTCGTGATGCTAAAACCTCAAAAAAGTCTAGCGAGGCAACCAACTTATTACATAACATCAAAAACAACCATCAAGATGAGCCGGTATTCATTTTTGTGACCGCCATGACACTAGACGCTCTTTTGGCTTGTCATGCAATTCTCCTCCCACGAAGATTGCGTGACGTGCCCAAAGAGCGCCTGCGTAGAAGGCTACCATGACGCCTACCTTCCTACAGTGTCATGTCCACGTCGCTTTGAATCAATTTCTGCCAGGCACAAGCGAAAAAATTTAGACATTATTTACTCCTTAGAAACCCGAAGTATTGATGAATAAAGTTGTTATTATGATAATTACTGTCTGGTTTTTTTTTTTTACAAGTCAACTTCATCTTGACTTGATTTCAAATCCTAAAAGCATAAATAAGTCAAAATTCCAAGGTTTGATAATTTTCAACTCTCAAAACCTTGGAAAAGACTTTAGAAATTTCTAATTCACTGCAAGTGATGTAATCGCTAATGTTTAGTCAAACTCTTCTGTAACACAAAAGGCAATATGTTTACATTAAATAAATAGCACAATATTCGCAAAGTTTTCAATTAGTCGAGAAAACTTCAAAACTTGCGTGAGCCGACCGAGTGGCGGCTCCAGGCCACCAAGAAAAGAAACACTCACGAACGCCCGATTCGCGCTCGTCCCCGGGCCAGCCGCTAATTTAGAACCGGCCTTGGCCTAATCAAGGCCACTACTTTAAGTAAAAAACATCTGGATTGCAATCTTAAAAAATTATCCGGAAATGTACAAACGTGCACAATGTAATGTCTTAAAGAGGTGTCTCCAGAATGTACTTGGATCTGGCAAACTGTGTAGCGCTGACAGACCCCTTTCTGTTTCTTGAGACTTCTTCCCCGCAAATCTCCGTGGGGTGGTTGCTCTGGACAAATACCTGATCATTTTGATTCTTATCGTTCTTCTTACTGAATTTTGCTGCGTTGATTTCCATCCCGGGGCAATCCGTTGTGTCTAGCATCTCAACAGAAGTGCCTAACTTCTTGAACGCAATCACTCCATCTTGTGTTAAGGACTGTGAACGACTCACGTTTAGCGATTTCAGTTTTTTGCATCCCCAGCATGCTAGACTAGTTCCTAGCTTTAGCAGAATTTCATCGTCCAGTGCTTTTTCTTCTCCGATAGCGCACAATCCCAGGTACTCTAAAGTCTGGATTCTCGCTATCTGAGGCAAGGCTGATTTGAGTCCTTTCGGTGTGATAAAAGAGCACCATCCCAGCTCTAGATGTTTCAGTGAAGAGCAATTCCAGGTGATTTTTCGCAGCGCTTCGTCATCCAAACTAATCCCGTCCAAAATGAGAGTCTTGAGCTTGGTGCAGGACTCCAGAAAAACTTCAACAAAACTGCCCGTCAAGAAAGAACATCTGCGCACGCTCAGTACTTCCAGATGGCGACAGCGCGCGAAGTGAACCAAACTGCTGTCTTTAAGTAACAGACAGTGGCTGAGGTCCAGTTTTCGGAGATGTTTCAAGCTGTCTATAGCTGTTTGTAATTCGCCTGCCGCCAAAGTACTCCGGAAAAACGCGTCGCAAAGACCAAGCCATTTGATGTTGCCGAGCTCTTTCCCAATAGCGCGGTACACTTTAGGGTTTCCATGGGAGAATCGTATATCCAGATAGTGTAGATGCTTGGGAAACAGAACAGTGCTTTGGCCGCCACGAGTTTCTTTGCATTTTTTCCTTGGATCTGTTGAAAATGTTACACTTTTCAGTTTCAACACACGCAAACCCTTGCACTGAGTAGCAAGAGCTGCCAGATTTTCTTCTGACAAGTTAAACCCACTCAGGTCAAGGCATTGTATGTTTCCTGCCAACCGCTTAACGGCATGTGAGTTGAAATTTTCAGGGTCATCGAAAGATTTGGAAAAGCGCCTCAAATCGACGGCTCCCCATAACAGACGGTCGTACGAGAGCCTGTACCACAACGTACACACTTGGGATGCCCGTAGCAAATCCTTTACTGGAAGAAAACCAAATATCTTCAAAAGAGTTCCTTCGTCCAACCTAAACACAGCAGGAATCTTGTTAGTTGCTGAGCCAGAGCGCTGGGCATCTACGCGGAAAACGCTGGTTAGAACACACATTATCGTGTTCATGGCCATGTGTACTCCAGGGGAAAGCTTCTTCTGTATTTTCACAGGAAGACCGACCGTGCCTTTTTCAGAGAACATGATGTGATCTGGATGACCGCGTATGAACATGTTCACCAAAAAATACTGTTGGCGTATATGTTTATCGGCCACCTCAGGGTATTTTTCTTGTACTCGTGAGGGTCAATGACAATTGATATCGCACAATTCTCGTGTTTCCTTAGTTTCACGTGAACAGAGTGTCACGCATTGGCTACCAAACGCACAGCGTCTATCGGGCTACAATTAGCGGTAAATAATACTTTTCCCACTTCATTCGATGAAATTTTTCTCTGTGTGTGCAGAGAAGAAAACTAGACGTCGGTAAGAACCTTACTATCAATACAATTTCACTTTTTTTGACGCCTCTTTTGCCAAAAACCTTCAGTCGGAATACACGCACTTAACACGCGCATCAAAATAATGCTGGTCTTTGGCCCATGCCCAACCGGGCACTGGACGAAAGGCACGTGAATTACAGCGAGTCAAATCATGCACGAGACAATTCCGTTCGCGTGTATTCGCGCCTGTACGCGCAGTAATCTTTGATACATTGCTCCTTTTCACTCTCTTAGGTGGAAGCGTTATTTTTGTGCCAGTTTTAACATCCCTTGCATTGCTTGAAGAACCAACACTGGCTCACCCAAATGTTGTAAACAACAATATTATTTTTCATTTTGAGTTGTCATCACCGCAGGCTCCCACATGCAGAATTAGTAGGTGTGTCCCTGGGATTTCCGTTTGTCCCGTTTACAAATTATTATTTGGCTACTCGGGGTAACGTTTAAAGTTTTTTTTCTGACGGGAAGAGCTGAAAAGCAATCCAGTTTGTCGCTATTATGTTTCTCTTATCGGACCATCGAGTTGAAAAGATCAGCTTGAAAGAAGTACCAACCCTCCTCCGACCCCACCAGGCCAAAAGTCAATTTTACTTGTACTCTTAGGGTTCCGAGAGTAGCATTGGAGATCAGTGACTTCTCTCAGTAATATAAAGCCTACTGAAATACAAAATAAACTTGAAACAGTAAACTTGTTGTCAACAACATCATGACCAACGGATGAACGAAAACAAGGTTTGTCCCACATCTTCAGGCCCTTCGATGTTTTTTTGCCCGGAAATAATTAAGTCAACGAATACAGCAAGTTGTATAATCAAATTCCTACAGATAATTTTTTGATGACTGAAATTAAGGGTAAAGATTCTTTACAATTATGCTACTGAATACAAACTGGATAAACTCAGTACCCAATGATGGTCGCAGATGTATCTTTATTTATAAATCTGTTTATTGGAGAAACAAATACTGTTATCTCTGGATGCTACTTTCGTAGCTAATGAAACAAAAGACAAGGTCCATATAAATCATAGTTATACAACTATAGGTATTTAAAAAACCGTTATATATGTTTTCAAGATAGTCTCGAAACCTGGGATTCTAAAGCATTCGAGGTTCAACTGTGTGTGTTACTCTGCGGTTAAGAACGGTCAGGGTTGGATAGTTGTAATTTTTTCTTGTCCTCAGGCTCTTGAAGGGCTTACTCAATGGTTACTAAAGTAAGCAAATAAAAGTCTCGTGACTTGAAAGACAAGATTTAAGATAAACAATGTTCAAAGATGAAGGACTCATTAGAAGAAACGAAAATCAGGGAGCAACAAAAATTTACTGGTTCACGTGCGTTCTACACGTGAACTATTATAAAGAGCAGCTTTATTTTGAATTTACCACGTACTCCATCAGGCTTGGTACACGAAACCGACTGTTATCAACGTTACTAAAACCGCGAGCACTAGAGAATCTCTCTTAAGCGATGATTTAAGTGTCGCATGGCTTATCCTCTCTCCGATTTGTTTACCGGTAAAGAAACAAATTTAGCCTCCACTAGTCAATTTTCATGAAACGGTATAGTTATGAATTATATTTGATTTGTAATTCCTAGTTCAGTAGAGGAAATTTTGTTAGTTTCCTGCTGTCTTGTATACTGCTGATAAATGGAGATATTCTAATTTCTCCCTGTTGAAGCTATGCTAATATCGAGTACAGCTTACGCATAACTTTACAAGTCATTCCAAATCTATCTCCTTACTGTATAAGTTATAGTAGTCATGTTTCTCTGCACGTGCCAAATTTTTTTTCCGTCCTCGCCGAGCCGGCGAGCAAGCGGATGCGCGAGCGGCGAAAACGCGCGGAACGAGTCAGCCCGAGAGTGGAGAGGAGATTGGGTAGGCACGTGAGCCAAAAACGTAGTTACAAGTTATATTTGATAAGTAATTTCTTGTGTTTTTAGAGGACAGTTTTCTTGTTTCTCACTGTTTTGCTTTGGCCTTGTCTTCTATATTCTAGTTTCTACCTGATTTAAGCCCTGTCCAGTGAATCTGAACTGATCTGCACGTGCCAGCTGGCTTCTGCAAGCAGGAAGCGCGACCTCCAGGCATCGAGGCTCGAGTTTGATTTAGATCGAGGTAGATTAATGCTGGCGAGTTACCTTTACCATTATCTTTAAACAAGCTAACCGTATTCCTGTTTAGGCTAACAAGCTAAAATAAAGTCGAACTCAAACTCCAACTAGAATTCGAACTGAAACCGGCAATTCAAACTGTTCAAAGCTTCGATGACCGTGAACCTGCAGGACGTCGTGAGTTATAGAGTTGAAAACCGAATTGTACCTCGAGTTAGACTCCAAACTGGCCTTCAAGACAACAATTTTGGGTAGATATCGTGTCACCTTTAGCCGGTAAACAGGCTAACCTGAGTAACAATCAGCCCAAGCTGAGCGTTCTTCAGCGGGGTAACCGAAACGCATCTTATGGTAACCACAACGCTATTTAGGTTCAACTCAAAGTCCAACTCGAAGTTCAAGTGGAGGTTTCGGGATTCCAATCTCTGTAACATTTTTACTTCCTCCTACGAAATCACAGCAGTCAAGAAAACGAATTAAATGTCATCGAGAGCTCAAAGTTTGACGGCAGTGCAGTAAACCCGTTTAAGATTTTGTAGAAAATGTCCTGTAAAAATACACATAGTTATGCACCCTTACCTCCCCGCGCGCCAGCTCGCGTGGATCGCTGATGCGTTCTCGCGGTTTAGTATAGCAGGGGAGCGTTAGGAAGGAAATAGCAGCTGGGTGAAGGGATGTGCGCTGAAACTGTCGCGCACGATGTCGCAGAACTAAAAAGGGATTCTATCCGAGGACCTCTTTTATGTGTAGACACGGAGCTCAACCGTTGTACCAAGAGAAGTCCGGGGTGCACTGGATGTCTTTACTTCAGTTGCAATGCACCCCACACCTCCCCTCATTTGTATGTATTATTTAAAACGGTAAGTTCCCCCATTCGTACAACCATTCCCGAGTTTACATAACAGCATCCCTTAATTTAAATAACTACCCTGGTTGACAAATATGCGATTAAACAAGCTCTCTCTAGCTTACAAGCCCTAGCTAAAGCCGAATCGTTAATCCGGGCATTACGCAGATTGGGGGATCATAACATAGCATTGCTCATGTGAACTGCAGTTGTCTCAATCAGGTAGGTCAACTGGCGATCATTTATTTTGAAGCGTTTCTTGTGTACATATATCCACTTGACAGATAACAAACGCCATAACATTTGCCAATGGACTTCCTGTGAGTAGCGATAGCAGGTCGCCACGTTTATACGTCACTGTTTCCCGGGTCTTAGAGGTTACGTGCTAAATCCACCGGAAATCTCTGTTTGGGTTGAAACCCGAAATGTGAGCCATAAGACTCGTTTAGGTTTACATGGGACTTAGCACGCGACAGTAATACCCACTGAGTACTGAAGCTATTTTAAAAGACCTTCCTCCGGCAATAGGGTCAAAATTCGGCGGCCTTCTTTGTTAGCTCGCAGCAAAGCGTCTCCATCACAATACACAAGCAATTGAAACGATGACAAGTAAATCCCTCAGGGAATTTACATCTGCAAAAGCCGGGAAGCTCGTCATCTCGCGTAGGGAAATACGTAGATTTTGGTATCGTCAAGGTTTCGTTTAGGGTTGCACGCCAAGAAATGAAAACGCCGTTGTACTGTGTTGGTGGTCTAGACCCTGTTCAGACACTAAAATGGCTGAGGCAATCTCTTTCAACCGTAAAAAACTTAAGCCGCGCCAACTTAAGTTTTCATTAGAGATTTAAATAAATCTTCCGAACAGCATCCCCGACCTTTCAGTAGGAGTCTCGGCGGTAACATCTGCAGGAGTCGGTTTAGCAGCACTCATAAGCTTGTAATCCTTTTGATTGTCAGCAGCTGTTATTATTTTGGGGCTAGGGGAATTGTTTCTGTTGTTTGTTCTATTGTCCTGTCAAAGGGTATCAAGCCATTCATGTGAGATCTTACGAGTGCTGCTAGCCGACCCAAATCCTCACGACATTAAGAGCTGAAAACAGAAACCAAATTAGAAACGTGAACAGCGACATACTAAAATATGTTTGCTCGATATAAAACCTTCTTCAGTGAGAAGCCACAAGAGAAAAATGAGCAGTCACGCTAGGTGAAGATTTCAACATAAAAGTTAAACTATAAGAGAAATGATAATGATAGGTCGCCAGCAAAACAAACATATCCGACTTCAGTGTCTTAGCTTTGTCAATCAAGTGTGCTTTAAATGCTTTTCTTACAGAGTACGTAGTGGTGAATCACTATGAAATAGTTCCAGAGAGATTATTGACATGCAGAGTGCTGAGATAATTTCAAGTGGTTTGAACCTGTAATAAGGTAACTACGTCGGTAGTGTTTTGCGACAATGTTCTCCAAAGCGTTCATTGAAAATGAGGATGCCCTTTTTTGTTCCCAGTGTATGGTCGTGTATTGGCAAAGGAGAATAACGCTGAGTGCATTTTTACATTCAATGAAGTAGATAAGGTTTTTGGACTTACATGTTACGTCTAACATTTTCCTTTATATATCCGCTTTTTTTAAGTGGCCAAGGATGTTTGTTTCTTTTTCTTTCTGTAATTGTAAGCGGATAGTATTGCGATTTCCTTTTTAGGGTCATGGAATTTGCAACACCCTTTAGTCTTTTTTTATAAGAATATGCTTTATAAGAATATGAAATTTGCGAAATTCTAAGAGTATTTTAAGAATAAACGATTGCTCGATGCCAATAACCTTTCTGCAAAAAGTTATAGGCGTCATATAATGCTTACAGTCTGGCTTCAAGATTACTTTAACACCACCCAGGCTCTAAATACATTCAAAAACAGAAATGTCATACGCTTTAATCTAAGAATATTCACAAGAATATTTTCAACCTAACATTGGCAGAAAAATAAGAATATTCAACCTCGGCCGGTAAAAAAAATATTCCTTTAAAAAAAGAGTGTAAAAATAAGCGACGATTGATATAATGAAAGCTAAATTACACAGCAGGCAGAATATATGCTCAAGAGGGATTAGCTGGGAAGCCGGTCGGAAGCCACTTACGAACGGTGTACATGAACAGTCTGCGTTTTTCCGTGTTAAGGTTTCGTGCCGTTGAAACAAATGTCGTGATTGTAGCCGCATTTTGCGAGGTATTCAATATTGAATGGGTTTCTCGCCGCAATGTGTCGATTGAAGATTGAGATATCAAATGAACGAAGGAAATGTGTAGCAAGGCCAGGCTATAAGGAATATTTGATTTAGTGTGGTGAGGTTAACAAGTTTGTCCTTGGGTTTGCGTCTACTTTGGATGTATATAACTTCGCTGATAATATGAATTTGAATAACAAAAAAAAGAAGTGTCTGAGGGTATAATTGCTGAAAGCCCTGTTAGGGTGTATTCTCACAAAGAAATGAAATAACGATGAACAATATAACGTGTGTTGAAATTACGACAGCGACAGGAAGAAATCGGAAACAAAATCAGAGTGAATCTCGCTCCATCTTAACTGCAACACCCCATTGGTCTATTCACAAATCTATAAATGAGACTAAGACGAGTATCCTCAGTGTCCCTCTATTTTGTTTTTGTAATCCCCGGATAGTAGGATATCCTCTCCTCAAGAAGGCGAAAAGAATTTTGTGGGAGTTCAAAAGACGAAATCTATACCAAAACACAGTCTTATATGTTACATTACAAAAGTCTCGAGTGTCCGCCCTGTTTAGTCCAAACAACGAGAATTTACAAAAAGAAATTCGAGCTTCATTCATAACCTTAACCGCTCTTTCATTGGAACAATAGTCAGGCGATTCGCCATGAAGTAAGAAGTCTAGGGTTTGTGGGAATACCACACAGGTCTTTGTGAAAATGTAGCACCAATGGCCTATCCTTCGCACTCTATCAACCCAGTAAAGAAATCCTCGTTCAAATGGTAGCCGGTCAACTACTGAAACTAAACACTAAAAATTATTTCATAAACCCTTCCTGGATTGATGTGATCAAGATTTACAGCCATACTGTGAACGTAAACCAATATTGAGTTTTCATGCCCACATGACAGAGAAAGGACTCATGCATAATTCTAGATGTATTCGAAAAAATCTCTTAATATACAACCAAAGCTAACTCGTTGTGAAAAGCGAATAGCCCCTTTCGGCAAGGGAGGGGACGGCTTTTAAATTCTGGACAAACTTGTTCTTAAACAGGCTCCGGTGAGGACGGAAAAAAATTCCTAAACTTAAGAATTGGGAGAGCGAAGCGATCGCAGGCTAAGCAGCTTTTAAATCTTTTTTTATTAGTTTAGTTGTTTCGAGGCAAAAATCTGCCCGGACTGATAGCAAACATTTCCCCACCGGATGTCGTTGCATCATTGGAGAGTGACGTGGCAGAATAATGAAGACAAAAGGATGGCTGAAAAAACTGAAAAATATTATCAATGAGTAATTAAAGCCGGCTTTAAATCTCCATGGAATATTGAGTATCGTGCAGCTCGAAATTTTTGAGGGAGTTTTGCGAATCGGCGATTTTTTGCATTTTGAGGGTACTAATTTTTGCCGTTGTGAAAGCCCGGTTTTTCGAGTTTTAAATAAATGGCATCAACAAGATTCTGCATGAGAGGTTTGTTTGTATACTTTCGCTAGCAGAGGAAATTGTTGCGGGAACATTTTTTTTTTTGCGGATCGTGGAAAAAACCCGAAAATCGCAAAAATTAGAACTCGCAAACATTTCGTGCCACACGGTAGTTCAGTTTTCAAACTCATTTGCCGGTCCCAGGAAATTAAGTAATGATTATGGTCCTGAAACTAAAAGGAAAAAGAATACTCTTGTATAATGAACATAAAGTAGACTAATAGAGTATTGCTTAAACCCTAGGAAAGTGCGTTTTAACTCCCGGAAGATCATTTTACTTCTAGTCAGTAAAAATTTCCAAAAGAACCCTTCAGTCAATGAACAACAAAAATACAGGTTTAGTCACATCACAATTACCTACCGTGAACCGATTATTGTTTATCTCACAGTGTAATCACCCACGATGAAGATTACAACTGAGTTTGATCTTCTTAGCAGAGAGGACTTCCGATCGGAAAGCAGCTGAGGTTCAGCTCGTCCTGGCCGGCTCTGTAATCGTGTCGTTCCCTTGAAAAAGAAACTTTGCTTGACCTGATCTCCACATGCACGACAGAGAAAAAAGAGCAAAAGAATCGGCATCGTGTGAGCTACCATGCTAATGACAGAATTTGTGGCCTTTACACATACCTATCTGAACTATCCAAATGTTTTTAAAAACATGTCAAAATTTTGCTATTTTTCTTAAAAAAACTCTTCGAACCGTATGCAATAAAAACCTATTCCTTTTATAGATACAATTCAGAAGTCTAGCTAGTTTTAAAATGCTGTTCCTACAGCGAAAAATATGTCAGGGGCGTTACCTAGGAAACGTGTTACCAAGAGCTAATTCCCAGCCTTTGACTGTGGAAACATACATATTAAACCAAACTTGTAGTTCTTGGCGTCAAGTTTGCTCGATTGCGTTACACGTGGAGGACCTTAGTTTCCTGTCCTCTAAGCACTTGATCCTCCTTTTCCAAGTCTACCAAATGTCCTACCGTTATTATCTTATCATCCTCTCTTGTTATCATTTGTTTGGAAGACTATTGATCTGAACCGCTTTGCTTCACGCCTTCGCGATCCTGTAAAAATAAAACTGCTCATTTTCAAACGGTTTTCAGACAACGAACAAGATACTATGTCTTGATCCGAGCGGATTTAGCGTGTTAGTGGAAACCTTGAACACCCGGCTCCTTCTTGGAAGCAGCTGCATGTTCTAAAACTGAAAAGTGTTAGGTCTAAAACTGATTCAAACAATCATACAGTTAGATAACTTAGACTTACTAATAAGGATAAGTGCACCTACATTTCCTAAGAAACTCGATTATCTGATTATTCTCGATTATTCTGTTCATTAGGGCGGTATATCACTCCAATCTGTTTCAAGTCAATCCTGCGCATAGTGCTATGTTCATTGCCTCGAGGGGTACCCCCTTATACGGGCTATATAAAAAAAAATGAAAAAAAAAAAGGTATCGGTAGGTGTATATAGGTATGCGCGGCTCCAAAGGGTTTGGTCTTTAAGCAATTTTGGTCTTAAATAGGGTATCGATTTTGACCATTTTGGCCTGAAATAGGGTATGGTTTTTGCACTCTAGTCCTAAATTCGGCATGGTTTTTTTTTGTTTTTTTTTGGACAAAGCTATATATTCATCATTACTCCTAAACTGGGAGTGTCATATTGAAAATATCTCTAAGAAGATAGCTTGTGCCATTGGTTCAATCAGTTAAACGAATTCAGCGTCTCACTCCATTTAATGTTTTAATT
>Ga0126338_10003130_pt1 | contig 11553 bp, 7 predicted proteins | sample OrbCmetagenome_2_FD_92529 | JGI IMG/M metagenome (GOLD analysis project Ga0126338, IMG submission 92529) | Coral microbial communities from Petempiche,Puerto Morelos, Mexico - Orbicella C C metagenome | ecosystem: Host-associated > Invertebrates > Cnidaria > Coral | place: Petempiche,Puerto... | reverse complement strand
TTTACTTGTCTACCCTTGAAGACGACCTGTAAAGTAGTCCCACCCACTAGTTTGTCGCGACACGCCTAGAGCTCGTTTTGTTTCGTCTCGTTTTGGAATTTGCCAGTCGCTGCAGACGTTACATCACTTATCCCTTACCTTTGCAGAGTTCAGAGCTTCGTTGAGGTGAGCGTACGGCCTTGAACGTTTACCCTTCCCAACGTAGAAGATGGACATAATGAACACTCTGAAAACGTCTTCTGCGGTCATCTTTTTGGCTCTCGCTGGTAAATTTTGTGTGACACGCGGGTCAATTAGTAAGTAGTTGAAAGATGACTTTTCAGTTCTGAGTAAGGCAATGGAAAAAAAAATGTGATATAATGGTTAGAGAAGACTTCGTACAGTCGCTTATTTTTTTTTCGATGGAGAAACTAGAAAAAGCGTAAGGGAGAAAAATGCGTGGCAATGACTCCAATACGAGAGGCTTCGTATACAGTTTCTCAGTTGACAGTCCTTCACGAAAAAGACCGAGCGACTGGTCTGATTACTTGTAAATGTAAACTAAACAGTAAACCAACTAACCAACTCGTGGGAAGAAGCAATTTGTTTGGCTTTAGCGAACGGAGGAAAACGCAGGCGGTTTTGGTTGGTTTAATAGAGACTATAAGCAATCACGACGGCGACCCCGAGGACAACGCCTAGTAAAAGATGAATTTATATTTTATCTTCGAATTTCGAAATTGTCCAGATCTGTTCAGTGCGCCTATTGGTCTCATAACTTGCTCAAGCTAAATATGTAATGCCAGCGTTCAATTCCAAATGAAAAAAACAGAAAAAACAAAAACGCACGTGCACAGCCATTGCTCGTTAAACCTTTTGTTTGGTGACGTTCTCGTTGCCGTTGCCGTCGTGGTTTGCTTAAGGTCCCTAGTAGCAAACTAGCCCAGACGAGTGGATTGCGAGTAACCAATCTCTGACCTCACCCAATTTCAAGCATTATGATAGGTTAATCGAACAGCGCCCTCCATATAAGGGGTATTTTTAGCAGGAAAACGCGCAAATGTTCTTTAAATTCTTCCATCTACCAGGATGATACAAATAGCTAGCATGCGGGGGAACAGGTTGTCAGGTTCATTCGAAAATCGCTCTATCACTGATGAAAACATTCACATATAATACCAACTCACCCCTCCCGCCAATTCTTTTTACGGTCAAACTCAATGCACATGGATTCTTCACAAGCAAATACATCCGGGGTCGCCGCTCGTCCTTCGAGATGTTTTCTGAGCTCAGGAAGATACTCATTATATTGTGTGTCCTGAAAAACATTGTTATGTTATGATAAATAACTGCTTGATGTTTCCCACGCTGTTGATAACAATAATATCGAGGGGATTCCATCGAAAAAGGAGTGGGTATTACTTGCAATAATGCAAAACATGCGTTTTTTTTTCCTACAACATGAATGGCGGTTTTTAGTAACTTTTGACCTCTTAGGGTTTCCTTTGGAACCCTAGTTACTAGGAAGGCAGGCGAAACTGTAACCTTCGTTAAAAGTCATTTCTTGCATTACTGGTGAAATGTTGGAGCCCTTCAACAAAATATACGTTGAGACTTTGAAACAAATTTTAATAGAAAAGGAATTAAGATTGAACAAAATGAAAGAATTCTCTACATGCGTAACCAGGCGCGTTCTGTACAGTACTCAGATAAAAAAAAAAGAATATACTCAAAAAAAGAATTTTTAACTTTTCTTTTAATCGCCGATTCGCGATATATCGTAGTCAACCGTGTGTCAGTTAAATTGATGCATTAAAAATGGGGGTCACAACGCTCGTTTAGCACCAGAGAAAACAAGCATTGATTTCGCTGTGGAGCTTAGCTAAAGAATATCTTAAAATTCTGTGTATGTGCACGCACTCGTGCGCGCGGGTTTATGACCCGTAAATTGCCCGCAGTATTCTTGGCATAGGACTGGAACTAGCTTGCAAGTGAGGCTATTGGGGGGAGTCTTTTCAAATGTAAATGACATTCATCTCTTTTTAATGTATTCCCCCGCATGAGCCTCCATTACAAGCTAGTTCCAGTCCAATACCGAGAATACGAAAATGGTCCATTCAGTGGAATCGCCTTAAAGTAAAACTGCAGCTGTGCACATGTAAGTAGGTAAGAGGTGACAAGGGCAGGAAAATATTCAATCATAGAAGTCATGAGGCAAAAAATGGAAGCACCGATTCACAAAGAGCAATAGGCTTTGCTCCTGATTGGAGGAAACAAAAATAATCTCTCTGCTTTGATTGGTTAAAGGAAATCACACAAGAACACCACAAATGCATATAACCACAAGTACAAGTGTCTGGATGATTCAATCATTTCTTAAACAGAATTTCCCTTGAATAGAGATAACAAATGTCTGACAAGCAGTCTGGGATTAGACTGCGAGCAGTCTCTCTTTTCCTCAAAAATCCGTGGGGAAGAACGCAAAACAAGAGAGCGTGCAAGCGTGACTGTAAGCGACTGTGAGTGTGACGTGCGAGCGGCGAGTGGCTTTGCCGCGAGCTGCTAGTCGCGCGGGCTTCTAGCGCTGGTCGCACGTCATGCTCACAGTCACACTTACGGTGAGGCTCAGGCGCTTACTTGTTTTGCATTCTTCCTCGCGGATTTTCGAGGAAAAGAGAGACTGCGCGCAGTCTAGTCTGGGATAAATTGATGAAGCTGACTTTGCACTAGAAAGTGAACTGGTCTCCAGGATAAAGACAAGCCCTGGGTGGGGTCACTTCTCTTCTCTCAGAAGTATTCACTGTAAATGGATGTTTGGTAATATTCTAACATCCTAATCAGTAGTATTCCCTTAGGTTTGTAAGGTAATTGGGTTTTATCAACTGGGTTGATAATATGAATTGGCCATCATAAAGAGATTCAAAAGCTGACATTTCGAGCGTTAGAGTCACTCCAACAAAGGGCTAACGCTCAAAATGTCAGCTTTCAAATCTCTTTATGGTGGCCAATTCACATTATCAACCCAGTCGATAAAACCAAATTATCTTGTTATACTCCCCACCGATGCAGTACCACAGTTTCTTTAGAAATTTACCCCCTCTATTCCTTAGGTTTGTACACTGCTGGCACCAATGAAACAACTAACTCTTCTGACTAAATGAACAGGCCCCACCTTGATGTATTGGGATTAAGAGAATCAAGGCCAGAGGTCAGGTTATTTAACCCATTGCCACAACCTGCCACAACCATTCTCATTCACCCCCTCCCCACTTCTCCATTCTGTACACTGGCAAAACAGGCAATGTTGTGGGGCAGAGAACAATGCATGCAGGTCTGTGCTCTAGAAGTGCCCGGGTGCCACAGGCGACTAACTTTACTTGCCTTTGGGTGACTGGAAAAAACTTACACACCCAGGATTTCATCGTTAGGAACCTTTGAGCTCTTCATAATTTTTCTTAGATCACAGCCTTGGTGTGATACACTAGCCAGGGGTGCTTTCTCATGTACCACATTTATGTTTACACTTTTTGCTCTCTCCCATTCTGTTAGTATTATACAAGTTCTGAGCAATATTACCTTTGAATTCGTTGCACCACAATGAAGTCTAGCCAGCCTTTTGATGTAAACATTCCTTGTGCTTGGCATGATAGGACCCGGAATTTCTCCATATTTTTGTAACTCTTTCCTGAGCTCACTATCGGAGAGTTTTCGAAGAGTCTCTGGAACAATTACAGAGTCATTTAAAACTGCAGCTGACTGGTCAAATACAGTGCTGCATTCCTTCCAGTCGTAGAAAATTGTCGTGTCACCAAGGTCTTCAGTTATTGAATCTGAGAGAGAAAGAATCTGTACATTTAGACAGGAACTGGTAAATGACATGGAAGGAACATGAACTCATCTCAAGAACGGCAAGTTCATAATAAAACCTAAGAAGGAAACAGAAGCTAGGGAAGATATTACAGCAAACAGGTGATCAAGGACAGCATTAAAAAGAAGCAATCATGGTAAACAGTTGAAATATTGGACCATATTTTAAGGAACATTGTAAGATAGATATTTTCACTAAATAACTTCAACATCATTAAAAGGAGTCACCTTATGGAGTTTTGAAATCTATATTTTTATCTGTTGAATGAGAAATTACATAAAGGATATTACATGGCCACACAGAGGTACAAAATTTATCTTCGTGTTGAATATTTTTCAACACAAGAACACAAATTTCCTATCTCCAAGCAGCGACCATGTAATTTTCTTTTTATTGTGTAAAATATTCACAATATTTAACAACATTTGTAGCAATTTTCTGACGATTTCCAACCACTTTCCGAAGATTTTCCAGAATTTGTCCAAAGACCAAACGAACATTTTCCGAAGATTTCCAAACATTTTTCGAAGGTTACCAAAGATAACTGAGGATTGCTGAAGATGACTGAAGAAGATGATCTGAAGATGTTTCGATCATACACCAACAAATTTAAGTGTAGTTAAAAGGACAAAACAAAAATGTTATCAAAAATGATATCATATCGTTTTTATCATTTTGTTACCACTTTCCTTTTTTTTTACCACTTGGTATACCACTAACTTTTATATAATAAAAGAACCTACGATGTATTACATGTGTCACATGAAATCAAGGCTATATACAAGACTCTTCTCTGTTAGGGTGCACCCAGACCAAAAATGCCAAATAATGATTGATACAGGGTGTGGTATGATCAAGAAGACATGCTGCAGCATTGTCTCTTTTCTATCTCTATTTGTCTTAAAAACCTTGTTCCATACTCCTGGCCTGAAAGCTGACTGCAAGCAGTCTAAGGCTGGATAGGTTAGCCATCCTAACCTATCCAGCCTTAAACTGCTTGTAGTCAACTTTCAGGCCAGGAGTATGGAACAAGGTCTTTAAGACAAAAAGAGATAAATAACATACTAAATAGTTTATGTTCAAGATTTGATATCAGTGGTTTAGGAAACTTGATCAGAGTTCTACATTGTAACTGAAGACAAGTAATTTTGGAATTGGCCTTCATTATTGCCAGAATAGTTATTGTCAGATTACTCTCAACTTATTTTAGGCACCCACCATTCTCGTGAAAGCTCTGTTGTTCAAATGTGCTTTGTCCACTTGTCTCGTCTAAGGTTTGATCGTCCACAAAGCTAAATAAAAATTAATGGTCAAAACTGTAACGGCTGAAGTGTTATGCATACAATAAAATTTGGGTTATAATCGGCTTTGGGTGGGTTTTTAAAAGGGGGGGCTTATATCCAGGGAGAAGTGGGTGGTCTTATATGCGGTATAAAAAAAAATAACACTTCAAATGAGCAGATTAAACCAGTATCCAGCATTATAGAACCTAAGATGTTTTAAGTTGATGAGAATAAAAAACACAAGCCACAAGTAAGGAAACAAATACACAAAGCAAAGAGGTCATTGTATGAAGCTTCCTCATAATGGCAAATACCAGCCAGTGAGGTATACAATGCAGGGGGTTATAAATGGGGGATTATTTAAATGATTTATAATGAAAGGTAAAATCTGCAGCAGCCCAAGTGGTCAATACTGCCAGAGCTTATCCCATTTTCTGTAAGCTGCCATTAAACAACTAGGGGTATGGGTGAGTCCATCCCTAGGTTACCTCCTCAACATTAAATTTTTTGGTGTCCATTTATAAAGCTGGCTGGAGAGAAGCATTAAATTTATGCAAGCTAAGTGTCCTGTTCACTTCTAATATATCAAAATAACCTGGCCAGGGCTGGAACCCAGACTTTTCAATCCAGAAGCCAGTGCACTAACACTAGGCTCCTTTGCCTCCCAGTTATAACATGTATGACCGGCAAATGCATTGAAGATGAGCTGGCAACCGAAACTGTGAAAAAGACTTTCAAAGATGACATCCAGGTGATTCCCCTTTCTTGAAATAATGTAGCCAGTTTCTTTGAAGCATAAAGAGGCTTAACAACAGCCCTGTAGATAGACACATTTTTACAGTGCTAGTAGGCTCAGTAAAGCAATTTTTAGACATCATACCTGTAACTAGAAATGCTGAGGTTGGTAAAGGAATCAACAACAGTATCATCAAGGCCACACATTGAAGAGTGACTAGCATTCCATGGATGCAGCTTTGGAAATGTCACAACTGTGCGATCAAGGATACTTTCATCGATTGCTGTGTGAAAGGATTCTGAAAACTCAGAATCGTCATCAGTTCTTGTCTTTAAACAAACAGGGTGTTCATTTATTCCTGCATTGTGCACTTGAAGGGCATTTGCAGAGATGTGACTCTCTCCTGAACTCTCAAGTTCAAGCAGTAGTTTGATACACAGTGTATCCTCAGTAAAATCCAGGGCATTATTTCCCTCGTCATCAGTTTCACTGATGTTTCCGCCAGAGGCTGTCAAAATCTCTAAATTACGATATCTACCCCACAGGGCAGCCACATGGACAGGGGTCAACCCTTCAATGGATTTGACATTCGGATTACATTCAGCTTGCTTTACACACACTTCTAAGATGTTGGAAGCTTCTTGGCTTTCATGTCCAGATAAAAGGTGAAGAGCTGTGATGCCGTCGATTAACCTGTCTGCTTTGGCACCTTTCAAACACAGATCTTTGGCAACACTAAAAAACAACACAGGATTAACTGGTGTGCGTTTCTTTAAGAAAATACAAGATTGGATTCTTAAATCTGACAACGGATTTTGCGTTTCTTCACTAAACAGATTTAAAATCCAAGATCTCTCAAATCATGGTGCGTCAAAGGAACCGAACAATCTACTCTAGGCAAGGATTCTTCGGTTCCTTTGATGCACCATGATCCGAGAGATCTTGGACTTATCTGTCTAGTAAAGAAACACAAAATCCGTTTTCGGATTCTTCCGGATTTAAGAATCCAATGTTATATTTTTTTTAAAGAAACGCACGTCTGCAGTTGTCAACCTCAACTAAATATGACAGAAGCGATCTAGTTTACCTATAATTTTCCGCTTTGATCGAGTCATATAGCTCCCTATCCATAAAACTGCTGCAGGTGCTAAAATAAGACACACTTAGAACTTCTAAAAACGTTAAAACGGTAAAAATTAAAAGGCATGACAAGTAGATTGTGTCAACACCAAGGATGCCAGAGTTGATGTCGAAATTTCGCGCCGAAAAGAGGTCCCAGCATTCACTGCAGGTGGATCCGTCACGTAACGTAACGATGGATGACACCTCACACAACTACCGACCACCTGACCAAAAAGCATATATTTTTTTCACTTGGAAAAAAAATTTCAAATTTATAATAAGTAACCTTAACCAGGCCTCAAGGAAACTTGAAAATTCAGTTTGAAAGAATTTCAAACAACAAACGCGATTGTTGATACTTGCGTGACAAACTGTAACATCGTCTCGTGGGAAACTGGGCTACAACCGACTTCGAAAGGAACGCCTGTCGCAAAATGTGAGAAGTGTTTATGTTTCTCAATCATTTGCGATCCAAAATGTCGTTGTTTTCAACTTTTTGCTCATTTTTGGGACTCCTTATTGCTTCTACGAGCGCTTTCTCTCCTCCGAAGTATTCTACATGTATCAGCAAAGATTTTGGACACGGAGGGACTGTTTGTGTCTGCTCGGAAAAGGACTGCGACTCGTTCAGCGAAGGAAGTCCTCTCTCGACGAAAGAATATGCAGTTTACACGAGCAGGAAAGCTGGAGATCGTTTCCGTTTGACGACAGCAAGGTTAAATAATAGTTTTAATTTGAAATCAAAGCAAACTGGGGTACAGTTGATCGTGAATTCAAGCGTTACATTTCAAAAGATACTTGGCTTTGGAGGCGCATTCACAGGTGTGTGGAACTCATACGTGAACCTAAAAATTTTGAGTTACTGATCATGAAGATCAACGATTCCAAGTGGTTCAGTTAGGCCAGTTGGGAAGAACTGTAGAATCGGCACGAGGAAAAAGAATAGAATGTAATTTCTAATAGTGTGCTACCATTGAACAGTTCCAGAAAATACCCATACTCCTCTCACAGAGGGTATTGGAATTTCATGGGGGTGGGAGGTTCTGTAAGACCAAAAAATTTAAATGTATGAAGCTTAATTGGAATTTCCAGAGGGGTGGGGGTTTTATAAAAACTCTCTTCCATGGGGAGGTATATAGTTATTTTTTGGAACTGTACATTTGCATGTAGTCAATAACAATTTGTTTGCTCCCTTTTTTGGTTCCTCAGATGCTGCCACTATTAATATTCAAAATATCAGCACAACCTTGAAGCAGAAACTCCTTTCTTCATATTACTCAGTGGAAGGTATAGAATACGCTATTGGTCGCATCCCCATGGCCAGTTGTGATTTTTCCACAAGACCATACTCCTACAATGACAATGTCGGTGACCTAGAGATGGCCAACTTTAGCCTTGCAGAGGAAGACTTGAATTTTAAAATCCCACTGATATTAATGGCAATGAAGACAAGTAAGAGAAATATCACATTTTTTGGAAGTCCATGGTCCGCCCCTGCATGGATGAAAACAAATGACAAGATGACTGGGTTTGGTCAATTGAAAGGCAATGCAGGTGATAAATACCACAAAGCCTGGGCTTTATACTTTGCTAAGTTCATTGAGGCCTACAACGACAAAGGAGTAAAGATCTGGGCAGTTACAGTGCAAAATGAACCTTCAGATGGATTTATTCCATTGTAAGATTCTGCAGCTTTAAATTTTATAAATCAATTAATTTCCTCTATGGCAGATTATGAGAGAATGAATAAAGGAGTAATTGGGGTAATTATATACATAATTTTAAAAGCTAATTGTTAGATTGTGAGATTAATTCATATTGAAAACAGTTCTGGAGCAAAACTAGAAATTCATTTCATTATAGAAATATCGAGAATACTATTTGCAAATATTTCAGCTGCTAGACTTTCCTGTTACAGTGCCTTCCTCGACCAGTGGGAATCAGTGGGTACTGGCAAAGCTAATGCTAATGTTCCAGGTAACACTGCAGTGGACTAACATCCTACCCAGGGGGGTAGAACTACTCTAGTTGCTTCATGCTATGTAAACCAGAGATAAGGCCTGATGGTCCACTGGATTTGAACACAGACAATACTCTTACAATAGTTTTGAAAAGAATGTTTCTTTTAAATTAATAAATGTAGTTAGCTAAGTGCAATATCCCTTAAATTGTGTAACCTATCTTCTGCACATTTTATTGTTACTTTAGGAAAACTCACAAAATAAGTTTCTCATGCACTTATACAGAAACAGCCATATTATTTGTTTAAAATATTGCCCTTTTTTAAAAAAAGTCTGTCCTTTTTTCTTATTTTCTTTTGTGTATGTGACAGTTTTAGTTTCCAGTGCATGGGATACACAGCTGAAATGGAAAGAGACTTCATCAAAGAGGACTTGGGTCCAATGTTATCACTGCAAGGTCATGCTGATGTGAAAATCATTATGCTTGATGATTCGCGACCTTTTTTGCCATCCTGGGTAGACACCATTCTCAGTGATCCAGGGGCAGCTAAGTATGTTGCTGGAATTGGCGTCCACTGGTATGAGGACAAGTACATGCCTGCTAAAGTTCTCACTGATGCTCACAACAGGTGATTTCATGCTTTTCAATCATATAATTATGTTAAGTCAGTATTCTAAGAACCCCTCTTGAACCTTGTTAGCGCATTACAATTCATACAATTTTATTGCATCCACATACTGAACCCAGAAGCAGACTGCTGTAAAGCTGGACAGGTTCGTCCTGTCCTTTACATGTAGCAACTCAATTGATATTTGCATGTACAATTTAGAACATTTACCTTGACACTTTTTTTTATGATGTTCTGAGAAAATTTAGTTCAACAATAATTATTGAACTACAGTTGGACCCGGGTAATTCGAACTCAGTTATTTCAAATTCCCCATTACTTCAAACTCAAAACCATTTTCCTTGGATTCGTTTTTTAGTTATTTACTATCAGCTGTAATTTTAAACTCCTGCTATTTCGAACACCTGCTATTTCGAACTATTTTTTTATTCTCCTGAGAGTGCGAAATAATGAGGCTACAGGCTAAGTCTAGTTTGGTAGTCAGAGAATTGAAGTACTAATTAAAATTACATTATTGCATGTGGACTTACTTTGGATGTCCATATACACTGAGCAGAATGAACAAATAATCATACAAAGCTCGCTAGGATTGAAAAATGGGAAAGTGGGCTATTGCCCATAATAGAATGTTCAGCTCTTGGCTACTTGGCCCTTGTAGCCAAGTTCTTTCCATATCTGACCTGACTTTATTCAGTTATTTAGTTCACATTTATACCATATGATATTTAGTGTTTTATGTTTCTTTATTGTACAGATTTCCTGATCAGTTCATTCTTGCCACTGAAGCATGTGCTGATCCCCAGACCTCCAAACCACCAAGAGTCAGTCTAGGGGACTGGTCAAGAGGAAATCAGTATAGCCATAGCATCATTGAGGTATTTGATATACAGTTACTGTAATAAATGTTTTTTCTTGCGGCAAAAATTGCCAAAGTTTCAAGTCACTCCAAAATAGATAATAAATCTAAGTCAGTCAATGTAAGTTGGGGAGCAATCTCGTTCTTAGAGGCTGCGACCGTTTTGGTGGTCTAGTATGATTGACGTGGTGAGAGAGGGAATCGCCACGAGAGTTATTGAATATTTTTGGCCTCTTCCACACTACGCCGGAGGAATTTGAAAATGGAGCTTTAACTCTGAAAACGCATCAAATGTTTTACGTACACACTACGCCGGAGAAATTAAAAAACGCAACAATCACCGGCCATCTTAGATTTGTGTTTGAGGAAAACTCGGGCAGGGAAATCACATGATTATAGTGACGTCATCGTTTTCGAAATGCTCTGTTTTCAACATGTTTCCCGTCCACATGAAAACGAAAAGCCGGCGTTTTCAAATTCTTCCGGTTTGAAGAGCGTTTTCGAAAAGCTCCGTTTTCGTGACGGATAAGTGTTGACGGTAGGCCTAACCGTAGAAATAATTTTAGCTGTTTTTTCAGATTTCTCCGGCATAGTGTGGACGCTGCATGTATACCTCTCACTAACCTTGTCCTCTCGGTCCCTTCTTTAAGTATTAGTTACAGACCGTCGTTTTTTCCCCTTTTTATTATTTCAAAATTGGACTGGAATGGGATTACCTGTTATTATCATGTCGAATCATAAACCTGAGGAAAAAACGAGGATCCGTAACTTACAGTAGGGACGAAAAATTTGAGGTTAGTAGTACATTTGTTATATCTCTACTGTCAGTCTCAAAGGTTTAGGAGACCATTTCAAATTACGAGGAGTGGGTTCAAATGACTGACGTAGTCGTCAAAGGCAAAACGAGTTAATTGGAAATCGTTGCTTAGTATAAGTATATTTTACTTCTCTTAGTGTGCTTGTGTGAGCTGTTTTTTTTTTTTTTTCTTCTTTTTTTTTTTCCTTTTTTTTTGCGTTTTTTCCCTTTTTTCTTTTTTTAACTTTTTTTTTTTTTTTTTTTTTTTGTTAATTACATTCTTTTTTTTTGTTTTTCACAACCTTTTTATTTTTTTTTTTATT
>Ga0126338_10003128_pt1 | contig 11557 bp, 8 predicted proteins | sample OrbCmetagenome_2_FD_92529 | JGI IMG/M metagenome (GOLD analysis project Ga0126338, IMG submission 92529) | Coral microbial communities from Petempiche,Puerto Morelos, Mexico - Orbicella C C metagenome | ecosystem: Host-associated > Invertebrates > Cnidaria > Coral | place: Petempiche,Puerto... | reverse complement strand
TATTACACGAAAAACCGCACTTTGACCGCGCTTTCAAATTTTCGCAAATTTCTGAAAAATAAAAATTCGCTGAAACCTTATAATATGATTTTTAGAATAAGGTCACCTAAGGGTATCTTTGGGGAAAATATGAGCGATTTGCCAAATGGGTCGTTGACCGGCGTTTCTCGATCCTAACAGTCAGGCATTCTTAAAACAGAAATGAGAGCCTACTGTGAGTCAGATGTCAAACTTCTAAAAGCCGGATGTCAAAAGTTCCGATAAGAATTCCAGCAACATGCCGAATTTGACCCCATCGAGAAGTGTGTAACCATAGCGTCTGCGTGCAATCGGTTCTGGCGTGAGAAACTCCTGACTCCCAACAGCATAGCCACAGAACCCGTGCAAGGATGGCAAGGAGCTCGTTCCAACCAATCCGTAAAAGCCTACAAGTGGCTAGCATGGCAGGAATACCTTCTTCGTCGTGACAGTCCCTCTTCCCCCAACGACGCGCCTCAAGCAGACCGCATTCGACATGTGAGCAATGGCGGCGAACAGAGAGTGCTCCACTTCCTGGTAGATGGCCTCGACGTACAGAACCACATTGCCTATGAATTTCATGGATGTCTATGGCACGGTTGTCCTCGTTGTCATTCCCATCATCGTGACCGACATTCAAAATTCCATCCTGATCGTAGCATCCAAGAATTGTATGAAGTCACTCAACAAAAACACCGTCTTCTGCGTCAGCACGGGTACAACCTTCAAATCATGTGGGAATGTGATTGGGATCGTGAAGTCAAAAGCAATGAAGATCTCAAACAGTTCTTAGCATCGTAAGAAATGGTCGAACCTCTTAATCCAATAGATGCCTTCTTTGGGGGACGTACCAACACCGTTCGCCTCCATCATGTGGCCAACGAGGACCAGGGTGAACAAATCCAATACGTGGACGTGACCTCCTTGTACCCGTGGTTTAAGAAGACACAACGGTATCCCATTGGTCATCCCACCATCATCACCAACCCAGAAAACCAAGACATCCATGCGTACTTTGATGTAGCAAAAGTAGATGTGATTCCTCCGTATCATTTGTATCAATCCGTCTTGCCCTTCCGACATCGTGGTAAACTGACTTTACCTCTTTGCAGAACCTACATGGAAGAGGAGATGACCAAGGACCTCTTGGAAAAATCGCATCGTTGTCCTCACTCGCCAGAGGAACGTCTTCTTAGGGATACGTGGTTCACTCCTGAACTCGTCAAAGCAGTGGAGGTCGGGTACCGCATCGCATACATCTACGAGGTATGGCATTTTTCAGAAGAACAACGTCAGGAAGGGCTCTTTGCTGACTATGTCAACACGTGGTTGAAAATAAAACAAGAATCAGCCGGGTATCCTGGATGGGCGCGGACTGAGGAACAGAAACAGCAATACGTCCGTGACTACCAAGACAAAGAAGGTATCACCTTAGATCCTCTCCTCATCGAAAAAAATCCAGGGCGTAAAGCTACGGCAAAGTTAATGCTAAATTCCTTTCGGGGCAAGTTTGGCGAAAATCGTCACATCAAAACCACTGAGGCAGTCACCACACCCGCTCATCTCTTTGCCCTAGTGTCAAACACCTTCACAGACATCCAAACGGTCCGCATTTGTTCACAAGATTCCTTGGAAGTGGTCTATTCGAATCTAAGAGAAAACCAGCCGGACAACGGACGTGTCAACATTTCCATTGCTGCCTTCACTACCTGTTGGGCCCGTTTAAAGTTGTACTCCTATCTAGAGCAGCTACAACAACAAGTCTTATACTTCGACACGGACTCTGTCATTTTCTCGTGGAAGTCTGGCCAACCCAACATTCCTCTGGGAGACTTTCTAGGTGAAATGACCAACGAATTGGACGATGGAGATTACATCATCTATTTCACCTCGGCAGGACCAAAGAATTATGGATACAGGACCAAAAACGGTAAAGTGTGCTGCAAAGTGCGTGGGTTCACCCTCAATGTTCGTGGTCAACAACAACTTAACTACAACATCATGCGCCGGAACCTTCTGGATGAATTGACGGATCCTCTTGACGAACGGAGAAACATTAACGTCGTCAATCCCAATTTTTTCACCAGACATCCGGCCACCAAAAAGCTCAAAGTGGGTCCACGTACCAAAAGATATGGATTGGTGTTTGACAAACGTGTGGTCGATCCGGACACCTTCAAGTCCTATCCTTATGGATACACACCATCTGGATTCAATGATGTGGACATGGAAAATGCTGAAGCCTTGTTGGAATTATAAATAGTTTTGTTTTTCAGAGTCCGGCAACACCCCCAGCATGGGTTTAGTGCTTTCCTTAAGAGACGGGGACTGGGGAAGCCACTGGTTTTAATTTATTCTGATTTCTTTCCTCTGATTGGATACCGGTGATGTCATTGTCCCATGATGCTTTGCAACACCCCTATATAGGCTAGGCTCGGACCCAAGTCTCTCAGTCTTCATCATGGCCACTTGTCGGACGGACCTCTGTCGTTTAGGACCACAGCACACTGTAAGTATCAATTTTGAAGTTGCATGACATTTTTTGCGTGACCCTGAGTGATTTGTGTCGCCATGGAAATCCGTGAGACCGTTCCCAGTCCTCCGTCGAGGCTGGTGGGCTGTTTTCCAACATGGCCGACTTTCGTGGGCGCGGCCATCTTGAATTCTTCACCCATTGTTCTCCAAACAATAGCCTATTGTCTTTCTCGGCTCCTGATTGGTTACCGGTCATATGAGCGAGTATTACTACTGTCGCCATCTTTTTCCTACGGAGCCTGCTACACAAAAACGGGATAGACACGGGATGTTGAAAAGTTTCTCAGTTGATAAAGTCAAACAATTTCAGCTTAAGTTATGCTGGAAAATGATTGTTACAAAGTCGATGGAAAATTCGGCTCTGGAACCTTTTTTTAACATCTTTTCACCACAAGTGAAACAAATACATAAGCAACGTAAACGCGGACAGAAGGAAACGAAAATAGGCGATCGCGAGGTGTACGCAAGCAACACCTGCATGCACTTAGAATATTTGCATAGAGGATTTGGTTTTTAATTGTATTTAGTCCATTAATTACGATATCCGTCTGTTTCAATTACTGATATTATCGCATCATTCACGTTTTACGTTTGTTCTTTTAAGGAAAAGCGGGGGAACAGGGATGGCGCAGTGGTGAGAGCGCTCTCTTCCCTCCAATGTGGCCCGGGTTCGATTCCTGGACCCGGCGTCATATCTGGGTTGAGTTTGTTGTTGCTTCTCGTCCTTGCTCCGAGGGTTTTTCTCCGGGTTCTTCGGTTTCCTCCCTCCACAAAAATCAACACTTCTAAATTCCAATTTGATCTGGAAACAGTGGATGAAAAGCCACTTCGTGGAAATGCCACTGCAAATGTCCATTATTATTATTATTATTATTATTATTATTATTATTATTACTACAGGGAAATATTTTCAATGTTCTGAAGGAGTTTACCATATGCTGTGTAAAGGCTCAGTATGTTTCAATTTTTAACATACTAAACTTTATTAAATGGCCACTGCTGATGACCATGCAGTATAAATACTAGTTATGCAACGCTGTCGATTGGTATACCGTGGAATAACCCACAAGTCACTTGAATTTTCCTTGGTATAAACACGAGCGAGTGTGTACACCAAGAAAATAAAAGTGGCAAGTGACATGGGATACTCTATGGTATACAATGAGAGAGCGTTGCATAATTATTTTACACCATGTCATAGAAAATATATATGATTAACTCAATGGAACATACGCGTGGCGCACGATGGGAAGGGTGGGTGTAGTACCTTTGAAAATAATGAGACGCAAAAATTTCAGCATGCTGATTGGCTGAGAACTCGTCTATTAATCCCAAACATTGTAGAAAGTTGAAAATGAGTGCAAAAAGTTGAAATTAAACTGATTGACAGGGAAGTCGCGAAAGCACAAAAAAAAAAAAAATGGCGGACAGGTTAGGGGACAGTGACAATGTTTTAATACAAAGTTTGAAGGAGAATGTTATGAACCGTTGGCAAAAACACCTTACAAAGCACAAATAGCTGGGTGAAAGTCTGTAAGTCTTGAGCTTCTCAAAAGGGCTACGACGAAAGTATTGAAAAGTACGAGCCGGATGCCCTAAATAAAATTCTCGAGCAGAATAGTTCGTAAGAAGGACGGGGAAGATTACGAACCAGATAACCTTCTTGTAATGGTTACCGTTACCGATTGATACCTAACAGAGAAATTGCACAAAAACTCCATTATTCGCGACAGAAAGTTTAGAAGCTCGAGGCAAGTTCTTGAGGGAAAAGCCCGGCTGCTACGACAACGAGGCATAGACAAACGACCAAACAAAGCAAAAAGTCTGAAAACAACCAAGGAAAATGAACTGTGTGAAAAAAAGAAGTTGGGAAAGGGAAGTCCGCAAATTCTTGTCCAAACAGTTTGGTGGCGCTTGACCCGATATTTTGGTCTTCTAGGTTGCCAGGAGCACCACAGCATGACAGTTGAAAGTTTTTCCTTTCTCCTTTCGATTGGATGAAAACAACACGGAGTACGTCGAAGAACCCGACCAAAACACGCCAGTCCGTACTATCGATCTGCAAAGCCCAAAAGTTTCCTTCCAAATATGTTGGCAACTGGAAATGAGAGATGTCCCGTTACAATCTTTCAAGAGTTTCTGTCGCGTCGTCTCCCGGAATATGCACAACCGGTCCACTTTATCTGTCTTGTGTACCAACTTCGTCCTCGCAAGTTTCGTACAAGCGACATTGAACTGATGGGAGTGAACAAGCTCAACGACATGATGAAGTCCTTAATAAAAGAAAGGACCCTGGAAGATTCATGGAAAACCTTTTTCAACCACACAGCCAGGAAAACAGTAGCCGGAGAAGTTAAAAAGAGCAAGCCACCGAAACGAAAAGTCTCTGGATGACTATGACGAAGGACATGAAAATGGGCAGCAACAGCTTTGCCACACTACATCAGCCAAACTAGGCAACAACTGTCGTTGAGGATGAAAATCTCGGCAAAATTCCAGCTGAGATCACGGCGTTAAGCTGAAGCAAACCTTAAAAACTCGTTTTGTTTAAAATGAAAAGTCAGTTGCCATCACACCACGACAGACACGAGCAGATAGACGAAAGAGACCCGTGGGTAGGGTGGGTTGGGTCTTTACACGATTGACACAAGATTGCAATACTACTGGGCAAGCTGATAAGTCACGATATACTAACTTTGCAAACGTACTTTGTGTTTAATTCGCCATACCGAATGGAATTAATACACTTGCAAGAATCGCCACGTAAACTAAGAAAGGATAATTATTCTATTGTTAAACAAATTTTACTCATGTCGCAAGATCTTCATCACGCTGATAAAAATAGTTATTATTCTAATATGATAAGTATGTCTGAATATTTCAATTTTCCTTGTTTTGATCTTACGTAATTAACTAACGCTAAAATCAAACGTTATGTTGGCCTAATGTAACAAAGGTATATTTTATATTGGCAACATATCATGCAAAACTTTACTAAACTAGAATTTTTCTACACTTTTAAGAACGATTATACACCCTACTCTTATTTAGACCTAACAGGCAAACTAGGCGAAAGAAAAGAACTAGTGAAATTTAGGATAGGCAATCTCAAAGTAAGGATTGAGACTGGTGGAAATGATCAACTTCTAAGGGTTAACAGACTCTGCCCTATTTGTGAAGCTAATCAAATTGACGACGAATCTCACTTTCTTATATATTGCAATAAATACTCTATTCTAAGAAATAAATTTTATAAAGAAAATAGAACATTTCATTCCGACTTGTAAACAATTATCTCCGTTACAAGCCATCGGCGAACTTATGACTTCTTCAAATCATCATTAATATTAATATTCAATTAGCAAAATTTATTTCATTTTGCTTTCATCTACGCAATATTCTACTTTAAAATCAAACCAATGTAACTTGATTACTATATTAAAACATTATTACATGATCACGATAATCGTTACTGTTTTAGTTTTAGCTTTAGTTTGCAAAAGCTTTTTCAACACTGCATGTATTTATGGTCATGCAAATAATACACGTACATGTATCACTGGTAACTGACAAATAAATTCATGAAGCATTACTGCTAAGTTAGCATAAAAGATGCCTATCACCAACTCAGTGATACGCGTCTCGACTGTTTGGCAATTTAGTGACGTTCATATACCTTGAATGACTTACTCATGGAATAATTGATACTCTAGCAGTCTTGCGAAAAGTTGTTTTGTTTGGCAATAATTATGTCATTGTAAATGGCATTGTTATTCAGTAGTTGGTCACGCAGGCATAAACGTCGTTGCTTCTGGATGATACAAAATGGCTGCTTCTAATCCTAAGTTTCAGAGCCTCTCATTCGCTCTTGCCGATAACTAGGGACAACAGCGCCTTTCATAAGACATTTACTTTCGTGTTGTTGTTTTCTTCGAGCGAACATCAGTGACCATGCCGATGCTTACTTGTAAAGTCTATGTGATCAAGTTACTTGCCTGTGGAACAATATTTTCACAACTGAACATAACAGGTATTGACTACGTTTCAGCTTTATATTTGATAGCTATACATAGATCCATAGTGTCGACCGACTCGTAGTCTCGATCGGCTGATATGTAAGGACAATACTTGGTTGAAAGTCGATTGATGTATTAATGATATTGATATATCGTTTGAACTTGACCGAGACGTACATAGACAGAAGTCTGGCAACTTTTAAACTGACAGCTTTTACGATGCATGTTTCACCAGTTAACATTTCTTTTTCCTTCTTCTCAATCAAAACGAGGTATAGAGATACTTGCTTGTATCACTGCTTTACTTCTTGTATCCACATGTATTTCCTACTTTCAACCGGCAAATGCAGTGAAATACTGTAGTTCTGCGTAATTACCTCTTTTATACCGGAAGAACTGGAAGAAACAAGTTCCTCTGTTTCAGTTTTTACAGTTTCAACGCTAATTCGAGGTTTAGTTCTTCTACTCTACACCTATGTAAATCTATGTTATCGTTTCATTCTAACTACTGACTTCTTAACTCTGGAAGATACGTAGCACCGTTTGTTGCAAGACTGCATACAAAGGCAACCCAAGCATAATATTTACATACTATCATGACATGTAACATCGGCAATCAGCTAGTTCAGTCAAAGAGCAAATGCAAAATCTGAGCGCCATCATTGGTGTCCACATTAAAACTGTCTTCCAGAGCAAGATTGTTGGTCAGGTCTTCGCCCCGAAAGAGTAAAAAGTCTCCTATTGTTAACAATCATTGCGTAGGTCTCTAAATTTCAATACAATCCTGTGGGGCGCAGATTATGACGGGTATACGACCCGACCAACGCTTAAGCGAACACAAAGATTCGGCAATCGACAGCCATCGAGAGGAACGTGGACTGCCGAAGGATTCTCAGTTTATATTTGTATTCGAACCCATTTTTATTCACTTTGACTTGATTATGACGTTAAGCAAACGGCTAAACGCTGTCGCTAACTTTTAAACAAAATGATTTCAGGTTTTATTAATTGTTTCATTGTTTTATCACATTGTCTCTCCCTAATTGCACGGTTCTAACTGTAGTTAGAGACAAACCAATGCATATTTTCAGGAATGAAACCATTGTTGGATCAGTGCATATTAAAGTCTAAGAATCTAAGCAATCAAATGATGTTGTCTGCAGTACAGAGCACCTTCGCTAAGGTCTGTTCCTAGAGAGGGGGGGAGGAGGGGTGGGGGGCTGCATACCCCAGAGGGGTGGGCATTATCACCCTCGACATTTTACTCCTTGTAATGAGATACGAGATCGAAACTTTTTATTGTAAGCACTGGCGGAAAAATGGCAGAAAAAACAAACAAACAAACAAACAAAAAAAGAAACCCGTGGGAAAATCAACTCTGCAGCCACTCGTTCAGAAGTCGCAGGACAGAACATTTCACTCCGTAACTGACATCTGGATACCGGAACTACAGTAGAAACCCGTGTAAGAACTGACATTTTTTGAAGTCTAGCAAAATAGGTACTTGTATTCTGTGTTAATTATTTGCATTTTGGTCCGGGCTTGAAATATACAGTATTAATTCACAACTGTATATGTAACATTAAAAAGTATGAAATCTCAAAGTCCCACTCATAGGTTAAAATATTAATCATAATTTAACTGTAACCCACATAAAAGAACCTACTTGATCTTGCTTGGCTAAACAGGTTCTTATATTTAACAATTATTCGCCGAAGGCGAGGTGAACATTGGTGAATATTCATCGAGACGAAGTCGAGGTAAATATTCACCAACGTTCACCAAGCCTGAGGCGAATAATTGTTTTAGTATAATTTTCAGAGGTGAAACACAGAATAACGACAAAAACAGACTGCTCGTTTGCATACACGGATGCAGCCATAGTTTCATTAATAAGCTTACATGTATGCTTACATCGATTGTGAATCAATTTACACATCAAGTTTGGCAGTAAAACAAACAAGCGAAACATTATGAAAAATAAATTCTTCCATCACCTTTGTTTTATCGTTGTTGACCTCATTCAGGGCTGTTATCATCGTCTAAAAATTAGTAGCTTTAGTTTGAAGAAACTGATAAATTTCGGTCAATCGATCTGACATGCTGGCGATCAACGTAACCACTGCATTTACGATTCTTAAATTTCTCGATTACGAGTTCTTGAAAGGATTTTTGCTCCAAGGGCGACAGCATTCATTTTGAAAATTCTCCATCCTTCCGAATATCCTGGACTCGGAGTGATGTTTTTCGAATAAATAAAGATTTGCTTAGTAACCGGGCCTCGAAAATGTTATATTCACCGCCTGGAGCGGTGGAAATAGCGTCATATAAGGAATCGCTCGACTCTTTGTTCAGCCCTGAAATTATACTAATTTAGGCTATTATAATGACAAATTTCTGCCAGCAGGTTCTCACACCACTAGGTTCTTACAAGCGGGTTATTACTGTATGCGATGAGAGGTCATTTGAAAGACCAGGAAAGGCAATTTAGTTCAGTCGTAAGTCCTTGCCCACCCTTTTGACGTAAATTAAATGAATGGATAACAAAAGCTTATGTCTCCTGAAGCGATCACGAGAACTGTATTTCCACCAAACCAAAATCGAAAAACTACCAATTTCGTTCCCGGGCTCTTGCCTCTGCCTCCCTTGTCGTTGGGAGAAAGACCCTGGTTGCAGCTGGTCACGTGACCACCCAGAATCTGGGTGGTAAAAAAATCTGTTGGGCGGGTGGGGTGGCAGAGTGTTTTGATTGTAGCTGTGACAAACTTTGTGGGTTTCAAATCCTCGAGCAGTAACTAAAAACTACCTGCTTTATCGGGGTTTGAAGTCGAATTTTGCCTATGAAGAATGCTGTACTATTTTTGCCGTGTCCAAAATATAGAAGACTTTCATTCACAAAGAAATTCGGCAGCTTAATCGGTGAAACACAAACTTTTATTTCGACGGTTAGCACATATAAAACGTCACATACCGAATCGAAGTGAAACCAGTGGGCCAGTCTCTTGAAGTTTTGAATTCGGAGGTAATTTATTTTCTTCCTTGTGCTGTGTTTTGGGTGTTAAAAAGTATTTCTGTCACACGGCGGATTAGCCGAGCATTCTGACTTGCATTTGATTTTAATACAGCAATGCAAAATGATTTACAGTTTTATTGACATGAACCTGCACTTAATATATTTCATCTGCATCAGGTTTATGTAAGTTTATATTTAGACATTTTGCAAAATGGTAAATAAAACAATGTTTTATATAGCAAACAATGTACTGTGAGGTTAATTCAGGCAGCAAGAAACAGCGAAATATTTTAGTTCTTAGTAAATCGACCGTCTGTAATTGAAATCAGAGTGGTACTTCAATACAATATGATATATATAAATATATTTTCTTTTTACCTGCATGAAACTTAAAATAGGACTGGAGAATTTCAAAGGTGTATTTGCTTGTGTGTAGTTTAATATAGCAATGACCAGCGATCGACTTTCTTTCGCTTCAGTTGAGATCGACAAAAATTATTCGTTGACTCTACCCTGGCAGAAAAGTTTGTATCACAGGTGGTCGCGTGACCAGCCAATACAAACAATATAAACAATAAACCCCACTGCAAAGTTACAAAACTGAAATCAAAATTCTCGCTTTTCCTGGGTTAGCTTAATCGGGCTTTGAACAACCCAGCCCAGGAGCTCCCCCGATAGCGGAGCACCATACCTATATAAGAAAGAAAAGGAAACCCATGAGTGGATTTTCTCGTGGTTATCATAGCTATTGGTATTGTTCGTGGGCGTCCAGGCACGACGACGACGAATTCGCGCAACACGATGGCCATACTCCAGCTACTAGGTTGACCGAGACATGCAGCCTTGGTTTAAAGCGTACATCTTTGCTATTGGAAATCCATGTTATGGTCAACTGACACCTGTCGAAACAAGGTATCCACTGACCATTATCACGTGACCATGTCGCGACTCAAGTTTGCAGCTTATCAAGATCACGTATGTTTTTGAACTTGACCATTGACCAAGTGCTGGTTTTTGATAAGATCGCGGGCGCAAGCCAGGTTAGCTTGTCTTAATCCGGTTCAGGTTGTTTAGAAGCCGGTTAACGCATCCCAAAATGTTTACCGAAGTATAAATTTTGTAAAGGTAATCATACGGTTTCGAGTTCAATTTGGAATTAATTTGTACTAGTGAGGTCTTCAAAAAGCTGAAATTGCACGCGTCGCTTCGGCAGGGGGGAAATTTAAGCGAGTGCAATAATGTAAACATGAAAATATTCGCGTGGAGGAAGTGTTTTTCTCGTTCGAGAAAACCTGTTTCAAAGTTTCCGCACAAACTATTCGTCATCATTTTACGTGATATCATTGCCTTAGAAAATTTCCTATTGTCTTTCAGCCAATCATAATCCAGAATTACGATGTGTAATTGGCACTGGTGTTACACTTTTTGCAATGGTGTTACACTTGAACTACACTGCTCTGAGTCAATCAGAAGCGAGTAATTTATTTATGTATATTATTAATTGTATAAAAACTCAAAACAGAAGGCCAAACAATATAAACAGAAAACCTCACCGCAATACAACAGAATAGATAGTGTCATAGTGAATAGCGTAGCCAATCCGAAAACGGCATTCCTGATAAAACACTAGTAGATTTATATTAAACCTCAGTAGAAACACGAAAAAATGTTTCCTATTTCTATTTCTGTCTGAATTTATGAAAACCGTGTTAAAGACTTTGCACGAAAATAGCGGGCATGTTTTTGAAAAAACGGTTAGAAAATGTACATAAATATGGCCATGTCGCACCGAGAGTGCCATCTACCTCGTGTACTCTTAATAGAGTCCATACCATACCTATACAAGCCTTTGAAGTCGCTGCAAATGAGTCGAACGAGCCAAACAAAACTAAATTAGAGCTTAAATTGATCATTTGGTTCGCCGCGGCACTAATTTAGACAGGCTTAACCTCTGCGATTTCACCTAAATGACCTC
>Ga0126338_10003127_pt1 | contig 11559 bp, 6 predicted proteins | sample OrbCmetagenome_2_FD_92529 | JGI IMG/M metagenome (GOLD analysis project Ga0126338, IMG submission 92529) | Coral microbial communities from Petempiche,Puerto Morelos, Mexico - Orbicella C C metagenome | ecosystem: Host-associated > Invertebrates > Cnidaria > Coral | place: Petempiche,Puerto... | reverse complement strand
TAGAGTTTTTAAGTAGTTTTAAATTATTATTGTATTGTCTTTGAAAAGCCTCTAAAGGGAAAGTCAATAAAGTATGTATGTATGTATGTATGTATGTATGTATGTATGTATGTATGTATGTATTATTATTATTATTATTATTATTATAACGAAAAAAAGCTTCAAAAGCAGTTGTGAAATTGAAGCCTGAAAAACAAATATTTTCATATCTTTCATATATTCACTTGTATAATCGCCTATGTCGGTAATGTGGACATAGACATAAAGACAACGAAATATCAGTTTTTCTTCCTTATGTCTTCATGTTCATGCTCTTATGATGCTGTTATGTCATTATGTCGTTATGTCGCTATTGTGAGCTAGACCTAAGCGTTTTATTTAGATTAGTGAAGTACCGATAAAATTGTCAGAGTTAGGAAGGTACGTAGATCGTTGCCAGCTGGGTTTTCTCGTAGATAGGTGCAATGCTACCGAATAATGTTGCTTGAACCGAATCTCTTCATTCCTACTAACTTCAATTCGTTCACCCGATAAAAAGAGGGGGGGGGGGAGGGGAGGTACTTCCGGAAAAATTGGGTGGGGTGTGTGCGTCCCGCTTCCCACAATCAGCGATTTTCCCTACCCTTTTTATGACGACCAAAAATTCGATACCCTATTTGATTTAAGACCAGGGGCCCGTTTCTCGAAGGTCCCGAAAAGTTTTCGCACCCGGAAAGCCGTAGCTAAATCTCAAACCTTATAATTACAGAGCTGTTTTATTCACATATCCGTAATATCAACTGAGGTTCTCTTCATAAAAGAGGTTTCAGGCGTGTACACCTCTCAGTTTTTAGATACAGAGAAATTAAATATGGCTTTACGAGCCCGAAAAGTTTCCGGGGCTTTCGAGAAACAGGCCCCAGATCCTCAAATCAATACTCTGTTTCAGACCTGCCTTATAGTTAGATCCCTAGTTCGAACCGATGTTAAAGGACCTATCGATGATGATAAAAAGGGGGCTTCTTCTAAAAAACACACCCAATTCAAGACTAGAGTGCAAAACCCATACCCTATTTCAGACCAAAATGGCCGAAATCGATACCCTTTTTATGACCAGAACGGCTATTAAACCATAGCTATACCTATATAGCCCATAAAAGGGAGTACCCCCTCCCCCCCTGTGGAAATCCTGTATCACTCACCGGCTGCAGCAAGGGTAACTGTGTGAGCAGCAATTCAGCAGGAATTTTTAGCGAAGGGAATTCTTGCAGAACATCTAGAATGTTGCATTCGCTTCCAAACTTCCAATCCTCATATCGATTATTGCCCTGAAGAAACAAAGCAATGAATTTTCAAGTTGGTTAAGCATCGGTTCGCTCAGCAACACAAACTTCAAAATACACTCAAATCAGCTTGTATGAGAAACAGATAGATTTTTTAATTCCAAAATATCAGATGAAAGTGCAGGTAGCTTTTTCATGAATATCTCACCTGGCCAAGAATTTCCAGCTTTTCTTTTTGTGCCTGGTCAGTAGCCTACAAAATAAAATATGGATAAGACTGATTTAATTGCCGCAATATCGAGATAGTGTAGAGAAGGGAATCCTTGAAACTTAGGGTGCGTTCCTTTGGGGTGATCTGGATCGGGATCAGTGATCCAAGATCACTCGAATCATAGTTCATCAAAAGAGCCGATGAATCCGTGACCAGAGTGGATTCGTCGGTTCCTTTGATGCACCACGATCCGAGTGATCTTGGATTACAGATCCTGATCCAGATCACCCCAAAGGAACGCACCCTTAAATTACAAAAGGTTAATCATGATTATAACGAAAATTGCGAACGCTAAGGTAACGGGAAAAAAACGAGGATATTCACACTGCAAACATATGACGTCCTTCTTACGTCGGAGTGTGAACTAGGCCTAAGCAACAGGAAAGGACTTACCATTACAGCTAAAAATTTAAGGATCTGAGGAGATGGAACACTAGTAATGTCCAGGTAGCGTGACAGAGCTTGTCGCACGGTGACAGGAGATGGAAGACGACTGAAAGCTTCCCATTTCTTGGCAGTTCCTGGGTACAAAATCGTTGTTGAAATTATCGTTATCCACACAGTACAAAAGTCAAATCTTTGATTTTTAATTTTCACCCACGCTGAAAAATGTACCCTTCTGAGTTGGTCGTATTAAACATCTTCAACAACCACAAAAACAACAAGAACAACATCAGTGTTTATTCTAGAAAAACAAAAGAGACTCCGGAGTAGTGACACCTGGAGCGAGGAGATGATCGTTGTGTGTATGCTATTTAGATACTTATACCAGAAATAAAGAATAAGGAACGGATCCCCATCACCGCAATAGAAAATCTATCCTGGATAAATAAGGCTCCGTCTACACTATGCAGGAGGAATTTCAAAACGGAGGCTTTACTCTTAAAACGCATCAAATATTTTCCCTCCACAGGCTGGAGAAATTTAAAAACGCAACAATCACCGGTCATTTTGGATTTGTGTTTGAGGAAAACTCGGTCAGGGAAGTCACATGATTAGCGTGACGTCATCGTTTTCGAAAAGCTTCGTTTTAAAACGTTTTCCGTCCACACTAAAACGAAAAGCCGGCTCCGGTTTGATGAGCGTTTTCGAAAAGTTCCGTTTGTGGCGGATTAGCGTGGATGGTAGGTCTAACCGTAGAAATAAAGCTGCGTTTTCAAATTTCTTTGGCGTAATGTTAACGCTGCCTTAGTTCATCGACCTCTGAAGGTTAGGAAGAACTTTTACATTTGCTGTGATCACGCGATTAGAAGGAAGTCAGTTAGTAGGCCACTGGTTGCCAATCTAAAATAAAGCGTTTAGGACTACAGCCCAGCTGGACGCTTCAAGATTGGCTTAGATGAGCTTAGATGAAGACCACCACTTGTCTACCAAAACGTTGATCTATTGTGCACATTAAGCGATTCGTTTACCTCTGTCTTCTCGTTGGGCCTCGACAACGACTGGATTATCGGGATCAAGGTCATCTGATAACTTGTCAATCAAAGCCTGTACCAGCTCCGGACGGTTGGCGGGAAAAACTGCCACGTGATCTCCAGGTCTGTACTGCAGTTCTGCGCTATTCTCTGTCTTAAACTTTACGGAAATAGTGGAGCGACTACGCCAAGAACAGAAAAACAAATTAGACTAATATGTTCGTCTAGATCCTTCTCCCCCAAGTACGATTGTACGAAGTATAAAGAAGCACTACAGTGTGTGCTGCATAAACCTTTGTATGGTGTCTTTTGGGAGACTCGCAAAACGATATGCTTTCCTGCTTGCCTTAATTTCAGAAACTCCGTGACATAATCAGCCTGATTCTAGCCTGCGTAGCAAGCGTTTCCGTGGGGTTTGGAAGCAAAGAAAGACCGAGGAACGGGATTTTCGGTGTTTCCCCCTCACCCCCTCTTTTACTCGCTCCATTTTTCGCGCTGTAATTCTTTGCTCCCGAACCTCACAGAAACGCTTGCTACGCAGGCTAGCCTGATACTGATCAGACAATCCATCGTGGTCTCAGTTCTAAGCACAGTTTGGAACAAAAACAAATACAGTAGAGTGTCACGACAAAGTTCTCGTAATTTTCGTCGTTACCTATAGTAGTTAAAATATCGGGAAATACTATTCCTTTCAAGCAGTTATGGCGATACCAGCAAAAACGTTGCGAACTCCAGAAATCCAGTAAATGTTACTGTCAGTCTATATTATGTAATTCTTGTAATTTTATTTTTTGTTTCAATTTTACACACCTTGATTCGGCTGACTGCAAGTTCTTCACGGACAACAAAGTGGCTGCTCGAACCGCTTTACCACAAATATGGGACAAACCTGCAAGGAACAGAAAGTAAGCATTTCAGGAACACTTTTCAGACCTAACAGTGAATGGACAATTTTATACCCACGAAGAAAATGGACAGTAGTAGTTATTGAAGCTAAAAGTTTGAGACCACTAGCAGTGTAAATGGCTTGAGGCTATAATCTGTAAACGCATTCGTAACGATAAACGAGGGCTGCGTGCGCAGCAAACTGAAAAGCAAAGTTTGCAAACTAGAAATAAAGCATCCCAACTAAACAGCGGGAGATGGAAGAGGGTGCGGGTAAGGCGAAGCTAACAGTATTTTATCCCGAAGGGCAGGGACCTGTTTGCAAACTATTAAAGTGAAAACTCGTCTACACTGCTTTTTGCCCAAGAGGCTACCTTATTTCAACCCCGCTGTTTTTTTCTACTAGGACATTATTCACTCGAAGGAGGAAGTATCAGTTGATTTCCACTCTCTGAGACCGTACTAATTATAAGCCCGCAGTTTTCGACTTTAAGTTGTTCAGCAACTCAATGCACCATAATGGCTGGAAAACGTTACAAGTGCTTTCTTACTGCTGGTGCTTGTCTTTGAGTGACAACAGGAGCATATATGTGCTTCTGAAGTATCAGAAACTATACGAGTTCTTCATGAAGACTATTGAGGTCTGGATGTTGTATCACGTACCTTGAATAAGTTCATTGTGCGCTCCATCTAGATGATCTACAGCACCAGCACTAAAAGCACTGACAGCAGAAATCACACTCTGAGCAAGACGGAAGCGACCTGGCACCCAGCCGCTTGGCACGGTATCCAATGATTGACTCGCTTCCTTTGTTATCTCCTCGCCGACACAGAATGAGTCGCAAGCAGCCTGGGTACGAAGATAAGACATAACTGTAAGCTCTTTAACTAAAAAGCAAATTATTTGAACTCCTAAAAGGATCCGTAAAATCAATGCAAACTATACAACAATGGCAGACGCTAAGCAGACGTTTTTGCTTCTCCGTTACTAACAAACTGTTATCACTTTACCTTAAACACGTCCTTAGCCCACACTTTAAAAGACTCTTCTTGACCGCACAACTCGTCCCCTTCGCCCATCTTCAACACGGGCTCCCCGCCAAGTTCTCGGATGATTTTGTCAAGTGAGCGCGCGAACGCACAGAAGTTTGGGTAAGCTCGAGAGCCCAGGCCGAATACGGAATACCTTAGGAGTTCGATATGAAAAAAAGAGATTGAAATATTTAGAAGTGGCCAAGTCATAAAAGAATTATTTTGCTAGCTTTCTTTCAGTACTTTTTCGAAGTAAACAAACAAACAAACAAAAAAACAACAACAATAAAAACAATGTGAAACTCGTTCCAAAATTTGATGTGATCTACAGATTTGTCTCAATAGCTGATTGTTCGATTTGTTGGGGTTTGTAAGATCTCATATATTTTCTTTCCGACAAATACTTGCCAATATGATAATCATTCTTTTCATTAAGAACTATAAAAAACGTCCCATAACGGCAAAAATGCTGTTGAGTCAAATATCTCGAGTAGCTATATACTCAACTCGCACGATCTTCCATGGGCAAAATTTAAGCGTTACAGTTTTGTTGAATTTGTTCGGATAAATTTGCTTTAATGGGGTTGTTTTATCTACAAAACACCGTCGGCTATAAGCAAGAACTAATATTATACCAGAGGTTTCTCATGCGCGTCAGTCAATTACTATAAAGGCCACGACCCAAGTGCTAAGTTGTACAATTTTTAACTCTAGATTAGTGTTAGTCAGCTTTCAACAGGGCTTTTTTCCAAAAGGTTTGTTCGTTATATCGGGCTTTCGTATACTTCAGTCACTAGCTTTATAAATGATCCACCGGGGATAGGGTTGGAGCTGAGGGCGACGGTAAGAAAGCATGATGCGAATGTTTACCTGAGATTAGCTAGTGGTTGACTGTTATTCATCAGAGCTAGGCCTCTTTCCTTCTCCTTTTGAACCAACAGGCTGCCGAGTTGTTTCAGCATATTGCGCGACGATCGACTTCTAGAACACAAAAATAAATTTGTAGTTAAAGAATAATACTCTTTCAATTACATTGCCGCCCACTATTCTATAGATTTTGGTTTTGCATCAGACTGGTTTCTCAACCAATCAGATGGCGCAAGATTTTAACCCATCAGTGGCGCGCTGAGGTTTTTAACCAATCAAAGGCGCAAGGTTTTTTAACTAACCAGTGGCGTTAGATTTTTAAGCCAATCCTAAAGCATGGCGAAGCAAAACCAAAGTGGTTACGGATTTCAAAATTTCTCCGATGTAAAACCATGTGACTTACCCATTGGGAGGATGCCGGAGTTCGTATAGATAACGAGCGAATCCCTGAAGAAAAAAAAATCAGTTATGGTTTATTTGATTGTACCAGTACTACTTGCATAACCGTAGTAATTCTAGAGCTAATGCATGCGAAAGGTCCCGACTTCTGGAAGGGATGTATTTATTTAAAAACGGAATTCAGTACGAAGAAACTTCACCAATGCAATATTGCAAGTCATTTTCTTGTTCACCTCTCCGTTCTCAGGTGGATCTCCATTACCAAACGTGCTGGTCACAATCAGAACAAGCTGTTCATTTTCCATTTCAGGATGTGCGTACTCTTCCATGCAGGTAACCTGATGAACAAAGGAGAAGACTGAACAACCTATTGGACGATGTACTTACACGAGTTTGTTTAAATTTTACTTAAGGGGTTTAGCTTAAGATCTGACACAAAATGTAGCACTAGGATAAAATTTCCTTCATCTGTATTGTTCAGAAAGAACAAAAAAAATTCATAAAGTGGGAAACACAATGATCTGGACAGGGATTTCGTCTGGAGCAGATACGTTTTCGCCACATTTAACTTGCAATTCAGTGTTGTCGAAGATCGTTTCACGGTTTTGAAGGTGGAGTCTTCCTGGGTCCCTCAGTTTGAAGTTTTAGCTTTCAAATTGTGACTCTGTCTCCCCCCCGCCCCCCACCCTGCCCAGGGGAGTGCTCATAAGCTTCACTCGTTAACCTTCTGAGCAAACAGCTAACCTTAGGATCAAACGCATGCGAGAAGAGTTGTCCAAGCATCTTGGCGTAACGCTCGGATTTTCCCGTTTCCGTGGCGTAGAGGATAACGGCTTTCTGTCTCTTGGCCAAAGCTTTACTCATCAGTTTGGCGGAGAATTTCACTGCCCTAGGAATGTAGGAATGAATTTACTAAAATACACCTAACTATTCACCCACCTACTAGTGGATGAAAACTTCCTCCGTTTTAATCTTATTCCTTAGCGTTTTAGAAGTACAGACAGGTAGCCCAAGCCAACAACAACGACAACAACGTAAGGAGCCCTCGCTATGTGAAGTATTTCACTTATTATTCCTGCATTTTTCTCGCCATACAAGCCTCGCGAACGTGCAAGCCAAGCAAACAGAACAGTTTTGACGTCCACTATCTTAACTGCGTCAGAGGAAGGCCGTGTGACCTGACTACGTAGTGTTTGGGAGAAGTCTTTCTTGTCGACAGGCGAAAGGAAATCGGACACAGGGGCAGTAAGATGCTCGAGGATACAATATTACTCAGTGAATATATATATTTTCAACAACATTGGTTACTTAACTTACTTGGCAACTTCCTTGAATGAAGCTTTCTTCTTTGGAGAATCGCCAGGTTTATCTTTCTTCAATGAATAATGTTTCCACGGATCGTCCTAGAGCAGAAAATTAAACAAGTGAAACTTGTTGAATGGTTAAGCTAAGTCGGATAATCACGAGGCTCTTTTCTAATGTTATCAAACTAAAGAGATAAAAATGAGCTAAAATGCGACTCGCTGTTTTAAAGGAGCTCAGTCAGGACACTTTGAGTTATTTTGAGCTCGTACAAAAATATATTTAAATTGAGGAATCCCTAAAATAATAGTTTACTAAGTTAAAAAAACACCAATATAGACAATACAGTGACAATAATGAGCCATTAAGGACCAAGGATGGTTTAGGATAGAGAAGATTGGCACAGATTACAAACGACGAACTTGAAAAATTTAGGCTTTAAAGATGCGCAAACCGTAACATAACTCCTTTAAATTAGCTTTGTCGACTCTACAACAATCTACTGTCACTTTTCAAAGAACTTTTTTCAGTGCCTTGGCTGATTCTTATAGAACCTGGTGGGCCAAAAACAACCTGGCGCCGATCTGTCATTGCTGAGCTTAGTGAGGTAAAACTCACTTGGGGTTAGGCACTATATGCACTCGAAATAGGGATAAATGGTGAGGGATTCTTGTTGCCTTATGTCTCACAAGGGACGAAGAAGATTAAGTACGTTGACCGATTCTTATCCCTCGTTGAGAGGGTGATTGATTGGGTTTCCTCAACAGTTCGCGTTAAAACCCCTCTGAAACCAACATTTCCAATTATACTAATCGGATCTTTTCGTGTTAGTTTGGTTAAATTTCAAATATAAACACTATGTAGTCTACCTGGTATTCGTAGCTTGGCTTTAACGTGTAGTTTAACATTTCCTGTAGGGAAAAAAATAACTTACTGTTAATTACTGAGTTTTCCTAAATAATTCCAGTAACATTTTTTTTTTCATAAATGCAAGAATAGAGTTATTGATACTCAGTAGGCTAACTGAAGTGGCCGCGAGGTTCTTAAAAAAGATGTGTGTGTTTGGAACCAAGAAAGAATGCTGTTGGGAATTATTCCAATTCAAGCATTCCGACAAGGCGATGACAACCTGACAGCCGGTAGTTACTTTAACGTTGTCATACAACTGCGATAATGCTCCCTTTCCCCGCACAAAAAGGCGGCGGGGAGGGAGGAGGGAAGACTAAACGCTACCTGACGTAATGGTCACAAAGTGTCTCACTACAAAAAGGGGGACAATCACCTGATGAAACACTGGGGTAACGCTGCCTGACATGGGAGGTACAATCCACACCCAGTCTCCTGGACATCCTCCACGGAGCTTATTCTGTATAGTCAAGATCAAGAAAGTATTGCGTTATTACGAGAACTCACAAAACAGTCTCATAACGGTCAGATTCTTATTCTACAAACTGCTAAAGAAATATCTAATTTATAAGCTGACCACTGACCTCATTCTCAACGTGTTTCAGGAAAGACTCAGATGCACTGTGGTGATCAATGATAGTCACGCCAGCTTCCTGCAAATGACAAATTTATTTATATTTGCCAACGAATTTCGTGATATAATGAGGTTGGTAACATGTGTTCTTGAGTGAGACATATAACACCACCATTTACAGTGCGGGTTTCTCAGGACCTAGGTGATTGAAACTACTTGGCAAAATGGCGTTGGACTAGGTCTCCCATTCAGGGTTATTAGTAGCCGCCACGTGCTACGGAAAGAAGGTTAGGCATCAGGATTTTGAACAAAATACAATAGGCTAAGTAGGCTTAGAGACAAACCAACCTGGAAGCTGTACATCACTGCTACATTGATTTCCACTAAAGCAAGGTCCTTCCAAAGGGAGGTATAACTCTTAGTGTCCAGGCCCATCCGAAGAGCTACAGGCTACAGGGCAAAAGAAAGGAAACAACATGAGAAGTAATAATAAGCAATCTTACTTTTATCTCATGATTTAGTTACTTTGGAGGCTGACCATGGTGTTGAGACGAGTTTATTGCTAAGTCTATTGACTGAACGGTTAAATAACCCTCACAATAGTTTTTTTTTTACCGAGTTTCCGTGTATGCCTTTTTGTTTTTACCCCCTTAACTATACAGTGAAACCCCGTTCTACGGACACCCGTTTAATACGGACACCCGCTTATAACGGACAGTTTTCTTTGTCCCGACAACTAAAAAGGTCATATACTTTCTCTTAAATTAGCCCGCTTAATACGGACACCCGGATAATGCGGACACTTAATCATGTCCCTTTGGTGTCCGTATTAACGGAGTTCCACTGTATTTGTCTAGTCGCTACAGCTTAACGAGAACCAACCTCTAACATATTGTATCGATTAGCATCACCAAAATCACGTGCTCCTATCTCTGTCACCATGTACCTGGAAAAAAGGATCGACAGGGCTTTGAGCCGCATTTTACTGGCTAAATAATTTTAAACCTCCTTTCTAAAATCTGGCTGAAACTGTGACAGGGCAGTCCCGTGTTTAGCTGCTCAACCATAACTATGTAAATCATTACCTGGCCAGCGTACAGCTGTCTGGGATTCTAAGGAAGTTCATATTCACGTTACAATATTGTTTCTTCAGTTAACAATATTGAAACTAAGCGCAGCACTACTAAATAGACTTATAGGAATGTTTTACTGATTATCCAGTCGTAAACTAGATTGAAAACTGCAGAAGCTATCTCCGCCGGTTGTCACCAGCACAATACGTTATGTTAAGCCTGGTTTTCATTACGAAAAAAAGCACAAGCATAAGAATAAGCGTAGAGATAGTGAGAACGCCCACAACACTGCGTGTTATGCTTATGCTTGTGTTTATGTCATAGTTAAAACCAGGCTGTCCGTTTCGAGATTTTAAGAAACTGCACGCTCAATCATTGATGACAAGATGGCTACAAAAAGAATACTCATTCCATCCCTCCGTGTTTTTCTTACCATCCATTGAAGGGGCAAGCAGGCATTTCTACTCCTCCGACATCAAGGCAGAGACACGACACTGCAGGTAGCGCGTACCACTTTAATCCCAGCTCCTCAAACCACGGATACCTTAGAATGAAAGAAGAAACAGAAGAGATCGTTTGTGTTCAATTTTTGAATATTTTGAGAAGCTCAAAAATAACATAAAACTCAACAATAGGGCGCTCTACAAATGATTAACCATGACCTTCGATTTCATTTGTTGCATCCTTTATAAAAGCTGTTGACATTTTAAAGGCCCTATTTCCCTTGTACGGAAAAGGACATGACGATTGACATTTTTACTTTCCATCATCAGTCCTTGAAGCGCAGTGGGACGCACAAGGCCTTTATTTTTACTTCCCGTTGCAGTAAAAAGGGACAAGGTTTTGTTCCTTCTGTGAGGAGAGTATCATTTCACAGGCATCCTGTGTGGTTTAGGTTGAGACGATGTGAAAGAATACTTCGTACAAAAAGTTGATAACTTGATATTTTGCTGGAAGGATTTAACAAGATCGCATGCCACTCATTTGAAGATAATACGACGTAGAGATTCCATCTATCAAAGCACTGAAATTGCCAATTTTTCAGATGTCCTTTCATTTACTCTCTGAGAACTTGGTGACCAAGGAAAGGATATTGTTTCTCCTTACAGATTGTCATGCCTTTCTTCTAATATTAGATTTGAAAATTTGGTGGTGCGAGTAAATTGTCAAATACAGTGGAACATTTACTTTGGAACGGCTTCATTAGGGCACACCTCCTTGGCAAACGGCTGTCCCGACAAAATGTATACTCATAAAGACCTAAGCCTGGCTCACACTAGCGACATAACGACATGTGTTTGCGGGAACTCTAGCATTTCTTATCGTCCCAAGGATATCCCCTTAAAATCCCCTTAAAGGAGGTTTCACAATATACCCTTGTTAATAATGTTATTCATTCTTTAGCTGACTGCTTGACCATGAAATGTTTTTGTCAGGAGAAATTAGATACAGATGATCACTTACTTTGGGTGCTTCATTTCTACTTCAAGTACGATTTCCGGAGGAATCTCAAACATTTCGGGTTCTCCACCATTAGCTTGAAGAATGAGAGGCAGAACATCGAAACGGCCTC
>Ga0126338_10003126_pt1 | contig 11561 bp, 5 predicted proteins | sample OrbCmetagenome_2_FD_92529 | JGI IMG/M metagenome (GOLD analysis project Ga0126338, IMG submission 92529) | Coral microbial communities from Petempiche,Puerto Morelos, Mexico - Orbicella C C metagenome | ecosystem: Host-associated > Invertebrates > Cnidaria > Coral | place: Petempiche,Puerto... | reverse complement strand
ATTCAAATTTAAATGCCTTGGAAAGCTCCGTTTAAAATATGCAGTGCAAAAAACAGATGCACTAGCGTCCTACCCCGCCCAAAATGACAACTGACGCGCTATCTTTCCTCGTCGAAAACTCTCGATTTTCATCGGCGCAATAATACCACGTTGGCATAATATAGTATTAATTTGTTTTTCTCTTCCCCCCTTAGAATACAAGTAACCTAACTCAAACTACCCGCCGCAAGTTCTATTCCACCGTCATAAAAAATTCAGTTTGCTCAACGATGCGTAGAACGCTAGCAGCTAACTAAACACCGTGTTGCAATTTTTGCGGCAGTCATGAATTTTCTATTGCAGGCGAAAACGCGAAACAGTCATTGACGTCTCAGTAAAGATTACAGTTATTTGGCTTTCGCAACTCGGTTTTTTAAACAGTTGTGCGCGAGGTTGCCATGCGTGTTTAGCGCGCGCGCGTGAGAAGAATAAACACACGGAGTTTAAATTTTCATAATAATGGTATTATAATTTTCTCTTCTTCAATTTCAATTCACTTTAAAACACGCTCCTCAGGCCGAGGAAAGAGAGAAATTTAGTAAAAATACAACACTTCGGGGAACTATTAAATTATTTAGAATCCTTTTTTTGTACAATTATCGTAATAAAAGCTCTCTAAAACGAGAATACATCCGTCGATACAAAAAAACGAAATAAACTTCTTCGGTCGAAAAAAATATACACAGAAAAGCGTGTCCATAGCGGTTAGAAAAGTCGAAGGTCCAAACAAGATCCTGGAAATGTCTCAGTGTTTATAAAAATCGCATGAAGTGGAAATTCCACAAGTCAAAAGCAGTGTCCTTCCACCAGTTAAAACTTGAACGGCGAAAATTGCAATCAGCTACAAATGCCCTAGAGAGTTCTCAAGCCACTGGCTTTGAATAAGCTCTGAAACCTCTGGCGGAGTGTAGAGATCGGGAAAATCAAATTGGCCGCCATTTGCTCCGTTCAGATCAAGTAATGGCGAGGCAGGCAAGCCGTTGAAGTTCACGTTGCCAAATTCTAAGCTTGGCCACGAGTTCGGAATCTGTTGGCTGTGATTCACGCTCACAGGGACCTGCTGATCCTGTTTGAACGCCTGTTCGAAGTCGTCGTACAAGGATAGCTGATCAATGGGATCCTCTGGTGTTGTTCCGATCGCATCGGGCACGTTCGGCGGCGGGGTGATTGGCGAAACGAAGTCGCGGCGTTGTTTCTTAAACGCTGGCTGCTCTCCCAGAGAACTAGCGTGTTTCTTGGAAGAACCCAGTCCAGGAAATGCGTGCGCGCCGGGCAGTGCCTCACGCTTCGTACCCACTGCCTCGGGGAGGTTCTTTCTCGAGTGTCCTTCCGTAGAGGATGAAGTTTTCCCCTCCTGTCCACCAGCGTTGTTCTTCTGCTTACTAGGCTGCTTCTTCTTGCGTGGACGGTATTTGTAATCTGGATAAGCCTGCATGTGTCTAATGCGAAGTCGCTCCGATTCCTCTACGAACGGTCTCTTCTCGCTCTCCGACAGCAGTTTCCAGCGCTTTCCGAGGCGCTTGCTGATCTCGGCGTTGTGCATATCGGGGTGCTCTTCTGCCATTTTTCTGCGCTCGATCTGGCTCCAAACCATGAACGCGTTCATGGGGCGTTTGACGTGCTGAAGCGATTTCTTGGGTTCTTCCTCGGGCTCGTCTACAGTGGGAACTTGAGGCGGCGGGCTTGGCGAATTGAGCTCGCTTCCTTGGAAAACCATCATTACAAACGCGTTTCAGTGACTCGTACGAGAAGGAAAATTAAAATACTCTATTCTACCAAGCGCGGACAAAGTTCAGTGGTTCGAGCCAGTCAGTTGGTTTCAGTTCGAAACACGAGTCGTCGAAGCCACAGGTGCACGATATTTCTATCTCACGGTCGGTAGGAGTTCGAGTTCTGTTGCGCTTGACACGTTATCAGCGAGTGGACAAGCTTAAACTGATCGTGGCAATTTCTATTTTTAATTTACGTCCAACTTGAATTTGCGTTGGTTTCTCTGTGACGCCGTGACACGTCACCTCACGCTAACACAAAAGAACCAATGATGGGAAGCAAAACCCGCTCGTTGCTCCGCCCCCGATTCGCCGCGCACCTTTGTGATTGGTTAGTTCCACGGCTCCTTAGTCGGTTTGCTTATGTGTTTTTAAATGGGGTTTGCGCGCCAAGTGTCGGCCGGAGGCACGAATATAATCAAAACACAGGAATCAAGTGAAAATTACCGTGGTATCGTCCGTGAGAGTTTGCGAGTTACCTTCACGGTTTGCGAATTCCTCAACGTCTGCCTCGTACGCGCGATCCCGTGCGTGTGTTTTCGCGTTAAATGTGGAAGTAGCGAGATGAGTTTTGTCCAGTTTGTTTCGAATTCATGCCACGTGCTTGGAACAATAGAACGACGCATCAGTAATGACTTACAACACTAAGGGATTGTTAGCGAATTGTCACAACATGCGAATATTAGCATCTAATTTTGGACTGTTTTGAATAAGAAAGACACACTCGAAAGGTTTTTTTTTCGGCGTAGTCCCTTAGCTTGGTGACTCGCCTTCACGAAATTCCAAATTTACCCACTTCTTACTTGCATCAGGCAAGAGGCCTGTCGAAAAATTTGGGGCAAACAAGCGGAACAAGCGCGTCGGCGGTGAAATAAGCAAAGATAAGTTCGATTCGGATTTCCAATAATGAAGTTACCGTGGGAAGTTAGGAAGGGGCGGAGGCCGATGAGCTAGGCAGGGTAATTAGGCCCCGGTTTCTTAGATACCCCAAAATAGAACTAAAAGTCAACGAGGAATTTGTTTATGACTGTTTCCCGGATCATTTACGCTGATTCTGTTGGTAATGTCTGCCGAGCGCAAGATTAAAGTTCGCTATCTGTGTTACCATCTCAATCTCTAGAAGTCCCCACGGACAGCACCAATTAGAGTTGTATTCGCCTTTCCGCTCCAAGTGCCAAGCTAATGTAAATCTAATAATGCTAATTTGTTGGCAGGGAGTTTTGTTGATCCGGCGGATGTCTGGGGACCGTGTCGCACCTCGCTATTACACCATACATGATTTTCCGCTTGAGTTTGACTTTTATTTTGTTGTGACATTTTGAAATAACAGTAATTTGAGTGAGAAAAAGAGATGGCGTTTGGAAAATATACGGTCGAAGCTACCTTCCCAAGAGAAAAAACAACCTGTTGATTGTGAAACAACCTGCTTGCAAGAGTCCAAAATGGTCGCTTTGGAGACGTTCGGCCTTAGCCAATCAGATGCAAGCTTTGATCTGTACGCGGTATATTCGCAGACAGGTGTCACCGGCGTTCGAAGCGATAGGGTTGATTTATTAAACACACAGGTGACACTGAGAGGTCACTGCACGACCCACGTGCTTAGAGACCGCCAGCTGGCTGCCAATCATCCTTCGACTGTTCTTTCGAGAGAGGGAGAAAAAATAAAACCATTAAAACGCTTCATTCTTTCCGGCCGAAGCCGTTGCCGCGGTTTCGGCTGGCGCGCGGCGGCTTTTTCCCGCTCAAATTTGCCGCTCATTTCTTCCAAGCCTCGCGAGGGTGGATAGTTATTAGACCGAAACGTAGTACGGCAGTCCTGCCGGTCTGTTAATGTGTTTTCTATTCTCTCTTTTTCAAACCCCTCGCTATACTTCTACCGGTGTTTGTATTATATTTGACCGGATTATGCAAGCGGAGTCGAGTGACCGCGAACGGCCGCCTGTGATTGGCTGTTGCCACCTGAACCAGATGTTTAGTGGCAATTTTACGCCGGTAAAGTCTCATAGGAACGGTTCTGCGAAACACAGCCCTACAAGAGAGAGCCATATTTGACAGTGAGATGATAAGTAACACTCTCGAAGATGAACAGCGCGTGAAGCCCGTCTTGTATTGGTAGATTCCCTATAGGTACATTATCTAGCGCAAACGACTCTTGTGAAAAGTCCGGTAGCTTCTTTCCTTTCTCTGTCATCGACTCATTGTTACGTACGATCGGGCAGAAAATTTTTCTCGCCTTACCTGTGAACTTTCAAGACTCAAACGTCTATGGTAGTATTTTGTATTGAATTATTTGACGTCAAGTATTGCAAATTTCTTTCTTGGCAACTGTCGAGGGCAATTTTGTACTTTAAGCAATCGTACATTTAAGCTTAATTTCTATAAGGTCAGACTTTTTCTTTTCATAAGAGTACGTCTTGGGAAAGTAGAAGGTCGAAAATTTCTTCCGTTATACGTGACAAGAAAATTAACGAGTTTTTATTAACTGTTTTAATAATACTCGTGATTGAACAATGATTTAGAGATTTTTTAATCTTAAGAATTGTTATTTTGGTTTTGTTTCTGACGAAAAAAGGCGATTATTCTTAGTTCGTAAATTTTCATGTCCAGAACCGCCGAGTTATCTGTAACTGTGAATGCAAGTGGGTTTTTATGGCGCTCATTGGTAACACTAGCAAGCATCTTCTTGTTGATATTTTTTATTTTAAGCCTTGTTTTGATTCGCTTGGATTTAAGATTTTGTTTGTGATTATATTCCCCTGAAGCGAATTCAATGTCATAGCGAACAGATCGAGCTTTAACTGACATTCTTTGCAAACATATTGTTTGAGATGTCATTTTAAATTTTGACTTACATATTAGCTTAAATTGGAAACGGGTGTCTCAGCTGGTAGCCCGAGATTTTTTCAACCCAATCTTATTTATGGTGGTATATAGAAACTGTTCTTTTTTAAGAATATCTGAATTAGAAAAAGCTGTTTCCAAACCTGCAAGTGAAAAACACCAGTTTATGCAAATATGTCTTGTTTACAACGAGCGAGGTGAGCACTCATTTTAATTTTATGCTTTCCTGTAATTCACACCTCTCCATTAAATCCCAAAATGTCGGAAAACGTGCTGTTGTATTGGGAAATGCATTTTGTAGGATTAAGGACCATTGTTGAAGACCAATTCAGAATTGGGAAATTTCGGATATTGACATTGATAACAATCAATAAAGTGACGAAATTTCATCAAAGTATTGCAGTGATATGGAAATGTAATAACATTACTGCGTTTTAACCATTTTAAGACTTCTCTTTCTTCTATCACGTTGCTCTATATTTTCGATAATTTCGCAATAATTTCCTATTAGCAATAACTGCCTCCTGCTTTTAATCATTACAAAAGCTAAGAGTTTGCTTTAAAAGGCACGTTTGTAGGTTATGACGCCCGTAGAACGACAGACGAATTTACTTAAGTTTTGCAAAGCGGAACGGGAGAACCCAAGTACGTGATTAAAGCGAATTAAGAACTTAATAAAAGAGTGTAGTGTTTTTTGACGAACACTTTTTAATCTTCGTGGTTTCTTCCGGAAGAGCGGAAAGTCGCTACTCCTGCGGTGATTAAAATAATAAAAATCAACTTTGGTAAACAACTTGACATTTTCGTCCATTTAAATAAAAATTCCCCGCATTCAATGTTCTGTGAAGGATATCAACTACTCGTTGAGCAGTCGAACTAATATTTATCAGTTGGTTTTTATTTCATAATACAGGTGTAGAGAAGATCTTGGCTTATTTCATTGGGCCTACGTGCCAGTTCTCGAATTTTCACTCCGTTGGTTTTGGTCGTAAACACGCTGGGAAGTTACGCAGGGGTTGACGCAAGCGAACCGAAGCCCCAATAAACATGACGATGGCTTTTATTGCACTAACTTTAACGTCAAGGCGTTGCCATTGTCACTAAATCGCCATAATTTTAGCAACTTGACCGATATGCTGCTAGTCATGAAAAATTAGTTTTGACTCGATTTCTTATTTGCGTTCTGGTTTTGTTATACTCGCTTTCTATAATATCAGGAATGCATAGTCTTTAAAATGTATATCACCCAACTTATTTTATCTGATATGTTTGCTTTGTTACGGGTTAAATTCATAGTTTTGTGTTTGATGATTTCGGTTGCGAAGGAGATTATTTTGCGTGGAATCAAGGATTTTCCCGTGGAGGATGGAAGATTTTTTGTGCTGGTCTTCATCGATGATTAGTTCAAAGAGGTTATTCCGCGATAAATGAAGGTTTTTCCGTTTTTAGAATGTGCGAAATTACCTTTAAATCGGAAAGCTTCCAAATGGCGGGTTACTAGGGTAGAAAAACACCAAAGAAGTACTTAGAAATAATCAAAAACCAAATGACCACATATTGATGGTTAAGATTGGGAATCTCACAATATTGAATCTTCTTCCGCTTTCTGTATGGCATGAAACGTCAGAAGTGTTTCTTTTTTGTAAAGCTCCTTTATGGGTAAAGGATTTTAGTCAAGTTGACCTTTTTCTTGGTTGTTTTTACAATTCGCTGGTATCAACCTAGAGTCTTGGACAGAGAGAGCCACTTTATGAGGGAAGTGTCTTGCGCAAGAACATAACACAATAACTCCGGCTATTTCTCAAACCCAGATCTCTCAAACGCGCCAGGCGGCCAGTAGGCCGCGCCAGTAGGCCACCGCGCTTCCCACTATAATTTTTCAACCGTGGTGTAGTTGTCAAATTGAACCGGCATAATTATACCGCTCGTTGTGTAGTATTACCACCGTTTATGTAGTGGATCGATTGAGAAGCAATGTCGACAGGCATCTGGGGTCACTACACAAATTACAGTGATTTTTAAAATGAACAAAGAAATATGGTCTCACAACGCTGCAAAGAAAAGATAAGCTATGATCAAAGAAAGCTCCTCTGCCTTCGTGAGAAATTGCAAAACTCAGCTAGCGCCTTTTAGGATACTTATAGCCAAAACGCATGCGCGGCCCGCGGTTTTCGGGGACAGGATTGCTACCGTGAACAACAGCAACAACAGTAACTGTATTTACTAATACATTTACAATTTTACAAGAGTAATTATATAAATAAAAGGACAGAAAAATAATGTATATTTAAGTCTGGAAACTGAAGTAACCGACAGTTTTCTAGTCAGTCTCCAGTCATTGTAAGGTTTCTATGGATGTTGAGAGAATACAGAATTCATAGAGAAGGGTTGTGTACATGGTATAACAGAATGGAGAAAATCCGGCAATACAAGTTTTCAGAATGTTGTTCAGACAGTCAATAAAATTTCAGTTGTTTAGAGAAGTTGAAGGCATTGAGATCTTAAAGAATGGTGGGGATATTGTCCCAAGGTGAGTGGTGAAATTCCGATGACTGAAGATGATTTGCTCCTTATGTGTTGCTTTTGAACTTACACGTTCCAAGATAGAATGATCGGCATTGCAGTCGAATGATTTGATTTAGGGTTGAACGTTTTTTGTAGAAGAGTAATTCCAGAGCTTCCAACTTCGAGTTACTTTAGCTAACAAACTCTCACATTTTTAGTCGGTGACAAGCGAAGCATTCACATTGGTAAATTGAAGAAAAGTAGCATCAATTGTAGTAGACCATATATAAAACCGGTGTTTTTATCTATTTACCACGACATGAAGCGGCTAGAAGTTATACTACTCCCCCCTGGATGGGATGCTAGTCCATTGCTGTTTCAATAAACTCCTCCCCCTCCCCCCCGTGTACCCTTGAGTACTGGTACCCTCAGCACATTTGTCACGGTTTTCCTGAGAAATTTTCCGAGACTTTTCCAAGTTTCACCTTGTTGTAGAGAAGCATTGCGAGAATATAGTTTTCGGCGCAACTTGAAGAGTCCGTTGCGCCAAAAAGAATTTGAAGATAAAACACAAATTGCAAATTTCAGCGTAATTACTCGCTAAAATTTTTCTACTTCATTTCGAGTTCAAATCGAATATTAATTACAGGTACTAGGTCTTCTTAAAAACATAATTTCATGTTCAGAACGAAAGCTTTGTAGGACACGCAAAACAGACGGCAATCCCTCTGTTGTTTGTTTTCTTTAGAGAGAAAGTTTACGAGCACGTTCAATTTGTATTCCCTTTCCAAACGACAAATTTGTATTGAAGCAGCTTAACTGGTTGTCTATTGTTCATTTGCTTGAAAAGTTCACTAATAAGGCCTTTGAAAATTACCTGTTATTTCATTGTAGTTGATATTTACTCTGTCTCTTCAATACAATTTTGAATTTCCTTTGAGAAGATCCTCTCAATAAAGTTTTGCACTTCTCGCCATAAATGTCAGAACAAGCTAGCTCGGAAAATATCTTTGTTAACCACTTCACAATTTCTTTATCGCTTGCGTGAAACCCTGGCGATTAAACTTGCACCTATTTATACTCGTTTAACAAAATGGCAGGGTGTAGGCTACAGGAATGTTCAGCACAGTGAAGGCTGTTTTCTTTCAGCGTTGTCTATTCCGTTTGTATAGTTCAGCTCGCAAACGTTGCAAATGGCTCACGCTTGTTGATTCACTGAAGTAGCCTTTTATTTCTAACTTCGCAGTGACACTGAGTTATAAATTTCCTAGGTCAATGTTCAAAGTAAATTGGTTTCGAAACCATTTTCAATGGCTTACAACCCAGGTAACTTGGTTATAAACTTCTCAATTCAACGATTTTCCGGAATATAACAAAAACAGCGAATCGCTCTAAATCCCGAAAGCTATTTTATCTACACCTCTAAGTTCCAGAAGATTCTTCGTCCACTTCCACATCAATTAATATTTTCGTGTTCATTTGTACGGAAGCTGTTTAAAATGAACAGCTGGCAGCTTTTCCCGTTACTATACTGGCAGCTCGAAAGCGACACCCACGCATTTTCGTGCATGTAAAGTGCTCCCTGAACGAACCACCTGTGTCCATCGAGCCGTCAAATTTTTTCACACGCACGATCTCCCATATCATGCATGTTCCGTCTCTTAAGATCATTTCCCACGCAGTTTTAGCCTGTTCATGCTGGTTGCTTGTTCAGGTTTTAGAACTCTGACACCTGTACATGTTTGCATGTGCAACCTTTTTACCTTGATTCGAACTCACTTGTAAGGGTGCGGGGTTTTTCGAGCATTCGTTTCTCGAACATAAAGAAGCTCGGTCACGATATTTTGAGTTGTTTTGGCCACTTGCAAAATTACCTTTATAAATTGAAGGAAACCCGAAAATAGCAGTTTACACAGATAGGAAAACACCAAAGAGATAATAATAAACTATAAAGGAACAAGGATGGTTAAGGATGGAGAAGATTAACACGGATTAAAAACAACGAACTAGAATAATTTAGGTTGAACTTTTCAAGATGCCCAAACCGTGACTAATATAAGCTCATTTAAGTTTATCTTGCGGCATCAAAAGCAAAAAAGAGTCTTGTTTGCTTTTGTGCCACTCACTGGCGGAGAGCTCTACAACGAGAATTTAAAATCCTTACAGTCCCAAGCTCAAACAAACAATTCTCCATACGGAAATTTCATACATTTTTTTTAAAGACAGTTCAGAGAATTAGGTTATCGATCAAGATTATACACGCTCTAGTTGATGATTTTCTTTCTTCTCATCACCTGCCTACTGACAATGTGTCAAAATTGCGAGGAGAATAAGACTTTGATAGCATCTGTGAGAGTCTTGAAATACCACTTCAGTATAAAGCTTTGTTTTACTTTAGCGACTGTCTTCCTTATGCAAAGTGTCATTCAATTAAAAACAGTCGGCTTTCGTTAAAGGGTTTGTTTCTTCCTTTGCTTTTCTCAAGGGAGAGCTATTGTTACGCTTTCATTTCACGTTATAAATTTGTCCAACTTTTTACTTTAAAGCTAACATACCGGTGACTCAGTCCCTTGTTGTTAAAAAGTGCGATATCACTGCTAAAAGAACATCACTCCTACTTTGATGAAACTATGATAGGTCCATTGCGTTGTTAAATAAGGAAAATGGCGAATTCAGTCATTTGCTTCCATGCTTCATTTCTTACAGTAGAGCGCATAGCGTTGCTGCTTGTTCAGCAAAGTTGTCATCGTATACTTCCATACTTTATTTTTACTCGAAGTCAAATATCAGACGCCTAGCGGCTTTAATGTGTCGAGTTAACAAAGGGTATATTGGGTAACAATTAGAGTTTCCCTAAGTTGTCGATGTTGAATTCCTTTGTCCTGATATCTTTTCATGGGTTCAGACTTCAGTTCTTTTCAGCTGTTTAGGAGATTACGGCAACGGTAGTAAGTTTTCTTCGACCATTAACCACTGATAACGGACTATCCTCGACTGCCATCAGCGCGGATCATCGTGCAATGGGCGTGAACCCGAAGCCTAGATCTTTGCATCTTTCTTTGCTCTTTTCAAGTTTTCCGGGTTTTAAAGCCATTTCTCTATATGAAGTGTGGTCGAATTACTTAAATGGACAGCCTACGCTGGAAAGAGTTGACATATTCTGCTTGTCAAACAAGCACAAGCTCTCGTCGAGTCTAGTGAGAATTTTAGCTGGTTGTGAAATTCGACTAGAGCACTATAGTCCATAAGAAAGGTGAAACTGATGACTTCTTATTAAAGCTTCAAGAACATTTTATTAGAGAACAGTACCACTTTTTTTGATATTATTAGCTTAGTCATCCTGCTTGTTTTTATGTTTTCCACAAGGAATGAAAGGACAGCTGATTAGGGAGTCTTCCCGTCACATTCAACCCGTAAAGTTCTCCAAGAAACGACAGAAACATGTGTTATGAATACAAAATCAAATGAACCGCTAATGGAATTATAATGAGCCTGCAGGTCCCGCTGTGAAAATTAGAGTGCACCTCCTCTCTAAACAATTGGCCACTGGCTGGCCACTTCAGTTTGCGTGAGAATCTCTTGCTCGTTCTGGGGTAATTACGGGGTAAACAAATTTAGAGAAGCTCGAAACATTTCGTGGCGATGCGTCTGATGGTGTTAAATCTTTCAATAGAAAGCCAGTGATACTTCGCGCGGCCTTACACCACAGTTTGTAGCAGTGAGGAAGTTTTCCAACTTGCATCAAGTGACCTACATTTGTTTTGAAGTTAATCGTTTTAATTGTTATGACGAATAGTCTTTTATTGTTTCTGAACGAACACAATGACTTCTATGTGCTTTGCGCAAAACTCAAAGGCTAGTTTCTTCTTCTGAGTAAGGGACATTTGCGTGAGCGTAACGCGCCAGGCCCGTAGCAGGGGGAGGGGCAGGGGGGGGGGGGCTCGAGCCCCCCCCCAGAAATTTTCAGACTTGACTTAATTTCTGCCACAAAAGTGGAACTTTGCCACTAAAATGGATAGTTGTCAATGGATGTTACAGTTTCAAAGTATTGTCGATCATAGTAAGATTATGTACTGTTGTTCTTCTGTGCAATTTGGAATTGCATAAAGGAACAAAATCGTATTTTTGCTCTGCCAAAAACAACCAACAGCTTTAAAATATCTGCTTATTTTTCATCAAAATAGACAGAAGCAAGATGGATCAAAATGCACCAATGACAATCCCTAAACTTGACCTCTTGAACTTTATTGGTTTCCTAAGAAGTCCGCCAGTGTAAAATATACTACTGTACTAGAGTGAAAGTCTCACATGTTCACAGGGACAGAACAGATGCTCTGACCCTTGTGGACGTCGCTAATGACTTCGTTGGGGAGAAACAAAACCGAAAGCATATTGTTTGACAAATTT
>Ga0126338_10003125_pt1 | contig 11562 bp, 5 predicted proteins | sample OrbCmetagenome_2_FD_92529 | JGI IMG/M metagenome (GOLD analysis project Ga0126338, IMG submission 92529) | Coral microbial communities from Petempiche,Puerto Morelos, Mexico - Orbicella C C metagenome | ecosystem: Host-associated > Invertebrates > Cnidaria > Coral | place: Petempiche,Puerto... | reverse complement strand
TGAATATCTCTAAAACGAAAAAAGATATTCCAAAAAGGAAAATGCCATTCTTCTTTACTTTGAAAAGCCTTTCAAATCAGCAGCAATTATTTTTTACTTCATAGGCACTTTAAAATGAGAGTCCCACCCACGGCTAGACCCTGCTAGGAGTACAACTGCTCCTACCAACATTGTTCTAAAGGTCATGCAAACCACTCCAGCACACAAACTCCTTCTGAGTGTGTGGGGCAAAGTGTCCACCCAAGCCTCATTTGTTCCTAACATACCTTGTGCACTACATCACATCATTAATGACACTGCCTGTATCACCTTCAGCTATTACTTCTCTTACATGTATCAATAAAAGAATGCAACAGATGTTTTACCCTAACTGCTGGCTCTACAGCACTATTTATATTTCAGATGTAAAAAAAATTATCAAATGGTAAAATAAGTTTTTACTCACTCAGAGATGTGCACAAAAATATCCTTGCCACCATCGTCAGGTGTGATAAAACCATGACCTTTGTTCCGACAGAAATTCTTGCAAACTCCTGTTTGCTCTGGAGATTCTGATGCAATTCGTGATCTGAAAGAAATTAAAACATGGTAAGTAACAACACACCATGTGCAGATTGCAATGAAAGTAGATGTTAAAAATATATTTTTATCATGTGAATTTCTGAGTTTGAGATGCACAGAAAGATCACCCTGTATTGGTGAAGTTATGTACTTACTGTGTAATATGATAACACATTCTGCTTAATACCTCAGTACAGATACTTAACGTACCCTGAAGAAGGCAGTAAAGCCAAAATCATCTGACAAAAAATTATTACCTTCTGACATGAATTTTTTGCAACACGTTTATCTCACGATTTTGAGTTGGGCATATCTCACGACATTTAAATTCCACAGTTTTGCGAAAATTTTGTATTTCGAATCAATTTAACTTTGTGCTTTTGAGTAACACAGAATTTAATTCCCTGGCAATGCCATTTTAACATGTCCTTGAATTTAGTAAACCAACTTTATCAAAAGTACAATAACGTCAAAATTAACAAAAATGCAATGGCGGGGCTACAGGTCAACAGTAATATAATGTGAGTCACTTCATTTTTGTGTCATGTTCATGACACTTACTGTTTGCATCACTCTAATTTCGTGATTTTGTTTACATATCGCGAAAATTTCCTGTAATAAGGAACCTAAAAGATAAAGTTATTTCTCACTATTTTCAAACCAACGTAAACTTACAAGCAATTACACTAAAATAAACAAGCTAAGTTATCTGGCTGTATGGCAAATGAGAGATGGTAATCCCCGTTAAGACAATACACTCGCAGTCAATTACTGTCTTCAAAGCTGTATATTAAGGAGTAATAGGGGAAGGGAGGCTGGAGAGCTAAGAAATATGTGCAGTGTTGTCCTTTCAAAAATATTGACACAGAGTACAGTTCACAATATTACGTGGGAATCCAATTCACACATAAACACTGTGACCTCCTTTCTCAGTATGGCTTTATCGCGTCATGATCTCATAATAGCGAGACTAAATTGTATAGGAAGTCACATACACACATGAGAGCTGTTCCAAGAGATAATCTTGTCGGAAGAAATTAAGACCGTGAGATCACTAAACCAGAGATCATAAGAGCTGTGCGGAAATCAATTAACCACACCTTGCTTCCAATTAGCAACTGACAAGTAATAAATGTGCTGTTTTCAGTCTGATTATTCTAAACACGCACAGCTTGGAATACAACTTTAATATAAGGCTCAAGTTTACATTGTGTGAATCCATGGACTTCACTACGTATTTTAACACCTAGAATAAAAGCTCGTGACATTACTTACTGAGAAGTTGTCCTAGTTCGTCTTGTTGGTATAGGACTCGGGATTTTGAAGGGGAATTTTCTTGCATGAGGGGGCGAACTTTCCGGAGTTGAAGTCCGTTTGCTGCTAGAGTGATCCTTCGTTACAACAGCTGGTTTCTCGTCGGCAACGTGTACATGATCAGCGTCTTTATGATCCGAAGACATTCTTTACTGAAGGGTTTAATAAAAGCAAAAAACAAGCAGAAACTCAGGATCTCATTAATGCATAATTCCATTCAAACTAAGCCCATAGAAGAAGACGTGAAAAATGCAGGGCATAGCTTGCAGTAATGTTATGTGCATTTCAGCATTCGCATTTGCGTATTAACACAGCGTTGTCACGTAACAGAGATTTCGTTTGCAAAGATTGACACCTCTTTCTTTTCTGAAACATGCTGTTGACCAAAGATACCTTACCTGCTAAGAAAATAATCCCAATATAAGCTTCCAACGAATTTTAAGATTACACTGCCCACCCCACGCAAGGACGATCGATCAGCGGAAGCACGGTTGAAGGAGCGGAAGGGAGTCGTTCCCAACTCCCCTCAATCAAATGCGTGGACAAGGGATTGAGTAACAAAACAACATGGCCTCCGAAGATTTGAAGAAATGAAAGCAGATCGATCGTTGAAATGCGTTGTAGCACAAGTTTCTGTCTAGCTGTCGTTGTTAAACCTTCAGTGTGGTAACTATAATGTTTTTGACGTCTACTCAGAAACAGATCATGAGTGGTAAGCTTATTTTTTGGCAAATATTCGTTCTCTTGTTCATGTATCCCGGAACTCGATCAAATCACGCTGACATCATATCGGAACTCAAAATCTAATCTTGACATTGTTTTTTAACAATAAGGTCAGCAGCATAATACAGAAGGCGAACGACAGAACCTCCTTGACAGATTACTAGATGCCGTAAAACAGGTAAAAACCAGAGATTTTCTTTAATTTAATTGTTGACAAAGAAATTAACAATCTTGGCCACAATAAGCTTATATTGGCTTAGTGTTCAGTATGGTTTGAAGTACACATGTCAAACTCTAACGTACTTTGATCTTTGTAATTGGCTTTTATTTAGACATCTGGGTAGTTAAAGAGCACAATGCTTCTGTTTTTTGTAAAGGATGGTTGAATGGAAAGGGGTGAAGAGGTGGGTAGTATGAAAAAGTGGGGGCGGTTGGTGTAAGTGGGTGTTCATGAGGGTGCTTAAGGTCATTCCACTGAAATAGAACCTGCACTGAGATTTTGGTGAAACTTTGCCTATTGATTGTTTATATTATAGGAACTTAAATTTTGAAATAAAAATGAGGGGTCCCCATGTTTGTTTATACCCATATAAATCCTTATAATAGCACCATGATTGTAGTCACGATTGCTTGCTAAATTCACGTTTCTGACAATTGCTTTTTGTTCTACTCTGAGAATTGGCCCATATATATTTTACACTGAGAAATTTATTACTCAATTCAAAACAACAGAAAAAAATGATAGGTCACCACACTAGTTTGCGAGAAAATGACGATTTACCTCTATGGCAAGGTCCAGCTGTAAAGAAAAAGCCACCATTTTTTAATGTGCGTGCGCTAATCACACGTGAAATTATGTGTAGTAGGGATGCGCAATGCAATACTGGGGAATGACCTTAAGGGTGGGTACAGATAATATAGCTGATAAATCATGCATTTATTGCAGTTTCCTCTTGAACCATATGAGAATTTTGGAGGAGAAAACAAACATCTCAGAGTTATTGCTTGATTTATTCTCTCCTTTTTTTCTCTTCATTTCTTGCAAGTGTCTTCAAACAACTTTTAAGTGACAAGCTAAGGTCTCATTGTGAAATTTTTTCTTGATTTGTTTTTGCTCCTAGTGTCAAGTCAGATTTGGTGGTAAAACAGAGCTTGCAACTGATGGAGATAGCAGGTATTGATAAAATAAAATGGCATTTAATTTTCTTGTTTCTATCAAATTATAGAATGTTTTCTATTTTAAAAAATTCTGCAATGAAAAAAGGGAAACAACTTGTTTACTTTGATCGTATGCATGTAAATTCTCCTTGCTTACACCATCATTACACCAACAGCTCGTGCTAGTTCTGTGTTACTATCAAGTTTTAGACAAGTGTAAATCTACTAGCGTTCTATCAAGAATGCCATTCTCTGACTGGCTACGCTACTCACTATCTATTCTGTGATAGATGGTAAGTAGCATAGCAGAGTACCCTTGTTAACAGAATGATGGCCGCTTCTTGGCGTTTTCGAAGTGTCTGTGAAGAGGATTTAGATTAAGTTTTGAACGACTAGTAGATTTATACTAAAACAATTAGATTATTCACTCTCAATTTCTATACGTGACAGTTGACTCAGGCTGCACCCTCGTCAACTATCACGTGATAGAAATCTCGTGGCAGGTCTTTTTTGCAGGGTGCAGGGTGCGGGTTGTAGGTTGAAATTTAGTTATAACTGGAAAACCGCTGGCACTTAAAAGCAACATACAGGTGGTAGACTTACCGTGACTGTTACATGACGCTGTTTACCATCGCTCAGAAAGGTGGCTTCCACCCAAGTGCCAAACCTGCCGAAGCGTTGGGAGGAGAGCATATTCCTATGATTTTAAACCTGCAATGAATTATTGTTTTTGAAGAAACATCTGAAATATCATCTGAAATATCTGCTGAATTTGGTTTCTTGCCTGTGAATACCAAAATGAAAGTACACTGAGCTTGTGCTAGTATATTCTGATGGTTAAAATCTTATATTATTTCATTTCTTTATTTATTTGCTTCATTTGTGATGGCAATCTTCTGTTGGTAAGGGAAGTGTAGCTTACAGTTCTTGTTGACGCTACGCCTAGAGATTTCGAACTCATGCTCTGTTGAAGAGACTCGAGGAGCCCATTGAGTATTGAAAGATCAAGCGAGGTTCGACTAGAAAAATAAATAAAAATACATGTGAAGAAGAGCCGAGGGATAAGAAAAATACAGGACACAATATAAAGACTTACAAATGCTTCCTGACTGTAGCGATGATGGTGAAGTTAGGTAGAGTATAGATTCCACAACAATATTAACTTGAAACTATAGAAAACGTTGAAAAGATTGGCGTGCTAGGAAACCGTAGCATTTCCTAATTTGCATACATAAATGGCAAGCTAAAATAAAAATTCACACGTGGAGTCCTATAGGAAGACCCAAGCCAATTCTGGAATAGATGGAAACATCTGTGGAGCGGCCATTCAGATGGTTTTGAAGAGATTTCACTGGTCTCAGCGTGTTGATCAATAAGTACTTATAGCGGATCGATCGTGTTTTCACTATGTGAAAGAGGCAAACTACTTTATGTAAGAACTCCTGACGAGTATATAGGTTATTATTTATTTCACTTTTTTGTAGCAGAAATTTTGATTGATTTTGATTAGGAAATTGTCTCCTTTCTTACTTCTCATGATCAACTTGTTGTTATTTGAGACTTGAAGAAACATTCCCTGTACCTTGGATAGCTTAAAAATATAGTTTAGATTTAACTGGAGTTGACCCTAAAATACTTTAATTGATTTTTTCGCAGGGTTGTTTGTCTGTTAACCCAGCTTGAGGCAGTCTTTCAACATGGCTTTAAAAAGTCCAGAGTTAGTGCATTTAGGTAATAGTGTTGTCCTATGGTTATCAGTGCACATGGTAAATAGATCAGACAGGGTCTAGTAAAGTTTTGTACATCTGTGAGTGTATCTACAAGTCTCTGGTCTGCTTATACCTGTAGTGCTATGAAAAAAAAAAACTATGTAATAAGGGGCTTATAAAACTGGAACAAATCTTGGCAAAGCTTTTGTCTATACCTTTGATTTCCAAGGGGGGCATTTATTAAGGGTTGATGGCCACTGTCTTTTCAATATAATAATTTATGACTTACCGTATGCTTTTGTTGCATAAATTTAAACTACATTTAGGCCTTAAGTAAGTACTAAGTAAACTAAGTAAAACCTTTATCTAAATTTGTTTAGCTTAGATAGACTAACTGGGGACACTAGTAAAATAACAACACTAATAGACCAATTTCGATATATTAAAATTCAGCCTTAAACAATAGACCTCAGCATGAGGCTCTGGGGAATAAACCCCACAAACTCTGCAGTTATTCCCCAGAGCCTCGTACTGAGGTCTGTTGTTTTAGGCTGAATTTTAATATATAGAAATTGGTCTGTTGACATACAGTACTTATAAAATTTGAATATTTACAGCAAAATGATAAAAACTTAGGCCTTAATGTTCATTTGCCTTCAATCATTTATCCAGGCAAGTTGGTCAAGCAGCAGGGATTGTAAAGTTAGAATCAGATTCAGGTATGCAACTGTTGTATACTACTTTATAAAACCCACAAACTCTGAAACTGAAACAGATTATTCTATCAACTCATGCAATTTCAATTAAAAATGTACCAATATGTAATTCCAGTGACCAGCTAGGTTGCAAAACAACAACAACAACAACTACTTTGTATTGGAAAAATAATTTGGTGTCAACTGAATACAAGCGAAATTGCATGTGAATCTCCTCAATTTTTTAGTGTTCTGGAACTTTGTGAAAGGTCACTTGGAAAAGCTGGAAGTGGACAGATTTCTCGCCCTTGAGAAAGCAACAACAGATGCTGGGAGAGGTCAGTAATAAAAATACATTGTTTACGAAAGGTGACTCTTGTTCGTCATCACAGACTCTCTCTTTCTTGATTGCAGGTGAGAGATGTGTTGACTGTAGTTAACATGATGTAATATTGCAAAATTAAATGAATTTTATGAAATTAGTTTGCAATTTAATGTGTCACGTGGACAAATTAACCAAAGGAAGATCTGTGACCTTTCGATATCAATTTTATTATGTTTGCCAAAACTTAGCTCCCTATAGTCAAGAGTATTTCCACTAACATGGCCAGCAACCATGCAAATGTTTTAAAGCTATCGAAAGTGTTTACATCCCACAGGATTAGTTTAAGACACCAAAATGGCCGCCATTTCATTGTTTTGGGACACAATATGGCTGCCATGGCAAGGTCAGTTCAGACCAGATGTAAAACAGAGGATTTTTGTATGATGGGAACTTCCCAATGACATATCATTATTTACCAGTAATTTGGTATAACTTAATTTTAAGTGTTTTCTCTTTTCAAGGTCGTGCCTGGCTGAGGTCTACGTTGAATGAACACTCATTAGAACGATATTTCCATCACATGGTTGGAAATAAAACACTTTTAAGGCAAGCAACTTGTACATCTTCATGACTAAGACCTGTTTTAAAAATGTACTGACTTTAAGATCTCAAAATTCAAGAAACTACTATTAATGAATACAGTTTTCCATGTTGCTCTAGATGATGTGATTATAACACAATGACCTGGAAAACGAGAAAGCTGTGTAAACACTTGACGTGGTTCTAAAGAATATATTAATTTTTATTGCATGTTTTTATTGCAGTCATTTCTATGAAAAGGAAGCTTTCTTAATGGATGAAGAGCGTGCCAGTATGCTTCCCATGATTGCTGCAGGTGAGAATCCTCAGAAGAGAGAATTTTTGCCTGTTTCTACAGACTGTACAATATGTGGTAAAGATTTCTGAAATGACAAAAGAGGACTCTAGTGGTCACCAGCAGATGTTAAGAGTTCTCTAGTGATTCTATCAAGAATCAGTGAACAGTATGCCCTGCTGGGGTAAATTAATAAAAGTATGACATAACAGGGAGGTTCATGATGTTACGCAGATTGCTAAGTTCTTTTATTTAAATATATTTGATTGTAGATATTTATGGGCCAAAGAACCAACTGCTACATTCGTTTGTTATATGTAATTCTTTCTTGGTTGTCATTCTGTACAAGACACTTACACCTTAACCTTGCATAAAAATGTACCTGTATGGTGATTACCCAGCTTGATAAAATAAAATAATGTTTATGCCACATGTTATTGCGTTGCAGGTCTCAGTCCTATTTTGTTTGCCCTTACTGTTGATAGTGATGAACTGAACATAGTGCGGCAGGCAAGTATATGACCATGTACTTCAATTGAGATTTGGAATAATTTATACGTTGAGCAACTAAATATTGAAACTGTAGATCAATTCATTAAAATGCTAGTTACTAGACCTATAGGCACCAGACCTTATTGCAGGAGTTTTTCATCCACTGTACGTTTGAACCAGTGGACAACTCCATGCACAGTCAAGCATGCTAACCATACGGCCACTGCATGAGGCAAGGCCAAGGCTACAAGAATGTTAATGTACATGACAATAATTATTACTCATTAAGTTGATGTGAAAACTAAGGCTATGTTTGCTCACTGCATGTTTTGTTTCTGCAGGCGCCAGCACTGACGATCAACAAAGACGTGTTTACCAACATTTTGCCATCTTTTCCACAAAAGCAATTTGTAGAACCCGCTCCTGTATATTCTGCTGGACTAACTGGTTAGTAATCTCCTGTTACATTATTCAGACTGTCAAGAGAGATAATTATCTAATTTCTCTTCACATGTTTCAACAGTACTAGCCTGGAAAGTGAGGTTGATAAAATGCTTAGATAAATCTCTCTCTCTGGAGAAAGGAAAACACTTCATGCTTGAAGTCAAATGCGTGAGAAACCGGCCTTATTTCGTAGTGGGGCTAGTATAATTGTCCAATCATGACTAGTCTCCTTAGCAGGTGTAAACGGGGGAGGGGTGGAGGGGGTGAAAAGCGCAACGGCTTCTCTCCCTCTCCTCCCCCCTTTTCTCTCCGAAGTTCCTGTTACGCCTGTCAGCGTGCATAGTGTCTTAGGTATAATTATGTCACTTGTGCTCTTAATCTTTAGCATTTCTCTTGCTTGTTATTTTTTACCAGATGAATCCAAACAAGACAAAAAGAGAAAGAAAAAGAGGAAAAAACGAAATGCCGCCATAGTGTCGATCGAAGAAGATGACAGTCTTCAAGGTACTACGGAACACGTGAAAGCTTTTCCTCTCGATGACTCGACAGTGGAAGAGACTTTTAAGACAAATTCTGACTCAAAGGCATCAACTGTAGGGCATAGCCGTTCATCTTCCTATCCCGGTAACATAACTGTAGTCGCTGAAGGAACCTCAGAGAAAAAATCACGTGTGAATGGGCAAGAAATTTTATTTACCGAAGTAACGAAATCTATTTCTTTACCTGACAACTCGGTTGCCGTAGAAAACACTGCGGACGACACTCCAATGGCAACTAAAACCAGCGGTTTTGATTTAGAAGATTTCCTCGAAAACGTGACTTCGGGACCAAGGTATGGCACTATGGGGGAGAGGGTCAGGGTGCGAGAGACCACTAAGGGAAAAGACGGGGACAATTTTGTCTTCGATGCAGCAGGATTATTCCTTAACCAAGCGAAAGAAGACAGCCACGAGAGAAACTTACTGCAGTTTCAAAACGCAACGAAAAGTGATAATGACAAAGAAATGTCCTCAACTACACCGAATGTCTCTGAGCTCGACACAACTAGTACAGAATCTGTGCGTCAGATTCAGGGTGACTTTACAGCAAATGAAAGTGATATATTGCAAAGACGGAACGTTTCCGAAGGTGAAGGTTTTGGTGGAAGGTTCTCGAGTACAAAAACGCTTTCCTGTGAAAAAAAAGAAAATTTACCTCGACGAGAACAGAACCTAGATTTGTTTCGTGTATATAGCTTAGCAGAAGAAGGAAGTTCCAGTGATTCAAACTTTTCAGTGGCGCAATCGCAATTTCCTGCTGTTATGGAGAAGACAACTTCTGATACTGAAGTTGCAAATGAATCACAATGTTCGGCTGCCGTGCACCTGGACAATCTTCACATAAGCAAAGTGAGCGTCGAAGAGGACTCCTGTAGTACACAGGAGTCTTACGAGTTGAGACAAAGTCCTTCGGGGAAAACATTCCATGAGGAAAGAACAGAAAATGGGGAAGAACTTGATGGAGACAGGAGTGTCAGTGGTTTGTATGATTATGAAGCAGACACAAGTGCTGAATCACAGTTAGGTACAATTGATTGTACAGTTGAGCCTGTTGTCTTGTTGGGCAGTGGAGAACCCCTTGTTCCTTTAGCTGAGGGTGGCGAGACCGCAAAAACTGGAACCCAGTCCACTTTTCTTTATCCGCCTGATATGTCGGCAGAAAATGACCCAGATTCTGCATCAGTATCAAGGTCAGTGACAAGTGAATGTGATGTCGGTTTTCGAGTGAGATTTACGTAGCATTTGCTGGCCTTAGAGAAAAGTACTCTCTTTTCACTAGCTCAATCCATTCCTGGCTATTACGGGCCCAATGAAGTGCAAGAGAGTCAATAATTACTCTTAGGTTATTTTTAGACATGGTATGTCCAGTCCTCCCGGTAATGTAACACGCGCGTTGCGTGGATGTTTTCCTGGGCAGTAAACACAAGCAAAACGCGAAATTAGTACTTTGGAAATGAGGCATATATAGCGAGTTAATCCTGTTATCTTTCATCTCTTTTACTTACATTCAACCTGAAAAATTCCACACTGATGACATACCGTTCAGGGTCTTTGATTGGACGAATTTTCGCGTGTAAGTGACAGCCAATAAGATCTCTGGGTTTTGTAATCATTCTTATAGCATCTTGTCTGTGCAATAATTGCTTCAAACTGTGTTTGTTTCCACCAACAGTGCTAGCTGGTCTTATGTTGAAGATGCTGAAGAATTCACTGAAAAGAAGGACGATTTATTAAACAACAGATCAACGTCAGCCATGACATCAGATGCCTCTGCGGCTGCAGCTGCGCTGGCCGCTTGTTCTGATGCGCAGAGAGGAATGGACAACATGGCCAGGTAAATTTTATTTATTTATCTTCATACAGTGCTTGTAATACTATTTGAGAGAATTCGTAATCTTTCTCTGGCGATTTTTCCGCCCTTTTCCCGAGCTGCCGGCTACACATCACTTACATGTTTCTCCGCGCTCGCCACTTGTGACATGTTTACCCGTGCATGCCATCATTTACATCAGGGCGCTTATATACCTTTTCCCGCCCTGGTTACATGTTTTCCCGCGCTTGTCATCGGGTACATGTTTCTTCGCGCTTGCCTCTGGTTACATGTTTTCTCGCGCTTTCCATCGGTTACATGTTCTCCCGCGCTTTCCATCGGTTACATCTTTTCCCGCGATTTCTGTCGGTGACATGTTTTTCCGCGCTTGACACTGGTTGCATGTTTTGTCGCGCTTGTCTTCGGTTACATGTTTTTCCGCGCTTGACACTGGTTATACATGTTTTGTCGCGCTTGTCATCGGTTACATGTTTACCCGCGCTTTCCATAAGCATCGGTTACAAGTTTTCTGTTCCTATTGAATAAGAGGTTTGTGATTTTTATAGGGGATTTGTCGCTATTGAGAGAACTACAGGAGATCAACCTGCCCAGGCAAGTTATTTTCTTTTCATGATGACGTAAATTGTTGTGAATAAACATTTCAACTATTAATTAATCATCTGCTAAAGTGTTATTTTAATTTTTTTCAGCGAGACTACTCCAGCAGACATGACGGAATGAGCACAGGTAAATATCCCGCCAGCCAAGAATGAATGTCTGTACTGTCACAGGACGGCTGCAGAAAACTGTTAATATATTGATGGAAAAATACCATTGTAAATGTTGATAAATCAATGTTCCCTTATTGCTGGAACAAATTCCCGATGAGGATTAACCCAAGCCAAACTTATGAAGACG
>Ga0126338_10003124_pt1 | contig 11565 bp, 6 predicted proteins | sample OrbCmetagenome_2_FD_92529 | JGI IMG/M metagenome (GOLD analysis project Ga0126338, IMG submission 92529) | Coral microbial communities from Petempiche,Puerto Morelos, Mexico - Orbicella C C metagenome | ecosystem: Host-associated > Invertebrates > Cnidaria > Coral | place: Petempiche,Puerto... | reverse complement strand
GTGAATATTTGTCTATTTTTTTGGAGAGTCAAATCAATAAATTCCCTTAAGTCAATTAGACTAGTCACTACGTTTGCTTTGGCTTCTTGCTTGATTTGTCGAAAGGCAAAACTTGCAACAGACGACCAACACTACTATTTCTTGATACAGGCACACTACTGCGATTCAGAACAAGGGAGACAGGTCAAAATAGTGCAAAAAATCGTAACCATTGCTAAGCATAGTAGCTAAAGCCACTTACAGTGTTACTAAACTGGACATATTCCTAAATGCCTCTGGGTGAACTGTGGAATTAGTGAGCTGGTTGTTTGAAAAGTACCTGCAAACAATTAAAAACAGTTAATCATATCTAATACTAAGTAATATAGGAAGTACCCAGGAATAATTCAATAAGGTTTGTATAAAAATTCTATTACATGGGCATTGAAAAAAAAACGATAAATGGGCAGAGTGTAACCATCGGGTTGTAATGCATACTGAAGTTTGCTATGATTGAAAGAAGTGTAAGAGGCAGTCTAGCTTGGGTTGTGTGGCAGGCGTTCCAAGGTCTCACGTGAATGGCCTGACGCCCTTTGCGAGAGCAAAAGAAGAAACAACATAAACAATGCCACAAACCTGAAAATAATAACAGCAGCTACATGACGACGAGAAATGTCATTGAAAATTAGAGAAGGAAGTTGGTAACAGTTTCCAAAACTTTCCAGCACTGGTGTTTTAATGGACCAACAGTGCCACTCTTAATCAGTTGACGCTACGGTGATGGTATCAAAGATTTACCAGCTGATGATCATGAAAGATGCTATACTTCCAGCTGGCTTCTTAAATTCTAAACCAAACCTCCCAAATGAATGCACAGCATTGATATTAAATATTTCTCCTATATCGTAGCCTCAGACTTAAAAATATTTTTTAAAGAAACACATTCCCAGGAAGCTTTCTGCAAGTTTAAGCAGTGTTCAGGCAGGCGAAATGGCAAGAAAGTTCATCTACCATTCAGCTTGTTGCTTTTGCATAAAGTACAACTGAAAGTGAGTTCTGAAGTTCTCTACAGGCCATAGTAACAAACGAGCTGACAAAATACCTCATGTTCTTGTAATACAAAATGTGAGATAAAATTATTATTAATAAAATTTGAAACATTGGCAATATGACTTATAGATTTTACCCCACTACTGACAGTTTCTTGCACAATCTGTATTGTGCATTTGAAATCTTTGTTGTTATTGCCATGGAGAAAAACTTTGTGGGCCAGCATGCTACCCATAGGCATATTGATGAAGTGCATCAGCCAATCAGAGTATACTCTTTGTTGAGGCTGTATTTATTACTTTATAATAAAACAATTCTGAATTTCCTACTGAGTGTGAATGTAACAGATGTGAAGATGTGTAACCATGACATTAGTTGTTCAACTTACAACTGTTGAACATTGTCAAGCATCCACAGATCCTCCTCTTGAACACTTGATATTTCATTATTGTGGAGAAATCTGCCAAGAAATGAATGTCAACAGTGTATTTTAAAGAAAGATTGACTCACATGTGACATACACTGTAAACAAAGAATATACACGTAAAGTCAGAGAGTAAATTAAATTAAAGTACGTGTACCGACAATCTCAGCAACTAAATTTCTATAATAACAGTGTACATACATATGTTTTGAAAATTACCACTTGGCAAGAAAATAAAAGTCTTACAATCGTTGCAAGGTAGTGATTCTTTCAAATGGTTTATGAACACTTTGCTGAGCGCTGAAAATTAAAAAGATACATATTAAACAGTAAGCAGTAATTATGTTTCAACAAGTAATACTGCTAAATGAGTGCACGGGAACCGTGCAACACACTTAATTAATGCTACTGAACAAAAGATTCTTGTAATAGCATAAGAGTGAGTTACTTACCACTAATTCCACCTAAAGAGGATATGAGCAGTTTACCGTACACTAAACAACTAAAAAGTGAACTGATCAACATGACCCACGCTCGTGTCATGTTGATCAGTTCCTCTTTCACATTTCGTTACCGAGCTTAAAATGCACCATCTTTGTTCACTTATCACTAAACAACTAGTGTGGAATCCATTACAACTTAATCCAATAATCCAAAAGAAATGTTAAAATATTAACAGTTTTAAAACTGATAAATAATATTTTAACAGTTGATACTTTTCATTTGTTACTACATACTGAGGTTACTTCAAGTATTACATGTATCAAAAATATAAAATGACTTACGCGTGAAGATCTTCAAGTAAAGGTGAGAACTCTGAACTGGTGAAACTTGACAACGAAGTAATAGCATTATTTTCTAAATGCCTGAAAAAAGCAACAGATTGTCAGCATTAAAAATACAAATCTCATCACCTTGTAAGGTGTAAAGGACATAAAGTACTATACAGGATACACTGGATAAATTATACATACAAATATGTAAGTAGAAACAAAAGCACAGTGTTATTGTGATAGAGTGACAACAGTTAATGGATTATTGTATTTTACATCACTATACGTTGCTTTACTCGCCAATTGCATGGTCCGGAGTATAATCTAAAAACGCAAAAATGTTTTAATTTCAATTAAATGCGACTTCCTGAAAATCGCAAAAATTAATATCCTGCAAAAAACAACAAAAAAAAAACAGTCCTTTACAATCGCAAAAGATTATTTCCCGTAAAATACAAAAAAAAATCGTGGATTCGCAAAAATAAACTCCCGCGAAAATTTCTTGCCACACGGTATATCAAAGAAGAGATATTAAGATCTGCATTTTGTCATTTTCATCAGATCCTTTCAGTGTCTGAAAGTCCCCTATCTATTCAGTGGGCAAAGCCGCATCCAATAGCCCAGGGCTAATGGATTTTGTAATCAGGCCAGTTGATTCCTTCACTCACTTGTCAGAGAGGTAAGCGAAGTTTCTTGAGAAAATATATCGAAGAAACTCAAATACGTGTACAGACTTTCTTACTAGTAAACATACAGTAGTTAGGGCAAGCACTCACAGGTATAAAAGAGATGGCAATGGTGAAGATGACTGTGATAAAGCTGGATGAGGAAAATTTGTCAACAGATTGTCATTCAACCATCTGAAAAAACAAAAACATTTAGAGAATACAATTGCAATTTAGAAACTTGTAGATAACACAAACGCAGGTACATGTAGAATCAATATTGCCAGTTCAAAATATTGTAGATGACACATACAAACAGAATTGTACCACTGTTGTCCCCCTCTCTATAAATCGTCTCTCTATATCTACAATGGCCAGTTAATTTTGTTTGTTGGTGGAAAGAACATTCTACACAATTAAACTATTAATAGTGAAACCACCATGGCTGTATTCTTCGCGATGTTAATAAAACAGCAAGAATGGTTTTTTTTCCCTGCTGGTATACTTACAGATCTTCCAAAGCAGGCAGGTTTTTGAAGGCATTGTGCATCACATATGTTGTCTGGTAGGGACTTTGTTGTTGCATTAAAATCCTGAAAGGAAACATAGCAGAATTAATCCTGAACAACCCTACCAAGTGCTTGACTTTTTTTTCTGGTCTGCCAAACCCATAGGACAAGCAGCTCTCAAATTTTGCTTGACCTGGGCGAATATTAGTTTACCTTTGTGTTGATTTAGTTGACAGTCAACTTGCCTACGCCCTCAGTGAGAGCAAGTGAGAATAAAACGTTTTTTGCCCAGCAAGAAAATCTACTTGTCCCAGACAACTGGATGGCACCTTTTTTGAGCTACCATGAACTAACCACTGCACAGACAGTGATAACAAAATGACAAGTGAAATCATCTGAGGTGACTGATTTCACATGTGACGGTTTTCTTGTCCTTCAATAGAGTACCATTAGACTCTCGTAATCCAACAATTGGAGAACAGTTTACAACTCATACTGTGGAAATAAACAACTGTAACAAAGATCCAAACAAGGAAGATATTAACATTAAAACTCCATCAGTCATGTTTTATTCTACTTACAACACTTTCAGCTTTGGAAGATTTTTAAATGGACTACTGAACGATTCTGCTGTAATGATTTGCAAATGGTTCCCTCGGAGATCCCTATAGAAATCAAGTTATACAGTCTAAAATTACAGACAAACTACTGCTGTTAAACACTGTAGGTGCAAACAATCCAAGGAACTCTGTAATGTAATTTAAGAAAATTCAGGACAACAAGGTTGTAATGCTGCACAATTTGACTGAGAATATCAATTTGGACTGTATAGGGAAGGGGAGTGCATGCTTTTATTTAGTTTCAGATCCATTTCGGATTGGCTTGGGTTCGTACAACTAAAGAAGGAAGTTGGTAACAGTTTCCAAAACTTTCAAGCACTTGGACTTTGATGGATGACTAGCACCACTTTTAATCAGTTGATGCTACAGCGACGGCATCAAACATGCCGCCAATCATTGGTGAAGAAGTTTAGTGATTTTCTTAACCTGCAATCATACTATTTCTTGGAGGATTTCCCAACAAAGGTTGTCTGGTCGCAAGTTATCATTTTCTGGGCATTATTAACAGCTTACCATAGCAACAGCATAATCTGTTAAAACACCCTTAAAATTGGCTTTAAGAGCTAATACCTCAAAAACATGCCTGGCGACACCCATTTTTATTTATTTGCAAATTTTGATTGATAGCATGCCAAATTGTTGAAAAGTTCTACTACATGAGGAGTTCACAACCAATTGAACCCAGTCCAAAGAAACTTTCAAAAGTGTACTAAGAAGTGACTACAAAGAGATACACTTACAGATGTAACAGCTCTGGTATTTCATAAAACACATAAGCACCGATGGTTTTCAAATGATTCATGTGTAACTCACTGGATAAAGAAGAAGAAGAAGAAAAAGTATAAATTAAAATTGCCTATTTGTTAACACTAAGTAAACAGGATTTCTCATCAGGATGATAGACAACATTCGCTGCAAAGTCATAAAGAAATTCTCCATTAATTTCCAACAAATTGCAAGTTCATCGTGAATTTTTAGTTTCTACTTCCAGTTTCCATACACCACTTTTGTTCTTAGACAGAACACTTCTGTTAACTCGCCATCTACTAAAAATAATGAACACATTTGATGCAATATGATCATAACCTGGTCCGGAAGAGAAATCCCTGTGCCAATTTTCATCTTAAGCAACATAATTGGCTTCATCAATATTATGCTTAAGGTATCAGTATACCCCAAATGACCATAATTCGTTCGCGCTGCTTTACGGTCGGACGTTTCACACAAACCCCACTAAAGTACGAGTACAGTACGAGGGTATATTCATTAAAATTAAAAAAAGTTAAGGTTTTCCGAGTATAGCGTCCTATTTCCCAAAGTACAGCGGTTCACTAATCAAGTTCGTTTCCGGTCGGATTTGGGCGGGACGACGTGATCAACGTCGCTGTCTTCTTGACATCTTTCTCTAAAAAGGCCTCCTCCAAAAAATTGTGTCAGGGAATTTTGATTACTTGTCTGGTTTGTTTTTGACACGCAGTTAAACTTTGAGTTTTGATAAAGCACACATTATTTTCACTAAATTCCCCGAAACGGGGTTTTTTCCTGATTATCGGCCAACGTCCTCTTCAAATTTCAGCGAAAAACGTTGAACACTCGTTGGAAACGAACTCAAACTGTGCGTTTCACTCACTGAAATTTTCATTTCGAGATACGAAGGAGAATATACTTTGGGGGGTTCTTCCCGTTTAATGAGATAATTACACAAAAAACGTGTGAAAATAATGACGCGTTGATCGACTAAGTTAAGGCCCATTTGACTTTAATAACAGAGTTCGTTGCCTCCAGCGGGAAATGCGGCAATTTGTCACGCAGCTTTTACTGGAAGCACTTCTCATGACAACCCGTTGACAGCTATCAATTAGAGAAAATTAATGCAAAAAACGTTTTTCGTTTGTAACTTTGGATAGAATCAATCGTTTTTCATAGAATTGTATTTAAATAAAGATCGTAATAAGATCTATCTTAAAAAGCGAAAAGCAATTTATTTAAAAAATGGTCAATTTTGGGGTATACAGATACTTAAGACAGATTCCGCTCAAAGTTCGAGCAATAAATGCAAAAATTATTTACTAAAAATCTACTCATAGCAAGGTAACGTTTGGAGTAATGTCTCAAACAACTCACTTTTAATATTTCATTTTTCTAAGTGACCCCGCGATTAAATACTCCAGCATTCTCGAGATAGTTAATGTCAAACCTCTTAAGAATGCTTAAAGCGTGTGCTATTGTGTTTTTACCCACAGTGAAACGTCTGTTTTAAGTTAAATATGAATAACTTCAAATTAAATATTCTCTCGCGGGATCAGCTTGAGATCTCAAGTCGTGATAAGCTTTTCTTAACTGTATTCAAAACAATACCATGGCATGAGGTTTTTTTGGTAACTTAATTTTTGACATTATTGCTCAACTGTTCTGCGGAAATCATCTTAATGCAAGTACCACCATGTTAAACTGACTAAATTTGTACCATTACTTCATTAGTGACTAATCTTGAAAATTGATGACTCTAAATTCCAGATAAATGAGAGATTGTAGGTCAAAAAACAAGATCGATATGACGAATCCGCTACCTGGCAATACAGGCAACGGAAAATTTCTAAGCGTGATGGATGCGAATATTGATGACCCGTTGGTCAGGAATTTGGTATTGACGCTTTGCCATTAATCATACCTGGAAACCATGGTAAGTAGCTAAGAAGTGGAACTGTGCATTAAGTAACAGAAAAAGCATGAAAAGTAATTATACTGAATAAAGAAGAAATTGCTTTGCTGATATACTTACAGAACTTGAAGATGGATTAAGTTGGAGAATACTCCAGTAGATATAGTTGAGATTTGGTTGTTGCTTACATTCCTAAAATATAAAATAAAATATAAATATATAAATTTCACTTATAAGAGGACAGTGCTTTAGTTAGGAATCTTTTTGCATGTATACCGACACTTTAAAATGCAGTTTGTACTGTTGTTGTTGACAATGATGATCAGGATGTTGTTGTTGTTGTTGATGATGATAATGATGATGACGACAGTGACATCAAAGATGATAAAGATGATGATAAAGCATTAATCAGCAATGCTATAGTTTATGAATATCACTGTTCACTCAGTTTCAGGAAATAAACCCTTGAGTCTACTCTGTAGTTGCTTTATACAGCTGCACCTGCACTTAGTATACCACTGAACAAGAAAAAAGAAAACTCACAAGTGAACAAGCTGCGAGTCATTTCCAAAGAAAGGTCTCATGTTAGGAACAGTGAGGCTGTAAATCTCATTCTGATCCACAGACCTGCCAACCACAAGCAAGAAAACTTTTTATCAGTTATCATTACTTGTTATCTTGTTGGATTGTTTCTTTCAAACAACAGCTAGAAATGGTCAAGTTCCACCAAAGACTTTTTTTTTATATCACTAGTTTTTTCTAATTGTGGTCTCAGGCTCTTTTAATAGTTTCACTCTTCAAAGCCAACTGCTTCTTACAGGAGTTTAAAAGTGTAAGGACTCTAGAGATGGTCTGTGGGTTATTAGGTGGAGTTGAAGGTGATGTACCTACGTCATCCCTAGATGCTGTAGAGATAACATAGGTACATGTATTTAACCCATATGAATTATTGGCACAACACTTACCCATGGCAAGCTAAAAGCTTAATTGTCATTTACGTCAACTCAAAATCATCTTTTAGAACTAGCTGTATTTAATATCTTACTTTCAATTGGCTAGTACCAGCAATTAATACATGTATATCCTTAATCAGTGACGAAAAAATACATTTCTGTTGCAATGACTGATACAAAACATTAAGAGCTACTTAACACTAACTAGAGAAACTGCTAACTTATGGCCGAATCAGTATTAAAAGAAGTATTACATACTGTACTCACAGATATCGTAGTGACTGGCAATTTTTGAAAGATCCTCCAGGAAACTTCTTTAATTTGTTCCTGCTAAGGGCTCTGTAACAAAGTAACACAACAACAAAGTACAAAACAACGGACCTTTTTACCGATGTCAGGCTTTTCCAATTTTTCCTTTCAAACAAAAAATATACCGCACCACTCAATTTATCGAAGTATTTGGTTAGAATCCATTGCAAAATCAAAAATATATGGGAATGGGAACCCTAACTTGCCATTTTTTACAAAGAGATGTATGCCAGTGGAACAATGAACACCCTGTGGAATACTTTTGCATGTTAGTTTGGGGTCCCATATTTTTATGAGTTTGCAATGGATTCTTTTAAAACTTTGTAGATTTTCTAAATTCCGCGTGATAAATAATTCAAACTATGATGGTTGTTTTTTGTTTCTTTGAAAAATGCGAAAAATTGTTGCTATTTCGTGAAGTTGTTAAAAAGGTCCATTTATGTGACATTTTGAGTACACGCTAAGCATCTTCAACACAGATCTTCAGGTTTCAAAAATCAGATTTGTACTAAATGCTGGCCCAAATTTTACTATTTTCAGCTTGAGTGCCACGCATATACACTCCAGGACATGCCCAGTATGGGGTAAAACTGTATGTTCTGTTGATCAAGTTAATTAAACATAGTTGTTTAAAAGTGCTCCAAAGTGCAAATATGGGGCACATTTTCAAAGTTGACTTAACCCATGGGACGACTTGCCCTGCTTCCATCCATTAATCTGCCAATGAAATGCTTCACTTTCAGACAGTACTGCTGAATTCAGTTAGGTTGGAATGGATGAAAGTAATGTTATGTTAAATGACTCCACTGTATTCTGAAATAGCATGAAAGCTGGAGCCAGATTCATGAACCCCTCCTAGGTAGGGATGTACCCTTGAAAGTATTTGAGTGTTTAAATACACAAGTTGGTAAAGATGCATTGGTCTTACCAAAGGAGAGCTACATGGATCTAGCCTTGAGTTTATCTTACATTATTCATACTTACATGTATTCTAGGTTGGGTAAATCAAACCATTCATTTGGAATCCAGTCAATCTCATTCTCAATCAGAATACTGCAGATAATAAAATTATTTATTATATAAACACCAGTGAAATACCAGGTGAGCTTTCGCGTGTAAACATGATATCTTCACTCGTGAAAATAACATGTTATTTCACACATGAAAATAACATGTTATTTTCAAAGTAAAAGATCGCCATTGCTATGGTTACATAATCCCTCAAAAGGTACTTAGATGTGTTGCTGTATGATCGAAACATCATCGGTTCTTCCTCGGAAATCTTCGGTTATCTTCGGGAATCTTCGGGAATCTTTGGTAATCGCCGGAAATTTTTGGAAAATCTTCGGAAACATTTGTCTGACCTTCCGAGGAGTCTTAAGAATCTTCGGAAATCTTCGGAAAGTGCACGAAAATCTCTGGAAAATCGTCAAAAAGTCCTCATTAGTATGTTTATATAATAAACAAAATAATTCATGGCTGCTTGTAGATATGGAATTTCTCTTCTCGTATTCAACTTTATATCTCATGAGTGAGCTGCGCTCACTCATGAGATATCAAGTTGGACACTCCAAGAAAAATTCCATATCTACGCTCACCCTTGTATTATCCTCTACTTAACTTTAAGTTTATTTTCAGCTGTTGCATGGTACCGAGTTGGCACACATGTAAGGTGCAATTTAATTCAGTACTGTCTTTAAGTTAATTTGAGTGGCTGTAGTGCATTGGAGTCCTGTGACTTAGGACCATTGACTAAGTGGTTTCATCTGAAGGGATTGTTTCACGGTTTGGTGCATGTGCAAGCTGCATCTATTAACAACACATTTATGCACCAATTAAGTAGGATAATTCGCTGCTCATTCAATAGCATACTTTTTTAAGATGAATTACTGATCAACTAGCTGTTAATTTTTCAGCAAATTTCTAGGAAGGTCAAACACATGTACATACATGTATGTGGAACACAAGAAAACTTACAGCTTCTGAAATTTACTTCAGAATTCTTTTTAACCAGCCCTCAGGTACGTTATATTTTAGTATCAATTTAAGGAAATTAATATAATCATGAAAATTAATTAAGTCAGCAGTATACTTAGCAACAAAGGAATCAACAATTGAAAGAAATTGGACTCACATTCTAACCAAGGCCTTCGGCAAGTTGGTGAAGTTGTGGATAAACAGTCGGATTTTATTTGCATACAAGTCACTGAATGGGAGATACACAATAGGTCCATGTGTAAACATAGCTTGACTAAGTATACATGTAACAAAAATTTGGCGGTGTTTTAAACATGAAATCGCAAAATGACAAAATGGCACTCATTGTGGGTTATGGGGGTCTATAACAGTTAACCCTACCCTTACAATTATTGAAAGCTAACTACTGTCAAGTCAGTGACCTTTCGGCTAGCCTGAGTGCTATAATACGCTCACCCTGGTGCCATTTCATCATTATGCCATTTCGTGCTAAACATTTCCCCGAATGTTTTCTTCCATGGTTTACAACTTTGCCTTTTCTAAACTGATCAGTAACTCACAATTCTTCCAGTCAGTTTATATTAATTTACTAACTAGCATATTAAACTGGGAGAATTCCATTCATAGTCCCAACTCATATTACTACTTTACTAAGACAGCTTAACTGTTCCATAAGTATTAATTGATTGCCTCAGTATTCCAAATTTTGGAACACAGACCGCTAGGCAGACCATTCATGAATTAGTCTCAACAAATTTCGTCTTCTGACACCTTGTACATGCAAAAGAAAACAATTTATTGTTAAACTGAATTTACTTCCCGTCATTGGTTGGCAGACAATATAAGTTAAAAGGTTTGAATTCACGAAAGCACCTTGAAATATACTTGTGATACCCTCCAACTTTGGTTCATGCACGGATGACATAATTATTGGCAGAGTTTTAAAAGAGCTACAGACTTCATTGCTGAACTGATGGGAGATACAAATTTAAACCTATTATTCCCTATATTCTTGGAAACCTAAAAACCTTTTCTTTGTGATTTTTTTTACAACAGGAGGATCAGAAAATTTCCTTAACATTGATTACAAACTAGAACATTTGCATTTTTGGGAAAATAAAGAATACTGATGCTTCAAGGAAAAAAAAAAAGAAAAATGAGGGTGGTGATAAGACTGGGTCATCATGTACACTTACACGAGAATAATACTAGACATTACCAAACGATGAAGTTACTTACAGCTCTTCAAGTGCAACATTCTTTGAAATATCTGGAAAGTCAGTCAGTGCATTTTTGGCCAAATTTCTGTGGAGCGAATATTAAAATTTATACGTGGGAGTGACACAATGTATAGTTCTCATCCAAAGACACGTTTGTTAATCCTGTTTAGACTAGATTTTTGAACTTTTTGGTGGAGTTTTCTCAAGAGGACTCAGCTACATATACAGAAAATGCTTTGATTAACTGCAACAAACACTTGGCCTTCCTTTATTATCATAATTATTAATAATCATTTTACTCTTAGTATGCCCTACATTTTAAACTTGCATTGAGTATAATATGGAACTTGCACTTACAAGTACTAATACTTACAATGTCTTTAAACTTGTCAAGTTGTGAAAAGCTAAGGCATCGATATAAACC
>Ga0126338_10003123_pt1 | contig 11566 bp, 4 predicted proteins | sample OrbCmetagenome_2_FD_92529 | JGI IMG/M metagenome (GOLD analysis project Ga0126338, IMG submission 92529) | Coral microbial communities from Petempiche,Puerto Morelos, Mexico - Orbicella C C metagenome | ecosystem: Host-associated > Invertebrates > Cnidaria > Coral | place: Petempiche,Puerto... | reverse complement strand
CCCCGCAAATTTTCATCAAGTAACAAGAAGGTACTAACAGGACCTTTTCTTCAAATTGAAATTACTAAAATTGACAACTTTGCATCATTTTTAACAGGAACGCTTAAAAAGAATGTTTAATCATCTTGAAATTAAAAACTCGCCCAGAGCAGTTAAATATTTATAAAGCAGACTAACGTAGCAGTGCATCATAAACAGTAAAAAAAGGTTAAGGTATCTTACATCACAGTCTAAATATAAAGTGACCACCCATGTGCCAGCAACATAATTTTGAACTGGAACGAAGAATTTCTGAACGATTTATAAGAACTCAGTGTTTTTACGAATTACACCCACAGCCTTCGAGGAACACAGCCCTGTTCTCATAGAATTTAACCAAAAAAACACCGGGAAGAGATACTTACAGTAGAAGTCATTTGCGTCCCCTCATTAGATGAGAGATTCGTGACCATATCAACTTTCTTTTCTCTCGTAAGTTCTCGCGCGGTCAGAGATGCGCCACACTCCCGTGTTAGGTGAAGGGATCCCAACCAAAGATTACCTAACTTTTTAAAGATGCTACTTTTACCCCTCCCCCAAATCTACACACGTGTATTTCCCTTAAGGAAAAATATCGATTTGAACAGTGATTGAGTTGGAGAATTTCGCCCATATCAACTTTCTTTTCTCTCGTAAGTTCTCGCGCCTTTAGAGATGCGCCACACTCGCAATCTAGGTGCGGGGATCCCAAGCAATGCTTACCTAACTTTTTAAAGATGCTACTTTTAGCCCTCCCCCAAATCTACACACGTGTGTTTTACTTGTAGAAGTCTATCAAATTGGACAGTGTTTGGGTTGGAGATTCTCGCCCATATCAACTTTCTTTTCTCTTGTAAGTTCTCGCGCGTTTAGAGATGCGCCACACTCGCGTTTTAGGTGTAGGGATCCCAACCAATGCTTACCTAACTTTTTAAAGATGCTACTTTTGGCCCTCCCCAAAATCTACACACTTGTATTTAACTTGTGGAAGTCTATCGATTTCGACAGTGCTTGGTTGAGAGATCCTCGCCCATATCAACTTTCTTTTCTTTAGTAAGTTTTCGCGAGTTTAGAGATGCGCCACACTCGCAGTTTTAGTGTTGAGATCTCAAAGTATGCTTACTGAACTTTTTAAAGATGCTAGATTTGGCCCTTCTCAAATCTACACACCTGTATTTCACTTGCGAAACTCTATAGCTTTGAACAGTGTTTGGGTTGGAGATTCTCGCCCATTTATATTTTTTTCTCTCTTGCGTGTTTTCGCACGTTAAGAGATGCGCACACTCGCGATTTCGGTCATGGCCTCTCAAACTATGCTTACTGGACTTTTTAAAGATGCTAGATTTGGCCCTTCTCAAATCTACACACCTGTATTTCACTTGTGAAAGTCTATCGACTTGGACAGTGTTTGCGTTGGAGATTCTCGTGCGAATCAACTTTCTTTTCTTTCGTAAGTTCTCGCGCGTTTAGAGATGCGCCACGCTCGCGGTTTGGTCTCGGCATCTCAAACTACGCTTACTGGACTTTTTAAAGATGCTAGATTAGGCCCTTTCTCAAATCTACACACGTGTATTTCACTTGTGGTAGTTTGTCGCCTTGGACAATGCTTGGGTTGGAGATTCTCGCTGATTTATATTTTTCTCTCTCGCGTGTTTTCGCCCGTTTAGTGATGCGCCACACTCGTAATATCGGTGTCTGCATCTCAAACTATGCTTACTGGACTTTTGAAAGATGCTAGATTTGGCCATTTGTCAAATCTACACACGTGTAATTCACTTGTGGAAGTCTATTGATTTCGAGAGTGTTTGGGTTGGAGATTCTCGCCCATATCAACTTTCTTTTCTCTCGTAAGTTTTCGCGCCTTTAGAGATGCGCCACACTCGCGTTTTAGCTGCGGGGATCCCAACCAATGCTTACCTAACTTTTTAAAGACGGTAATCTTAGCCCTCCCCGAAATCTACACACGTGTATTTCACTTGTAGAAGTCTATCGATTTGGGTAGATGCTAGATTTGGCCCCTTCTCAAATCTACACACTTGTATTTCACTTGTAGTAGTCTGTCGCTTTGGACAATGCTTGGGTTGAAGATTCTTGCCCATTTATATCTTTTTTTCACTCGCGTGTTTTCGCGCGTTTACCAATACAGCAAAATCGCGTTTTTGGTGTGGGGATCCCAAACTATGCTTACAGGGCTCTTTAAAAATGCTAATTTTTGCCCTCTCCAAATCTACACAAACGTATGACACTTGTGGAAGTCTATCGATTTGGACAGTGTTGAAGATTCTCGCCCATATCAACTTTCTTTTCTCTCGTAAGTTCTCGTGCGTTTAGGAATGCGCCGCACTCGCGTTTTAGGTGCGGGGATCCCAACCAATGCTAACCTAACTTTTTAAAGATGCTACCTTTAGCCCTCTGCCAAATCTACACGTGTATTTTAACTTGTGAAAGTTTATCCATTTGGACAGTGCTCAAAGTCACCAAGACATGGCTACAAAGGCGTGATTTTGACTAACTTTGGGTCGATTTTTAGGATTTTGGCCGATATTTCCGAGTCCCAAGGACTCTAAACTAACTCGAGAAGACTTTGGTTTTTAGTGAAATGGACAAAGAAAAAATTTTAGAACGCTTGGCTATGAGCAGTCTGGCCGAAATGTAGCCACTAAGTGACTAGAAAGACGCTGAGACTGGGCTACGCGAGGCGCGATTTTGGCCAACTTTGGGTCGATTTCCAGGAGCTTGGGCGATATTTCCGAGTCCCAGGGGCTCTAAAGTAATTTGAAAAAACTTTGGTTTTTGAGTAAAATGAACAGAGGAAAAATTTTTAAACGCTTGGTTATGAGCAGTCTGGCCCAAATATTGCCACTTAGTTAGAGCCACTTAGTGACTAAAAAGTCGCCGAAACCGAGCTACGCGCAGCGTAATTTTGACCAACTTTGGGTCGATTTCCAGGATCTTGGTCGATATTTTCGAGTACCAGGGACTCTAAACTAATTCGAGGAAATTTTGGTTTTCAGTGGAATGGACAGAGGAAAAATTTTTGAACGCTTGGTTATAAGCAGTCTTGTTGAAATATGGCCACTTATTAACTGGAGAGTCGTCGAGACTGGGCTACGCGCAGCATGGTTTGGACCATCTTTAGGTCGATTTCCAGGAATTTAGCCAGGCGAAATTTCCGAGTACCAAGGACTCTAAACTAACTCGAGAAGACTTTGGTTTTCAGTGAAATGGTTAAAGGAAAAAATTTTTAAGGCTTCGTTATAAGCAGTCCGGGCGAAATATAGTCTCTCTTTAACTCACTTAGCGACTAGAAAGTCGCCGAGACCGGGCCACGCGCAGCGTAATTTTGAGCAACTTTAGGTCGATTTCCAGGAACTTATGCGATATTTTTTAGTCTCAGGGACTCTAAACTAAGTGGAAAAGGCCTTGGTTTTCAGTGAATTGGACAGAGGAAAAATTGTGTACGCTTGGTTATTAGCAGTCTTGCTGAAATATAGCCACTTAGAGACTAAAATGTCGCCGAGACCGGACTATGCGCAGCGTGATTTTGACTAACTTTGGGTCGATTTCCAAAAACCTGGGCGATATTTCCGAGTCCCAGGGACTCTAAACTAATTTGCGAAGACTTAAGTTTTAAATGAATTGGACAGAGGAAAAATTTTTAAACGCTTGGCTATGAGCAGTCTAACCAAAATATGGCCATATAGTGACTAGAAATTCGCCGTGACCGGCTACGCGCTGCGTGATTTTAACCAACTTTGGGTCGACTTCCATGAACTTGGGTGATATTTCCGAGTCCCAGGGACTCTAGACTAATTAGAGAAGACTTTTTTTTTTAGTGAAAGAGATCGAGGAAAAATCTTTAAACGTTTGGTTATGAGCAGTCTGGCCGAAAAATAGCTCCTCCTTAACTCACTTAGTCTCTAGGAAGTCGCCGAAACCGGGCTACGCGCAGCGTGATTTTGACCAACTTTAGGTCGATTTTTAGAAACTTGAGCGATATTTTCGAGTCCCAGGGACTCTAGACGAACTCGAGAAGAGTTTGGTTTTCAGTGAAATGGAGGAGGAAAAATTTTTTAACGCTTGGCTATAAGCAGTCTGGCCGAAATATAGCCACTTAGTGACTAGAAAGTCGCCGAGACTGGGCTCCGCGCAGCGTGATTGTGACCAACTTTGGGTCGATTTCCAGGATCTTGGGCGATATTTCCGAGTCCCAGGGACTCTAAACTAATTCGAAAATACTTTGGTTTTCAGTGAAATGGACAGAAGAAAAATTTTCAAACGCTTGGTTATGAATGCTCATAACCAAGCGTTCAAAAATTTTTCCTTTGTCCATTTTACAGAAAAACAAAGTCTTCTCGAATAAGTTTCGAGTCCCCGGGACTCGGAAATATTGCCAGAGTTCCTTGAAATCGACCTAAAGTTGGTCAAAATCACGCAACGCGTAGCTCGTTCTCGGCGACTTTCTAGTGAATAAATGGGTTACAGAGGGCCTATATTTCCGTCACACTGCTAATAATCAAGCGCTTAGAGATATTTCTTCTGTCCCTTTCACTGAAAACCAAAGTCTTGTCAAATTAGTTTAAAGTCCCTAGAACTTGGAATTATTGTCCAAGTTCCTGGAAATCGACCCAAAGTTGGTCTTGGCGACTTTGAAAACTGTTTAAACAGATAGACTTCCACAAGTGAAATACACGTGTGTAGATTTGGGGAAGGGCCAAAACTAGCATTTTAAAGACCCCCGTAAGCATAAGTTGGGATCCTCACACCAAAAACTCGAAATTTCGCATTGCTAAACGCGCAAAAACACGCGAGTGAAAACAAGATATAAATGGGCGAAAATCTTTAACCCAGGCATTGTCCAAAGCGACAGACTTCCACAAGTGAAATACACGTGTGTAGATTTGAGATAGGGCCAAATCTAGCATCTTTAAAAAGTCAAGTAAGCATAGTTTAAGATCCCGACACCAGAACCGCGAGTGTGGCGCATCGCTCAGCTCAGCTCTTACTAGGGAAAAGAAAGTTGTTATAAACGAGAATCTCTTACCCAAGAACTGTCCAAATCAATAGATTTCTACAAGTGAAACACACGTGTGTAGATTTGGGGGAGGGCTAGAGGTAGCATTTTTAGAAAGTTAGGTAAGCATTGGTTGGGATCCCTACACCTAAAACGCGAGTGTGGCGCATCTCTAAACGCGCGAGAACTTACAAGAGAAAAGAAAGTAGATATGGGCGAGAATCTCCAACCTAAAGACTTTCCAAATCGATAGACTTCCACAAGTGAAATACACGTGTTTAGATTTGAGAAAGGGCCAAATCTAGCATCTTAAAAACAGTTGACTACGCGTAGTTTGAGATGCCGACACCGAAATCGCGAGTGTGGCTCATCTCTGAACACGCGAAAACGCGCAAGAGAAAAAACTATAAATGGCGAGAATCTCCAACCCAAGCATTGTCCAAAGCTGCAGACTACCTCAAGTGAAATAAAAGTGTGTAGATTTCTAGGATGGCTAAAAGTAACATTTTAAAAGGTTATATAATCATTGGTTGGGATTCCCTCACCTAATACGCAAATGTGGCGCATCTCTAAATGTACGAAAACTTACGAGATAAACTTCCAGAAGTGAAATACACTTGTGTAGATTTCGGAGGAGGCCAAAAGTAGCATCCTTAAAACGTTAGATAAGCATTGGTTGGGATCCCCGCAGCTAAAACGCGAGTGTGGCGCATCTCTAAACGCGTGAGAACTTACGAGAGAAAAGAAAGTTGATATGGGCGAGAATCTCCAACCCAAACACTGTCCAAATCGATAGACTTCCACAAGTGAAATAAATGTATGCAGATTTAAGAAAGAGCATCTTCGAAAAGTCCAGCTGTAAGCATAGTTTGAAATCCCTACACCAAAGCAAGTGAAATACACGCGTGTACATTTGAGAAAGGGCCAAATCTACTATCTTTAAAAAGTCCAGTAACCATACTTTGAGATCCCGCCACCAAAACTGCGAGTGTGGCGCATCTCCAAACGCGCGAGAAAGTAGTAGAAAAAAGAAACTTTATGTCGGCAAGAATCTCTCACCAAAGTACTGTCCAAATCGATAGACTTTCACAAGTGAAATACACGTGTGTGGATTTGGCAGAGGGCTAAACATAGCATTTTAAAACGTTAGCTAGCATTGTTTAGGATCCCCGTACATTAAACGGGAGTGTGGCCCATCTCTAAACGCACAAGAACTTACGAGAGAAAAGAAAGTTGATATGGGCAAGAATATCCAACCTAAACACTGTCCAAAACGATAGACTTCACCAAGTAAAATGCAAGAGTGTAAATATAAGAGTGGGCTAAAAGTAACATATTTAAAAAGTTAGGTAACCATTGGTTGGCATCCCTGCGCCTAAAGCGCAAGTGTGGCGCATCTCTAAAGGCGCGAGAACTTACAAGAGAAAAGAAAGTTGATATGGGCAAGAATCTCCAACCCAAACACTGTCTAAATCGACAGACTTCAACAAGTGAAATACACGTGTGTAGATTTTAGAAAAAGGCCAAGACTAGAAACTTTAAAAAGTCCAGGAAGGATAGTTTGAGATGGTGACACCGAAACCGAGAGTGTGGCGCATCTCTGAAAGCGCGAAAACACACGAGAGAAAAAAATATAAATAGGCGAGAATCTTCAACCCAAGCATTGTCCAAAGCGACAGACTTCCACAAGGGAAATACACGTTTGTAGATTTGAGAAAGGGCCAAATCTAGCATCCTTAAAAAATCCAATAAGCGTAGTTTGAGATGCCTCACTAAAACCGCGAGCGTGGCGCATCTCTAAACGCACGAGTACTCTCCAGAGAAAAGAAAGTTGATATTGGCGAGAATCCCTTAACCAAGCACTGTTCAAATCGATAGACTTCCACGAGTGAAATACACGTGTAGATTTGGGGAGGGATATAGGTAGCATCTTTAAAAAGCATTGGTTGGAATCCCTGCACCTAAAACGCGAGTGTGGTGTATCTCTAAACGCGCGAAAACTTACAATCGAAAAAAAGTTGATATGGGCGAGAATCTCCAGCCCAAACACTGTCTAAATCGATAAACTTCAACAAGTGAAAAAACACGTTTGTAGATTTGAGAAAGGGTTAAATCTAGCATCTTCAAAAAGTCCAGTAGGCATAGTTTGAGATGCCGACACTGAAAACAAAACAGGGGCGCACCTCTAAACGGGCGAACACACGCGAGAGAAAAAAAAAAATTACATAGGGGAGAATCTTCAACCCAAGCATTGTTCAAAGCGACAGACTACAACAAGTGAAATACACGTGTGTACATTTGAGAAAGGGCCAAATCTAGCATCTTTTAAAAAGTCCAGTAAGCATAGCTTGAGATCCCGACATCAAAACCGCGGATGTGAAGCATCTCTAAATGCGCGAGAACTTACTACAGAAAAGAAAGTTGATACTGGCGAGAATCCTTTGCCCAAGCATTATTCATTTCAATAGAGTTAGACTTCCACAGGTGAAATACACGTGTGTAGATTTGGGAGAGGGCTAAAAGTGGCATCTTTAAAAAGTTAGGTAAGCATTGGTTGGGATCCCCGCGCCTAAAACGCGAGTGTGGCGCATCTCTAATTACGCTAGATCTTACTAAACAAAAGAAAGTTGATATCGGCGAAAATCTCTCATCCAAGCACGATCCAAATTGATAGACTTCCAGAAGTGAAATACACGTATGTAGATTTGGGGGAGGGCTATAAGTACATCTTAAAAAAGTTTGGTAAGCATTGGTTGGGATCCCCGCGCCTAAAACGCAAGTGTGGCGTATCTCTAAACGCGCGAGAACTTACGAGAGAAAAGAAAGTTGATATGAGCGAGAATCTCCAACCCAAGCACTGTCTAGATCGATAGACTTCAACAAGTGAAATACACGTGTGTTGATTTTAGAAAAGGCGAAATCTAGCATCTTTAAAAAGTCCAGTAAGATTAGTTTGAGATGCTGACACCGAAATCGAGTGTGTGGCGCATCTCTCAACGCGCAAAAACACGCGAGAGAAAAAAAAACATTAAAATAGGCCAGAATCTTTAACCCAAGCATTGTCCAAAGCGAGAGACTACCACAAGTAAAATACACGTATGTAGATTTGAGAAAGGGCCAACATCTTTAAAAAGTCCAATAGGCATAGTTTGAAATGCCGAGACCAAAACCGCGAGAGTGGCGCATCTTTAAACGCGCGAGAATTTACTAGCGAAAAAAAACTTGATACAGACGACAATCATTCACCCAGCCACTTTCGAAATCGTTAGATTTCCACAAGTGAAATAAACGTGTGTACATTTGGGGGAGGGCTAAAAGTAGCATTTTTAAAAAGTTAGGTAAGCATTGGTTGGGGTCCCCGCACCTAAAACGCGAGTGTGGTGAATCTCTAAACGTGCGAAAACTTACGACAGAAAAAAAAAGTTGATATGGGCGAGAATCTCCGACTCAAGCACTGTCCAAATCGATAGACTTCCACAAGTAAAACACACGTGTGTAGATTTGGAGAAGGGCTAAAATTAGCATCTTTAAAAAGCTAGGTAAGCATTGGTTGGGATCCCCACACCTAAAACGCAAGTGTTGCGCACCTCTAAACGTTCGAAGACTTACGAGAGAACAGAAAGTTAATATGGGCGAGAATCTTCAACCCAAACACTATCCGAATCGCTAGACGTCCACGAGTTAAATACACGTGTCTAGATTTGAGAAAGGGCCAAATCTAGCATCTTCAAAAAGTCCACTAAGCATAGTTTGAGATGCCGACACCGAAATCGCGAGTGTGGCGCATCTCTAAATGCCCGAAAACACGCGAGAGACAAAAATATAAATGGGCGAGAATCTCCAACATTGTTCAAAGCCACAGACTTCCACAAGTGAAATACACCTGTGTAGGTTGAGTAAGTCCAGTAAGCATAGTTTGAGATCCAGACACCAAAACCGCGAGTGTGGGGCATCTCTAAACGCGCGAGAACTTACGAGAGAAAAGAAAGTTGATATGGGCGAGAATATCCAACCCAGACACTCTCAAAATCGATGGACTTCCCAAAATAAATACACGTGGGTAGATTTGGGGAGGGCTGAAAATTGCATATTTAGAGAGTTAGCTAAGCACTGGTTGCGATCCCCGCACTTAAAAGGTGAGTGTGGTGAAAACACGCGAGAGAAAAAAATATAAATAGGCAAGAATCTTCATCCCAAGCATTCTTCAAAGCGACAGACTTCGACAAGTGAAATACGCGTGTGTAGATTTGGTTGAGGGCCAAATCTAACATTTTTAAGGAGCCCCGTAAGCATACTTTGGGATCCCCACACCAAAAACGCGAGTGTGCCGCGTCGATAAACGCGCGAGAACTTACAAGAGAAAAGAAATTTGATATGGGCGAGAATCTCTTACCCGAGCATTGTCCAAATCGCAAGACCCCCACAAAAAGAAAATACACGTGTGTAAATTTAAGAGAGGGCCAAAAATAGCATCTTAAAAAGCCCAGTCGGCATAGTTTAAGATCCCGACACCAAAAGTTCGAGTGTGTCGCAAAGCTAAACGCGCGAGAAAAGACAAGGGACAAGTAAATTGACATGGTTAAAATAAATCTACGAAAACACTGTTCAAATCGATAGACTTACACAGTTAAATACACCTTGGAGACTTTGAACAGGGCTAAAACTAGCATCTTTAAAAAGGGAGGTAAGCAAAGTTTGGGATCCCCACATCTAAAACGCGAGTGTGCCGCCTCGCTTGACGTGCGAGAACACGCGGGAGAAAAGAAAATGAACAGGGGAAAGAATATCTAACCCAAGCACTGTCCAAATCGATAGACTTTCACAATTGAAATACACTTGTGTATATTTAGGAGAGGGCCAAAACTAGCGTTTTTAAAGTGCCCTGTAAGCATAGTTTGAGATCCCCACAAAAAAAAAAAAAAACGCGACTGTGCCGCATCGCTAACGCGCAAAACCACGCGAGTGAAAAAAAGATATAAATGGGCGAGAATCTTTAACCCAAGTATTCTTCAAAGCGACAGACTTCCACAAGTGAAATACGCGTGTGTAGATTTGAGAGAGGGCTAAAAGTAGCTTCTTTAAAAAGTTAAGCAAGCATTGGTTAAGATCCCTGCACCTAAATGGCGAGTGTGGCGCATCTCTAAACGCGCGAGAACTTACTAGAGAAAAGAACGTTGATATGGGCGAGAATCTCTTACCCAAGCCCTGTCCAAATCGATAGACTTTCACAAGTGAAACACAAGTGTGCAGATTTGAACGAGGGCTAAAAGTAGCATCTTTAAAAAGTTAGGTAAGCATTGGTTGGGATCCCTGCTCCTAAAACGCGAGTGTGCGCATCTCTAAACGCGCGAGAACTTACGAGAGAAAAGAAAGTTGATATAGGCGAGAATCTCTTTACCAAGCACTGTCCAAATCGATAGACTTCCACAAGTAAAATACACGTGTGTAGATTTGGGAGAGGGCTAAAAGTACCATCGTTAAAAAGTTAGGTAAGCATTGTTTGGGATCCCCGCACCTAAAACAAGAGTGTGGCGTATTTCTAAACGCGCGAGAACTTACGAGAGAAAAGAAAGTTGATATGGACGAGAATCTCTTACCCAAGCACTGTCCAAATCGATAGACTTTCAGAAGTGAAATACACGTGTGTAGATTTGGGGGAGGGCTAAAAGTAGCATCTTTAAAATGTTAGGTAAGCATTGGTTGGGATCTCCGCACCTAAAACTCGAGTGTGGCGCATCTCTAAACGCGCGAGAACTTACGAGAGAGAAGAAAGTTGATATGGGCGAGAATCTCCAACCTAAACACTGTGCAAGTCGATAGTTTTCCACAAGTAAAATACACGTGTGTAGATTTGGGGGAGGGCTAAAAGTAGCGTCTTTAAAAAGTCTAGTAAGCATAGTTTGAGATGCTAACACCGAAATCGAGAGTGCGGCGCATCTCTGAACGCGCAAGAACACGCGAGACTTCTACGATTCGTTGCGTGCACAAGCCATTGGGCAAGCGATTGGCCAAGTTATTGGTAGCCGTGCATGGTCACCTAAAGCACTGACAATCTATCTTAGCTCCATGTGCTAAGTTTCTCCTCGCGCTTTATTTTGCCCTCGGCTGTGTAATTGTGCGATATTTTCTACACAATAACTTCAATTGCCGAGCATGATAATACTGCACGTGGCTCCTACTGCCAACGACATACTTAGACAAGTATTCCAGATCATCTGGGTTTTTATTCCTTAAGATCTGTTTTAGATCGATTAATCAAACGCTCCTTTACGCCCGGACAAGCATCTCGATGCAAGCTCAGAGTTTATTGTGATGGCTTTCATTGCGTAAACAAGACATTTACGTCTGCTCGCCGCGCTCAACATCCATTCGTAGGCACTTTGGTATCTTTAAGTTCAGTTCGTAGATCTAAACTTGGTTCAGGGGGAGAAGCAGAGGAAGGTTCATGTTGTGTAATTCGTTCATCATTGCGGGATTACTTGATTTATCGGCATTCCCCGGTTTTGTCCGCTCACGTTTTTTTCCTGCCCAAGT
>Ga0126338_10003122_pt1 | contig 11566 bp, 7 predicted proteins | sample OrbCmetagenome_2_FD_92529 | JGI IMG/M metagenome (GOLD analysis project Ga0126338, IMG submission 92529) | Coral microbial communities from Petempiche,Puerto Morelos, Mexico - Orbicella C C metagenome | ecosystem: Host-associated > Invertebrates > Cnidaria > Coral | place: Petempiche,Puerto... | reverse complement strand
TTGTGTCATCCAATAGGCTTCTCTGGTAAGCAGTAACTGGTCTAAATGTAATGGATTTTGGAAGGATACAATTTGCTCAATGACGATAAACCTCATTTGAGAAATGTCATGTTGGGAACTATTGTAATGTGCCGCCAATTCACACGTTCTTCTATCGTTGAGCATATTCGATTTATGATTGGCGATCTAATTTTAAACTCAGTTGACGTCGAACCCATACATTGTAAATTACATTTACAGCACGTTGCGAGATTAGATATTGTCTAAGACTGTCTAGCTCTCTGTTTATTTCATATGCTATGGAGCTAGAGAACTCGCACATCTAAACAAAAGCTCAAATATAATAATGGTTTTGCACGTGCAAGTAGATATAGAAACTACATGCAGGAAACGAGCTGATATATAGTGATGCGCGTGGTTTGAACAACGCACGGTATGGGAAATTAAGCGTTTTGAGGGCCAAAGAGAGAAAGACGCAAATAACTTACAAGGGGCTTTCGAGACACGTCTCTGAAATGAAAGAAAAATTTCGTGTCCCGAGCAGGATTCGAACTCGCGTCTCCCCGCATACCAGTGGGGCGTTATATCCACTACACCAGAGGCAAACCAGGCTGGATACGTGGTGACCAGTCTCTAAAAAATGGCGGGTCAGCTCCCTAAACCCGTGGCAGTATGCCGTCACGTTCATCTCGTAGTATCTAGACAAGCGCTAAAAAGTTTTGATTTCTTTGGACTGTCGCAAGTTTCAAAAGTCAAACTGAATATTGGCATTCACGGTGTAAATATGGGCCTGCAACGTAAAATCCATCTCTGTATTGTAATCACGGCAGTTCACTTTAAACCATCATCTCCCATTGAATTTGAATTGCTACCATCATTTTTGAGGGGAAAAATTTCTCTGCTCTTTTGAGAGGTCTGCAACTGAACAACAACGCGTAATAAGCAAGTTCGATATATCAATATTCTAACATGGCTCCGAGTCTTTCAGGACAACATTCTATATTTAGTCTTGTTTTCTTTGCATCCAAGTCTATTTTGGGAATTGAGAGACAAAAGAAGCTTAAAAAAAATTTACGATATTGACCCGAAAGCCTAGGAGCCATGTTAGAATATTGATATATTGAACGTGACCTATTGCGCGGCCAATTGCCGAAAATCATAAATTTAGCTCGCGGTTTTTGGTTTCTGCGTGTTTTTGTAGCGGTCATTCAAACTACAGTTAATAGAGGGGAATGGTTATGAAACTCGACAAAGTTCTTTGTTGTATGTTTTTGTTCTCTTTTTTGGCCTTGACCGTGCACAAAACACAATAGCTGTTTACTACTGACCTAGGAACTAACCAGCAGAGACATTTTGGTTACGTAATTCATGCATATTGTATGAATGCAAAACAAAAGACTGTGTACGGTTATGGACCTTCCAACATAAATCTTGGCATCTTTGTTTGCTCCTTTGATGTTTGCCGGGGTTCATAACCAGTACCCTCTATTAGCTATGTTCAAACATCTCGAGCAATCTTTGTCTTTGCGAACAGTCCATTAGACGTCAAAACGTTATCTCCGCTGCAAGATAATTACTGAATGCAACTGAAAACAATTTGTTCTGTACTGAAGATCTTGTGGTCTTTGTGGGGACAAACACGATTATTGCGCTAACATAACGTAAAGAATATGTTAGGTACTGTTAAATAATCGGTTATGACGACCATCGTCCTACTAGTAGGGTGGTTTTGGTTTTTAGGAAAAAACGAAAGCGGTCTGCGGTTTCGAATGAAGAAACTGTGGCGGTTTGCGGAATCTATGACCCCCTTTAATAGACACTCATTAAAGAACTAATATGGGAATCGGAAATAACGTTTACAATGTATATTTCAATTAACAGCGGGATCCTGGAAACGGAAATGGAAAACATTCCGACTTTAATATCGAGGACTCGAGTGCAATATATCGAGACAGAGGATGGAGAAGACAACAACATCAACAAAGTAAAACAAAGGAAACTGGAAACTAAACGTGTACGTTGTTTCGACAGCTTGGTTATTCAAACAGTAATTTAATGAACTGTCAGTGGTCACCAACCTACCCAGTTGGCTCTTTTTTGCCTTTTTATAATTATTTCGGATGTCCTAGACTTGCATTCGGTGACTATGTTTGCGGCGAGAAAGGCGCGGTCAAAACCGAGCTGTCATACCGAAACGACGCGAGAAAAGTCTCTCTCTTCGCAGCGCACATTGACCCAGGCCCGAAAGGACAGCGGCTGAGGAACGAAGACTGCACGCAAAAGATCAGCGAAGAACGAGCCTTCGGCTTTAAAACCGGATTCAGCAAATTAATTTGGAAAAGTCTGAAGTCAAAAACCTAAAACCGCTGAGAAATGTTTAGCGATCGTTGCTATCGTGTGGAAACAACCCTTCACCGATTGCAGCGGTCGTTACGACAATAAACGCTTATAGATAGACATCAGTCCTTTCACCCATCGTAACGATCATGGCGACATATTCAATTCTCAAAGTACTCTCCAGAGATTATAGCAGTCGTTGTCATAAATATATACAAAAATATAAAACCTTTATTTACCCTCGGCAGTGTTTATAGCACAAAGGCTAGTGGGGCCGAGCAAATATAAACTGAAACAAATAATTTAAATTCAACATAACATTGTTAAGAATCCCAACTGGCCGGGGGCAAACCAGTTGGTTATTTACAAGCGTGGCCGTGGATTTGAACAAGAGACTACCGTTAAACAAATCCAGGTAGTGGTCGAAGCGGGATGCATACCATATACCAGAATGCACTGCGTCGTTATTCGATCCAGGGGCCCGTTTAATTTTTCGAAAGCCCCGGAAACTTTTCGGGCCCGTAAAGACATTTTTAGTTCATCTGTATCTAAAAACGGAGAAGTGTATACGCCTGAAACTTCTTGTATAAAGGGAATCTCTGTTCATATTAAAAATATGTGAATAAAACAGCTCAGTAATCATATGGTTCGAGTTTTTGCTATATGGCTTTCCGGGTGCGAAAACTTTTCGGGACCTTCGAGAAACGGGCCCCAGGTCATCTCTGTAGCGATCACCTGGAAACTGGTAGTCATAATAAAACAATAATAATAAAAATTACTTACATATTAATAGTTTCTCAACGTTTTCTGCTGTAATCGCCACCATAGCAGCTGTCATAGCGATCGTAACCGGATCGTAGCATTTACATCACTGAACACCAGCCTTAAGTAAAAGATGTTCATTTGTATGGGCCGTTGTCGTATATGTCTAAGGACCCATTTACACTACACGCTATTTTTGGAACTGTTCGGATAGATTTGACATCCGTGTTCACTTTCACTCGTGCTCGAACCATACAAAGATAGTCCGAGCATGGATGAAAATTTACACCTGTACCAGTTTTATCCGAGCCGTTCCAAATATTTTTTGTGGTGTAAATCGCCTGTATATCTGCTACAATACCTTGTGAAGACCTGTCCGAATTAAACGCAGGTGCATGATTCACTAGAGCGAGGTTTATTTCGTACGAGCTCGTATTAAAAAGCCTCGCTTTGGGCGTGTTTTGCGGGTGATGAAAAACATTTTTAGGTGATTGTGCGGATGGTTCGTGATGGTACAGGCTGATTTACATCAGTGCATAAGCATAAGCCGGCCATACGCGGACACAGTAAGATGTTTATAATTGGCGTCTTTTGTTAGGAAAATTTAGCAGCGCTCAAGTGCGTCTCCGTATGTGACTTACCTAGCTTTAATAAGCTTTATTGGCATTTGATGTAAAATAGTAAAAAGCATAAATAAATAAACGAAAGAAAAGAGAATAATTCCCAAAAGAGAAAACGCGAACGGGACGAATGAATGAATGAATGATAACTTTATTTAAGTCTCAGTCTTAATAGCTAAGCACAAGTGCTCTACTAATTGGGGAGACTAAAATTATAAAGTAAAATGTATTCACCTAAGATTTAGTAAAATTAGGAAAATATTAACATATTGAAATTGAATTTAAAAAAAAACTTATTTGTTGATAAATACTATCATAATATTATCACCTAATAGTTATATTTAACAACTAACTACATAGATGAACAGCAAGAACAACGCATACATCCGTCGTCCAGCAATAGTGCTTTTAAAGTTGTTCAAAGTTTTTGCAGATCTAATATTTTTAGGCAGTTTTGCTCATAATTTTGGTCCAAGGTAGCGCATGGAATGTTGACCATATGTTACTGTATTATATCCAAGAATGCTGAAATCAGTTTGTCTTAAGGAATAAGAAGTGCTATGAGTATTAAAAATGTTGCTAATGTAGGCTGGACATAATTTGCGTTGACTTTATACATAAGGGTGCATACATTTTGCAGGCGTCTGTTCTCTAGTGTTGGTAGTTGAGCCCTCTTGAGTAATTCTGAGTAGGTGGCGTTGTGATCTTTGTATACAGCCCTTAAGCCTCTCTCTCTCGGAGTCTTTCTATCTTGCGCGAATCGCTGGCTTTACAAAAGTGCCAAACTAATTGGCAATACGTTAAGTAGGGTAGAATCGCTGTAATGGGCACGAAAGTATCCATTACGCTTATGCTTATTCCTTAGTGAAAAACAGTGTTGAGACTGCGGGTGTGTGGGTCTTTAGAAAATAGCAAACAAGTTGTTACGTCAAGACAATATTCTTTTTCCCATGTCATATCACGTACGACAGGTTTTATGGATGACTTGCTTGTGCGCATGACAAGTTATGACAATCGATCTTTTTCTTTGGCGAGTCTTATCTATGACAAGACTCTCTTTTTTCAACGATAGCTTGTCAACTGGAAAAAATTGCTCGTATCGCACGGCTAAAAACTTTTCAAAACAACAAAATATTTTTAATTAGTGCTGCTGGGATGGGAAACTGTTCCTGCCGGTAGAAAAAAAAAGAACGGGATTGTGGCTCTAAAAGACATGCCACTGAGGAAATTAAAACTAGATGTAATAGAGGATGGCTTCCGAGAGAACTTATTTTCTACACGAGCACACAGGACTTTTCAAAGAAGTATTACAAGGGAGAATTTTCTGATCGTTCAAGTTATCAAACGATCAGACCTTCAAACACGGATGACATTTCTCGAGGCAAAATTGTCATGTTGGAGTAACCTGACCACACAATACCCGGTGGCATATGTTAAAAGTTGTTTCGTGTAAATTTTGTTTCATACTTTCCATTGCCTTTTCTTGGGATCTTCTGCCATGCGAAGCAATTTTTGATAATTAGTTTGCAGACGACATTCTTGGCTTGAAAATTGAATATCATGCTTTCGTTAAACAGGTCTTTTTGAGAGTTTCGTGCATACATGTGTAAACTGAAAGCTGAATAAATGTTTGCCTTGGTCATTAATATTCCAGTTACGATTGATTAGCTTTCAAAGTATTTGAAATTATCTTATTTTATATATTTAGCCGGTTAGATTTTTTCCTATCACACGCGTTCATGGCGTCTCTACAAGACTGCGTGATGTATTGAAACAAACTAAACAACAATACAAAACGAAAAAAAAATTCAGAAGAAAATGTAGTCCCATTGAAATTTTGTAAGATTTCACTCTATCGTATTCTTATTCTTTTGCTTATTCTGCAAAATGTCTTAGTCAATGTGTAAATTTTGTCAATTTCAGCCGGGTTGTATGACGCTAAGTGAAGCGCGGGGTGTGTTGAAATTACTGACGCTAAAGGCTCTGTTTCCACGGAAAATCCCGCTAAGTCTTACGCTTGCTTCGACTGTTTCAATACCAGGCAATTCTTTTCCCCGAAGACAGCGCGAAAATATACCTATTACAGCTCTCCGTATATCAGTTATTCTCCAGCAGTAAACTACGGGGTTGAATGAGCTGTTTAGGAAGACGATTGTGGATGCGTACACATATGCAGTTTTGACACTTGCGGTATAACCCTCGATCTTGTGAGCAATTTTGACGCACAGAATTGGGATGTAACAGAGGACGAAGATGCCTACAATGTACGCCATTGTCAGAGTCGACTTTTTGTAGCGCCTCATCCCCAGCAAACGATTACTCGCCGGGTATTGATTGGGGTTAGACACATTTTGATCATGAATTTGGTTCTCATGACGGCGAACATATTTCAAGACCTTCATATAGGCCAGGAAAGTGAAGACCAAACTGCAACCTATGACAGGAATTGCGATGTTGTTGAAGATGTTGTCGTTTGCGATCCAAAATCTAGAAGCGGCCTGCAAGATGAAAAACACCCACAGACAGAAAGCAGCGACTAAGATGCGCTTCGTGGTTATAATTTGTTTGTAGCGCAGATGTAGATATAAGGCAAGATATCGCTCGATCGCAATGCCGGTCATGGTTAGAACAGAGGTACCGGCTGTTATATACCCAACTGACTCTGCCAATATTCTTGTGGTGCAATACATGCTGTAGCTTTCGAGAAGTTCGCCGATTTTGTGGATCACGAAACATGGTTGTGCAATTAATCCGACAGTAAGATCACTGATCGCTAAACAACACAAAAACACGTTTGATGGCGTGTGAAGTGCTGGCGTCTTCCACACAACGAGAATTACCACGCCGTTGCCGGCTACGGCGGTGAGAGACGAAACAGAGTTGAGGACTAAGGTCACAATGTGGCCAATGAAGAGATATTCCGTCGAATTATAATTGACATCCAAAAAAAGACATCCCCCTTCGTCGGCCATCATTGATTCTACCTATACTGCTTCGGTCTTTGTTAGGTGGGAAGCGATGTCACCCGCCTGCAACAATTAAACCGAACGTTTTAGAATACGCATGCCACTGTGCTCAAGACATCTGTCGAATCATAACGGCCAGATACTGGTGCAACTATGAATGATCTAAACATTCGCAACGACTCTACAATGTACCGGTAACCAGAAACTTTAAGCACAAGTGTGTTTAGAGCGTGAAATGGCGTTAGCACTTTGCTTGGGTCAGGGAGTTTTAGTTAAATATAAGTAATCTTGTACTGTAATGTCCGGCCGCGGGCAAATTTATCGTCCCCATGCACATTTTTGAAGAAAAAAAGGAGGCTATTTTGTTTATTATATATTATCCTTCAATGTTTTTCTGTTTTGACTGAGATATGGCAAGTTGTCATATTTTAAAGTATAATATTTCTGTTGGCGTCGTAACATGAGGGTCGTCTGTTCAAAAAATTAAAGAATGCAACACGCGCATTGTAAAAACTGAGAAAACAACAATTGGCGTCAATATCACGAGATATTCACAGATTATCAGCTGATTATGTATGCAGGATCAAGCTTTCGTTGGCGATTTTTCACATGAAAGGTTATGTGTTTTGCTTCTGTGTATAAAATGGAAAATTAGCCAGGGCTTCGTAGATAAAGCTCCTTGTTCAAAAACTGTTGAGCCTTGACTACCCAATGCTAGCTGCGAACTGGGTTAAATTTGTTTCTCTATTTAATAATTTGTATTTTTAAGGTCCTTTTATCTGGTAAAGTTTGACTTTTTGTATGTATTAATAAAATTGCTGTCGTTAAAAAAAAAGTAGGAAAAAATACGAGAAAAACAAAGTAAGGAAAAAGCCTTCAAGAAGGAAAACTTGCCTGCATGTATGCCTTTCCATGAACCTCCAAATGTATTCTCTCTGTCATGTAGCAATCAAACTTATATGGTGTGCAAAGCATCTGGTTTGGTTTACTTTAATCATAATCACGTGAGTCGCGTCTAATTTTGCGTTAATTTTTGCCGGGTGCCAAATTGGTAACAAAAAATATTATATAAGCGGTGAATAACTTTTTTTTTCACGAGGAAGACTTAACAACTCGGGGTTTCAGTACATCGTTCTAGAACTGTTGCGCTCATTTACTCTGCACTAATGTGAATTGCGACGGGTGTTGAATTAACAGGTATTGTTAACTGCAGAAAGCTCTATTTTGCGAGGCGGGGTTTCTGTACGTTCTAGAACTAACGTATGTTTTAGTTTACTCCATACCCACTGTGAACATTGTGAATAACGAAGCGCACGAAGTCTAAAAATAGAATGCAAGTTATTGAAACCCCGCGAGAGTCAGACAACATAAGCATGCTCTGAGAGAAATAGGAGGTAAATGAACGCCAAGTTTTCGCTTTAAAAATTGTTTCAGGAACACTTGCTTACGCCCTTGAAAAAAGCTTCAAATCTTCCACCATTCCATTTTGTTTGTCTGAGTTTGTCTGAGGTATGACGTCACTCGCGTGCTTCACTATTGCGGCGGGTGTTGTATTAACAGGTATTGTAAACTGCAGAGAGCTCTATTTTAAATGTAAACTTGCTAAGAAGACGTGTAGTCGCTAAGTAGTTACAGCATAACAGCGAAAAGTCGAGAAATTGCACAGAATTGACGTAGAAACACTAAGTGCACTTAACCGCCTCGAAATGCATTATTAAAGGTGATTATAGGCCTAATGGGGAGGCAGGTGCACGCTGGTTTAACTCTGTCAGCCTCCAAATTTCAAGAATTAAGTGGAAGACAAACCAACAAAACGCCCCTGAAACGCATGAACTCTTGTCGCTTTTAGAATTGCAATAGAAACTGCGACAAAAGTTGGGTCAAAAATTGCCAGTGTTAATGGGCGTTAAAGTAAACAAAAAATATGTTTATCTCTCTTGATTAAACCGATACAGAAAAATACTGATCGCTCATATTAGCGCCCAGAATATTGCATAATCATTAAGCCTGACAGTTAATTTATTATAAACATTATTTTTGTTTGTTTATCAAAATTTGGGCGCACGCGAAAACACACCAATCTTATTTCGTATAACGTCGAAAATCCGGATTTTCCTCTCTTTTCGTTCAGCCTTGCGAGTGAATATTGAAGACTATTCAACAAGCTTTTTGCCATACAAGCGAACTCACTAAGGAGAAAAGCAATATTGACTTACAAAATAAATATCTTCCAATAATCAGGTGCATGTGCGATACGGAATTTAACGGCCGGGTTCTGCGGTCATTATATCCTTACTTTGTTGACCAGAGACAGTATGAGCTAGTTCCGTTTAGAAGTCCGTTTTATACCGTGGTAGCTAGGTTTGGCAAGACTTTGTCAACCTAAGTCTTTCTATATTTACATAATTTTCACAACATGAAGGCAGCTGAGCTCATAATTCTTCCGGATAACTGCCAGCAAGTGTTAAAAGCCTAATTAACTGAAAGTGTATTTTATCAAAGTCTGAAGCTCCTCGATCAACACTCGTTTTTCGGGCGCACGCATTTAAAAAAGTTTTTTTGAAATTAGAATTATATTATTCATAGCTTTATACGAGACCATTGTGTGCATTACCTTATGCCAAAACCCATTAAAAAAATATTTATAGGTTTAAACATTGTCTTAAATAATTTGGTTTTGTATTTGACCAAAGCTATCATTGGTGCTTTCTTTAATAAATCTGTGGGCACGACCACCGCAAACCTGGACATCGAGAGACGGAAAAACCACACTGGTGTATATGGTGTTAATTTCTGTTTCTTTTTATGCGAACAAAAGGAATTAATAATCACGCTCAATTACTGAGTGTCAATCAAGAGCTTTTAGCTGCGATTGTCTCTAGGCATTGAAATTGTATATATTAAGAAACTATACGATATGTTCCTACATTTTGCCTTTAACCTGCAAACGAAGTCCCTTATTATTTATTGGAAATTTATAATCAGATTTATCAGCTAGTAAATAACGCACTAATTTTTCGCAAGTAAAGTTCTTGATAATATATATGCGTTCATAAAACAGAAATGTGAAGAGGATCGTGAAATAAATCTTCGTCAATCAGTGATAAACACTTTACATCACAATTTAGCATCGCCAAAATATGAGAAAGGGCATGCTAGCCGGATTTTACTGTAAAAAAAACTGACATATTTTAAGATCGACATCCTGCTGTCTTTTTTCTTATTTTCAATTAGATACACTCGGTTCCTCGATATAAATTTCTCCCGTTCCGTGGCACATGTATTTTTTGCATGATTTGTCTGTCTCAGGCTTGTTCAACCCTAAGCGAAGGGCGCCGTGTTGCAGTAAAACTTCCGCTCATCCCGCTTCTTCGATGACGCCCTGTGTTCGCTGAAGCAATACTAGCTGGACTACTTCTCTCGACGCCAAAGCAAGGCGAAAAGAAATCTTTCACCGCTTTCCGTATATCCGGTATACGCCAGCAATAAACCAAAGGGTTGAAGGAGCTGTTGAGAAACACAATTGTGGAAGCGTACAAAGAAGCCGTCTTGACGCTTGTGGTATACCCGTCGATCTTGTAAACGACTTTGACGCACAAAAACGGGATGTAACAGAGCACGAAAATGCCTAAGATGTACACCATTGTCAATGTGGATTTCTTGTAGCGCGTCATCTTTGTTAAACGGTATTCAACCGGGCATCGCTGAGCCGTTTGAATTGTTTTTTGATCCCGTATGTGGTTCTCGTGGCGACGAACGTACTTTAAAACCCTCAAATAGGCCAAGAAGGTGAATGTCAGGCTGACAAAGATTAACGAAATAATTATGTTGTTGAAGATACTATCATTCGCAATCCAAAATCTGGAAGCGGCCAACAAGATGAAAAACACCCAGAGACAGAGGGCAGCCACTAAGATGCGCTTCGTGGTAACAATTTCTTTAAAGCGCAAATGAAGATACAACGCAAGATACCGTTCGATCGCAATACCGGTCATGGTGAGAACAGAGGTACCGGCTGTTATATACCCAACTGACTCTGTCAATATTCTTGTGGTGCAATACATGCTGTGGCTTTCGAGAAGCTCGCCGATTTTGTGGATCACAAAAGATGGCTGTGCAATCAATCCGACGGTAAGATCGCTTAGCGCCAAGCAACATAAAAACACGTTCGACGGCGTGTGAAGTGCCGGCGTCCTCCACACGGCAAGAATTACAACGCCGTTTCCACCAGCGGCTGTGAAGCAAGAAACAAAATTGACAACTAGCGTCAAAATGTGTGCGATGAAGAGATATTCTGTAAAATCTAAATTTACATCCAAGAGGAAACATTCGAGTGAGAAAATCGAAGCGTTTGTTATGTTCTCAACGGCCATTGATGTCCAAGCACTTCGAAAAGACGCTTTTAAGATATCACCTGCCCTTAGCAATTCTAAAGCTGAGTTTAGTAAACCGACCTTTGCTAATATGGCCGAAAAAGGTTTGGGCCAAAGAAAAATGACTGGTGTTATTTTTCGGTAATGATCTCTCTTACTTCGCCGACCCATGCCATGAGCGGTTACAGAATTTCCGCTTTGTAAACTGGTGCGTCAGGTTTATACACACAGGTCAGACAGCTAGGCAAGAAAAATCAACAATCACGTGGTCATTAGATTCGGAAAATGATTTTTTAAAATCATTTCCCGAAAAAGATATACATGGAACAAATCGGTTTACAAAGGAACAAAATTAGCAGTAAATTAGCGGTTGTAAAGCGATCTGCTGACATTGTCACGAAGCAGAGGCAAAGTGAAAAAACATAATAGTACAAACAACTTCAATTGGTGACATCGGATCTTTGGATTGAGAGGCCAGTAAAAACGTTACCCGTCCCACCCCCCCCCC
>Ga0126338_10003121_pt1 | contig 11568 bp, 2 predicted proteins | sample OrbCmetagenome_2_FD_92529 | JGI IMG/M metagenome (GOLD analysis project Ga0126338, IMG submission 92529) | Coral microbial communities from Petempiche,Puerto Morelos, Mexico - Orbicella C C metagenome | ecosystem: Host-associated > Invertebrates > Cnidaria > Coral | place: Petempiche,Puerto... | reverse complement strand
AATTTTTTATATTTATTTCTCTTTTTTTTTTTTCACCCCTTGTCTCTTCTCCATAGAAACAAAAAAACAAAAACATCCATTTTTATCCCCCTCCGCCCAAAAACAATTCTTCACCCCCCCCCCCCCCCCCCCCCGAACCGTTTTGCATTAACCATTCATTTTAGGTAGCTCAAACTGTTTTTCATATACCACAGGTCGCCATGCGTTCATTGGAATGGGTTTTCAAGACAGAGGCGATAGCTTTGATTTCAACGTATCATTGCAAGATCACTTCAAGTATGTTGATCAGTCTCTTGATATGTCAATCTTTGCATCAATGTCCTGACAACATTAATTTTGTGTTTGCTTGCACATTTTCCAAGCATGAATTGAGAGGTCAGTTAGCAAATAAATCAACTTTTCAATGGTTTCTGTTTCATTTCTTTGAAAGAAACTTCATGTGATTGTTTTTTTTTTGTTTTTTGTTTTTTTCAATCTTGGTGAATAGCGGCAGAATATTTACCTTGCCACTTCACAGCAAGTATATATTATGCCACTATTCACCTCAATTTCAAAGAAAAATTGTTAAACGATATTATTCCCTGCAGTAGGTGTGGCTAGTAGTAGGTATTACAGAGCCATGAATTGGCAAGGTAAGTATCCACAACTGGTCAGCGAGTCACACTGGAAACACTGTCTCATTTTCCAATGGCCAAGATGACTCCATCAATATGAGTAAATTTCTGAGTGTATGATTTATTTGCTATCTAGATGGATAAAACAGAGTGAAAAAATAGCAGCAGAAGCTGAGCAGCCTGATCTTACACCAAAGTTAGACCTGAGTTTTAAAGAAGGTCAAACAATCCATATTAACCTAGGGGTGAGTATCGTGTTTTCTTGATGAAGTACACATATCTTAAAATCCAATCACAAATGGCAGTGCTGGGTGAATGTTGTCACTAGGTCTATACAGTGCAAATCAATTGAAGTTCAGTCCTTCCTGATTAGACCAAATAAAGCAAAAGACCAGTATGCTCCCCCCAAAAAACATGAAAATCAGCCAGGGGAAAGGCCAGCACAGTCCCAAGAAGCATTTGTAGATTATAATAGAAAAAAAAATGTAATCTATTAAATTGTGTCCATATTGATCAAAAAAGAACTGTAAGTTGAAACTCTGTTTGGACATTCTAATTCTTCGAAAATACTGGACTGGCAATAAACCATTCAGACTGGCTGTTTCTCATTATTGACCCTGCCAGCTGTCTTAAATCAAGATGTGTAATATTTGCTTGAACTAATTGTTGGTCAAGGATTGAGTGACAAGCTGGCAATAGGCTCTGAACAGGCTTAACATTTTTCTGTAACTAAAGATACTTAGTGTCTTCCTTGTTGTTATCTTTCAGAATCGTGCACCCGGTGCAAGTGCAACAAGTCGACCTAAACCTGGTATGTATTATCTCTAACGCTGTAAAGTACATCACAAAGTTAACATATTACCCACTTGTAAAGTGCAGCAAAGGTGACTTAGAACAATTCTGTATAATTTTTGACTGGATTGAACATCTGTTAATAAATGATTAGCATAGGTTTTTCATAATTCCATGTTTTATAACTTTCCTGATTTGCTGACTCTTTAAACAACAGCATATTCAGGTGCCACCAAATATTCATTAGCAACATTTTCAAAGAATGGTATCAATAGTGATTATTAAATAAAAACACAGAAATTAATTGAAACATCAAGATCGGAAGTGAGAGGGTTTTTTCCACTTTCCACAGCAGGTGGTGGTCTTGGTGTCATTCCCCCTCCCCCTGGGGGTATGGCTCCCAAGCTAGCCCCACCCCCAGGAGCAGGGGCATCACCCGCATCAATGAAAAGAACAGTTCATCAATCTCAGCCGCAGGCTCCCTTTCCCGACATGGGAGCGTTTGCTTCCAGTTCAAAGGTTCAACAACAAAATCAACAACAGAAGACAACATCAGAGTGGGGAGATTTTACTGCAGCATCAGGGTAAGTGAAGTTTGCTAGCCTTTTAGTAGGAAAAGAGGCGCAGTGGCTTCATAGTTAGTGTGCTTGACTCTGGATCAAGCCTTCCAGTTTCGAGCTCTGGAGTTTCGAGCTCTTGGGCAAGATGCTTTACTCTCACAGTACCTCTCTCCACCCAGGTGTACAAATATGTACCGGCAAATTAATGCTTGGGGTAGCCCTGCAATGGACTAGCATCTCATCCACAGGGAGTAGAAATATTCCTAGTCACTTCTTGCTATAGAAACCATGATAAGCTCAGGCCTAATGGGCCACTTGGCCAGTATGCAGACCTTACCTACAGTAGGAATGCCATTTTGCATTTAATGAATCAAAGCTATTTTGTGGCACTGTTTATTGTATACAAAATGGTTCCAACGTTCAGGTCTATTGCTCAAGTCATATATTTTTTGTGGCAGTGTTTGTTGCTCTTAACAAGGTGGTTTTACAATGTAACTGTGTGCATCCAGGAGACTTCTGGCCCAGATAATCTGTGAGAGTTGGCATAGATGAAAACCATATACTGACTGCACACTGGGAGTTACATTTTCTACAGTTGCCATTTTATAGCTTGTAATTTTTTTTCTTTTCTTTTGCAGGAGTTCTGATTCTAGCTGGGTGCAGTTTTGAAAACCATTCATTACAAAAATCAAAGAGGAAAGTATTTTACCACCTCACACTAAGAATGCCTGTCTCAGTGGCTTTTCCAATTTTCTTAAGCCTTAAATGTACATTGCAGTGACTTTAGTCTCAAGTCCAAGTAAAATGTTATTTTGTACCTGGTGGATAAGAACCTTTTCTGGGAAATCGTCTTTGAATACTCGATGAATTTCGAATCAGTTTGCTCGCTCAAGGACTTGTCTAGGTTGCCTAGAGTGATGTGTCTAACAACAATCGTGGGGTCTGAGATATTATGACCAAAAGGGTTCTTGTTTGAATGATAGTGTTCCAGTTTGAAACTTTGAAAATTTATGAATTTCAAAGTTTGAACGGCAAAATGAAATAGCTGGAAGACTGTAAAGGTAGAAAATAATATTTTCTTATGTATAGCCAGAGCTGTAGCCAGAAAAAAATTATGACTGGAGCAATGTCTGCTGTTACATTTTCTTTCTAGGTATTTAGTAGTGTTTTACTTACTCCCTTCAAAAAAAAAAACAACAAAAACGAAAAACAAAATGACTGAAGCAAGTACCTTAGTTTGCTTCATACTGGCCACGGTTCTCTAGCAGTTTGATTCCTTAATTTATGGAATGCAAAGACAAGTCGATCATTAACTATAATTTGAGGATTTCCCCTTTCTTAAATACTTTGTCTCTGTTGCTCTTATTCTAGCATGTGCAGTGAGAAAAGAAAGCCGGATAACTGGTTATCGCTCTCTTGTATAATTTTTGCTTTTTAAGAAGGCCAGCGATTGTATAGTCTGGGCACAGGGACAGGGTGAAACAAAAGGCGCAGGAATTGGAGAGTGGGTTTTAGAGAGCCTGTTGACTGGTCTCCGATAGTCGCGCTCTTGGACGTCACGCAAAGCTACTTCCCGAAATATTGCGTGACAATATAGATAATGGTGGTGAAGGTGTCCACCTGTTCGCAGACCAGAATTGCTTTGGTCCCTTGTTTTGTTATATTGTAGTTGACATGGTGCTTTTGAGAAGCGCCGTAGAGAAATTGTACTTGCTGCAGGCGGTGTTTAAACGAGGCGGTTACAGTTTAGTTTTCTTCAAAGCCGTCACGCAACGCTGCGAACTTGTTGGTAGGGCGTTGCGTCACGACCTTGAAGACTAGAAGTCATAAATGGTTGTATACATGTTTAAATTGACAGGCAACAGGACACGCAGCTTTGTGAGCAGGCATTGAGTGCCTGCATGCAAATCACGTGGTCTACCAAGAATCCCTCATCCAACCTCATCCCCAGGGTCTTATCCTCGGCTTTTATCAAAATGACAGATTGGAGAAGGCCTGGGACGAGGTTGCCGACAAACACCCAAATCGCGTTTCCTGAAGTCAAAATGAAAAAAATTGAAATATTTTCCCGCAGCTTCAGTTAATTTGGAAATTCATTTATAATTCATCTTTTCTTTGAAATTTCCCTAAATCTCAGAACCTATTGTATGAAATAAAATCCCTCTTTCACGATAAATTCCTGTACATTGTGTAGTTAAATACTCTCCGGTGTAAATCATGGTTGAAGCTGTAAATTTCAAACTTATGTGTCCCTGCGTACAATTCCCAGGAAAAAAAAATTGACAGACATGATTTAGTTCATCCTTTAATTTTGAGTAGAATTGAAATTTCAGCTGAAGGTAACGTTCACACTAGGCCGTAGAAATTTGGAAAACGCAGCTTTATTTCTACGGTTAGGCCTACCGTCCACACTAATCCGTCGCTAAAAAAGGAGGAATTTGCGTGAAACGCCGGCTTTTCGTTTTCGTGTGGACGGAAAACATTTTGAGAACGGATTTATTTTTTTTCGGAAACGATGACCTCGTTATAATCATGTGATTTCCCTGATCGAGTTTTCCTCAAACACAAATCCAAAATGACCTGTGATTGTTGCGTTTTTAAATTTCTCCGGCGTGATGTGGACGTACAACATTTGCATGCGTGTTCAGAGCGTAACCTCCGTTTTCAAATTCCCGCGGTGTAGTGCAGACAGGGCCTGAGTCGATCCTTCCTGAATCCAGGTATTTGAAATATGGCCGTGACTATTTTATTTGTTTCGTTCGCTAGAACCTACAGTCTTCAAATTAATCAACGGTTTGACATAGTTGTAAACGGTAACGTGCATATCATAACCCATAGCAGACTGTGAATCTCGTAGTTCATATCTTGTAGCCGGAGAAATAAGTGTCAGAATTTGTGATTCGTACTCCGTCCAATCACAGAACAGCATGAGTACTTGGGAACTTTTCACGTCGGTACGACGTCATGAGGTGACGTCACGTTTCTTAGCAACTATACGGAAGATTCCAGGAACTAGGATTTACTATATTCTCGACTTATTTTGCTCTATAATGAATCAGTTAGTAATATTATGTGAATGTTTTTAGTAGCTGCGAACTTGTTGTAAATTGTACTTACTGGTGATAAATTTATTCAAGAAATAAACTGATAGTAACATCTCTTACGCTTGAAGTCTCGCTTTCAGCAGAGCTGTAGTTTCGTCCGCGCGCGTTTTTTTTCCCTGCTTACCTCAAGTCAGAAAATTCAAATAACCGGAGAATTTATTTTCTGGTTGGGGAAAGTCAAAATTTCCTTGCGTAGTGAGAGAAACCTCAACAGGGTTAGTTTTAAAGGAGCTCAGGCACGATACTTTAAGTTGTTTTAGCCACATATAAAATTACCTTTGAATTTAAGGAAACGTGAATATAGCAGTTTACTAAGATAGAAAAACACCAAAGAGATAACAATAATCCATAAAGGAACAAGGATGGTTAAAGTAGGAGAAGATTGATACGGATTGCAAACGACAAACTTGGAAAATTTAGGCTAAACTTTTAAGATACGCAAACTGTGACGGACTGCTATACGTTTCAGATACCAGTTGTATTAACAATGACCGTCTTATCATGACAGCTTTAAGTGTTTTGCGCCCAAAAAATTAATTATTAGCCAATAAAATTCGACTCCTTTTTAGTTCAGTGTTATTATGGCCGGCATAAAAAACTAATCAGTTTGTTTTCTGGGTTGTTAAAAAATGATAAAGTCAGATTTTTTTTTCAATTATAGATGGCAACAGTGTCAGCAACAAGTCAAGCGTGTTACAAAGTAACAAAACTTCAGTTTTTTTTTGTTTTTTTTTTATCCAGGGGATAGTTTGTTCAGCCTTCGAACAAACAGGACACTTGGTAGGCTATAGGAAATACAGAATGGGTTCCGCCCTAGAAATTTAGGGGAACAGACCCCGGGACCGGGGAGAGAAATATTTATCTCGCTTAAGCTTAGAAATTCTACTGGCAATGATGCCCCCCATTAAATCTCACTTGTCTTATAATTATCAAGTGATTGTTACCGCAGCGTTAGAATCCGTCGAAGCATCCTTTGATTTTAGCTCTGCCTTCAAACGATCCCGCCAAGAAACAACTTCTCGTCCATTGTCTTAATTAAAGTCTCTAAGCGAGACGCGGCTTGAATAAGACAAAATACTACGACGGAACTCTTAAAAGCAGCGGGTTGTATTACCCGTAACTCTGTCGTATATATATAAAGGTACGCCGCAAATCACGACCATAAAGTGATCGAGTGTCAAGAAATATCAGTCTTTTTTTAATTTCATGGCATCAATTACTCCTTCTAAAACAATTGTAAGAATGACAGACCGCCGACAAAAAACTCTCCCCTGAAATGCAGGCGTACTTTCCCAAAGAAAAAAAAACTTACCGCAAAGACATTTAACAATCCCCCGAAAGTATCAGTATAACGACCCTTTGAAAGTAATGTTAAATTGTGCGGTTTTTGCTAAATCACGAAAGAAACGACTTACCGAAAGAATATAACCCGCGTTGTCTTTCTGTATGTAGCTTTACATTGAAGAATCTTCAACAACACAAATATGGAAACTTACGGAGTTCGTTGCAGCGCAGCGCGAGAAAACAGCGGAGGGAAAAAACACTGATTAAGGTGAGAGCGCCTTTCCTCGCTTCTCACATATTTTTTTGTGGGCCATTTTTCGCGCTGGGCCTCAAGTTACTGAACGCCTAGGAGAGACTAACGGAGTCTAACTTAAATTTTATATGTAAATATTTCTAATTTGAGACGAATCGACCAAGATGAAACTCACGTTTGCCACCTTAAGGTAGTCAGACTCCGAAAACTAGCGACAGCAAAGAGCTAATAACTGGCCGAAAGTAAGAACGAAAACTGAATCGTTATAGAAACTGTTACCCGCAAAACGGGGTTATTCTGCAATTAATAATTGTCTTATTTAAGCTCAAGTTATTCAACTATTTTTTGGCGGTTTCCATTGCAATCAAAGATCTGAGCGAAAAACGACAATAGCAATTTTCTTGACTGGGCAAACAACCGTATCTTGTGCTCAAAAACCGAAATGAAATAAAGATCGATAGCTAGAATGGCTTATATTTTTGTTAACATTTGATATTTCTATAATTGCTTCAAATTAGGTCCTTAGTGATTAAATGGAAAACGATTTCACGGCCAATGATGAGTTTAAAGTATGTTGACGATTAGATTGAAAGATCTGAAATCGTGCTTATATTCCCTGACGTCATGAGCTATAAATAGCTTCGCATTTTGTTGGGTTTTCAGATTAACTTTGTCGTTTAAACTTTTCATTTACGAGATTACTAAATTTGATCATTTATCTTTATCCAACGTAAAAGAAAAAAATATTCGGTATCGCACTGATAAATTTGTTGCGATGTTTATCAGTTTGCATTGAAAAATTCCCAAAATGTTTTTTGCGAAATACATAACACGTATTTTAAATTCAGATTTTTTTATGCCGGCCTAAACATCTAATAAGAAAAGCAAATTTATATAGTTAAATTCATTTACTTTAATCTATGGATTTCGCATCGCTGCGATTTACTAAACCGCAAAGGCCACTATTTATTTTTCCCTGTCATTTTATCCAAACTGCAAGACTCGAATGGTGTAATAATTTGCAATAGATAGCGTCGAATAGCGCGGCTTTACAAGAAAGGGACACCGCTTATAGACCTTAGAGGAGGCCGATGAATGCAATGTAAACCTTAATTATTCAACATTGATTCTCTCTTTCGTTTCGGCTGTTTGGTGTGATGGTTTCAAACCGTTTTGTATTGTTTTTTTTCAGCGGGCGAGGCAACACTTAGCAAAGAATCGCGCCTTTGTTTTGCTTTTTCAGCTGAGCGTTTAAGATGCTGTTGCCGGCTGCCAAGGACCGACAAGTTGACCCCGCCAATTGTCCGATGAAAGCGCTGTCAGTCCTTGCTGAGTCGGAAGTTGGTTCTTTGAATTTAGATTAAATTAGTGTGTTTCAATCTGCCGTCAATTTTTTCATTTGTTCGCGAAAAGGTAAATAAGCAATTTGCGAAACCGGGTTGTAAAGCCGTCGGAAAGCCTGTTGAATGTCGTAACAAGTTTTTATAACGCGTGAAATAGCCTAGAAAAAAACATTTTGTGTGCTCGAAGTAAGTTTAAGCTTGTAAGCGGAAAGTGCATTCCAGCTCATGAAAAATTGATTCCGTTTTATCGAGCAAAGAAAACTCTCGAAAAAAATCTCCTTTCTTTGTCAAATTCTCGGCACTTATTGCGTTGTCCTTTGATCGAGTTTTGTACCGGTGAAACCCCGGCTAGTTTCGGCTATTTTTGGTAATTATTTTTTTTCAGCGAGTAGCGAAGCGGTTACCGCCTTTAATCAAAGGGGCGCAAATGAACTCCCGTCTTTTCGGCAAGGCCCGCTTTGAATTTGCATTCTCGAAGTTCGGCCGAAAGGTGGAAAATAACTGACAAATGACCTCGGAGGTCGACATCCTTGTCTTCAAGATTTTGCTCGCGTGCAGGCTTATTTGAACAAATGGACTTCTATCCTGGTAAAGTTTCAACCTTAAGAGTGGACAAGAGCTGCTGTGTTATATGAGATAATTTCTGTTGCGGACCGTCAAAGCCCTTGCGGAGTTTTTATTTGCCCAGGGAAAAGTCAAGGTCGTCAAAACAGAGAAAAGAAAACAATCCCCTTTCTTTAAAAACGAGGCAAGCCTAGACGAGTTGCTGGTATAGAGACACTCCGACGCCAGTTCGTTTAAAACTGCACGGGCAATCTTGTGTGTTTAAAGCGTGCGGATCGCTTGTCAATTGTTTGGACATTGAATTGTTTATTGAATTCTGAGGCCAACAATAACGCCTGGCTGTGTATCCCAGTCAATGGTCTGACTTTGCAGCCATAGCATAGCACAAGACTTCATCAAAACCTTACGGCAGAACTTGCGTTGATGATTTGTTGAAGACTGACCTGTCGGGAAGATTAAGACAGCATTTTTCACCGCTATCTTCTTTCGTCTACTCAAGGCGAAGCAAAGCTCGGAGCCGGAAAGGAATTTTGAGAGGCCGGTGGATCAGGATATCTGACCGCAAAATGGACAGACGGAATATAAATCCTGTTATTTTCCCTCCCGAGAGTAGAGATAATTTGTTTTCAACCATAACCCATCAAAGTCCTCTTCAATTTCATGGAAACACACAAGAAAATGTACATTTCGTTGCACAGAGACTTGCTTGGCTTGGAGACCAAATTGAGTCGAGGAGGGCCCTTGGACACGGAGCAAATCTTCCACGGTTGGTCGGACGATCTCTTGCTGCAGCAGGAGACAATATAAACTGCAGATACAATCCTCTGACTAGGAGAAATCAGACATTATTACGGCTCTTATGGAGAGGGTTTTCGGAACAAGATGAGGGCGGATTAGTTTTTGCCGGAGCTCTGTTGCAAGTGTGTTATCTCGTTCTTCAACAAGTGTCGCGAAACATGTTGTAAATTAGTCCACCGATTGCTACTTGATGTACAGTATTCTGAACGCAGCGGACATGCACACGAAGCCCGCTATAATATCAGACAAAAACCAAATTAGTCGCTGATTTTCAGCGAGTATTATTAAATAATTTGCTACATTAAGGTAACAATTGTTGTGTCTTATCGACAGTTACAGCTCTCGTATTGTTTTGTGTAAACTGTACATAAGTTACGGTCGCAGATTCATGATGACAAAGCATTGTACATTGCAACTAAATTAAAAATAAAAACTTGACATGCTAATTGTTTCATATTCATTTAGAATTGCACTTGCTCAGTGTTATCTTCTGTAGATTCCGCAAAATCCACAAAGAAAACAATACCATTCGTTACACAATATTTAGACGAAAAAATTACTTTCGTGTTGTATTAAAAAGAAAGCCACTGAAATTTTTGTACCCTCCGATGACTTTTTCTTTGGCACTTGCCATTGAGACAGTTTTAAATTTTAAATGCTTCATCTGTTTGAGAACTCACTAAATTTACAAGCAATTTGTGACCATTTCCGCTTGGTAAACTTAACGACATATCTGGGGAAACCTTTTTTCGGTCGAGAACAAAGGGGCATTGTTTTCAACAAAGTCGCAACGTAACGTCGCATAATTGTTATTTTTAGCGCCGGGACGAAGTAATTCGTTTGTTTTTTACCAACCCTTGCCTTGGTCCATCATAGCAGCTGTTCATTTTTCTATTTTTACTAAATTCACCTTGTTTCTCAGTTATTTAATACTAGAAAGATTAGTTAAGAGCTAACGGCGTCGCATAGTCAAGGGCATCGAACAATGCTACAATGGTTTGCACGCTGTGAATAGGGGCCGTAGTTCTGGATTCTGCCGGTAAAAGGAAATTATCAATTTATACACTCACTAGCCACAGCCCTGCTAGACACGTCTGTATGTAAAATGAAACCTCACACATGAAAACCTGACTTAAAGTTTCGATCAAGTTTCTCTTTTTCTTTTTTTCGCACACGCGCAACAAACTACAAATTAGATAGGGATTTGAAAAATGTCGAAGTTTGTGAACGAAAACCCATTGCGTCAAAAAGAGTTCACACACCTATTAAATCTAATTACGTAGTCTAACAGTCTTTTTAACCTGATTTCTATCCTTAATCTCAACTAGAAAAGATCTTTTTCATTGTTTACGTGTATTAATTTCTTACACTAATACTTTGGTAGCTGGGAGGATTTGTTTATTATGAAAGCAACTTCCTGTACAACCTTTGCTAAGATAGCGTGCTTTGAAATTGTGAGTACTTGAAATTGCAGGAAAATGAAATGTAGATGTTGATTTTCGCTTAACACTTGGAAAACAAACCTTAGTAAAAGGCCTCATGAGGTTTGGACCTCATAGAGATCGGAATCCGAAGATTTTCCGAGTGAGGCCGAAGTAAGGGCTTCGAACTATGTCATACTGATTCGTGTATCAATTTCAAGACTGAACGCCAGCTGGTACTTATGAGATGTCACCACAGGACGCAGGATGCAATAAAGTGGCGTGTATTTTTTTGCCACTGAAAGAGCCACGTCCATCACAACTTTACAGCTCTGCAAATACGCAAGTCAGTTCAAGGTCACACTTCAGTTTCAATTTGTTACCACCTTCTATACAGAATTACAGATTAAACTACGAGCTCCGGGTAAAGCAAAAAAAAAGAATTTCGAATCATCTTAGATCACGCTTTTCTCCTAATACAGTTTGAAGTCACTGACAAGTAAAATTCACCAGCATACCTTTTCCGTGGTCTTTGTTAACAAACTAAGAGAGAGACTGGTAACAAAAGGCCTTTGTTTTTATAAATATTTAACTTAATTCTTCTCTCTTGCAATGTCTAATCCCATATGGTCTAGTGGTTAGGATCCGGCGCTCTCACCGCCGTGGCCCGGGTTCGATTCCCGGTGTGGGAAAGGTCCATTTTATCCTTCTTTTCTTGAGGGATTATCTTTTTTTTTTTTTTTTTTTTTTTTTTTTTTTTTTTTTTTTTTTTTTTTTTTTTTTTTTTTTTTTTTTTTTTTTTTTTTTTTTTTTTTATATTTTTTTTTTTTTTTTT
>Ga0126338_10003119_pt1 | contig 11569 bp, 6 predicted proteins | sample OrbCmetagenome_2_FD_92529 | JGI IMG/M metagenome (GOLD analysis project Ga0126338, IMG submission 92529) | Coral microbial communities from Petempiche,Puerto Morelos, Mexico - Orbicella C C metagenome | ecosystem: Host-associated > Invertebrates > Cnidaria > Coral | place: Petempiche,Puerto... | reverse complement strand
ATGTAGATGTAGATGTAGATCTCCATAAACTTATACACTCCTGACAAGGTTATCAACTTCCCTAACACAACGACTACAATTTCATACAGCGCCTCTTTAATCGCTAACACATCCCCGTAGGCAGACCTAGGTGGAATCAGGGACAAAGTGTAGATAAAAAGTAAAGATTCAAAAATAACTACTACCAACTCTCCCCCTCCCTTGCTTCCAAAAGAAGTAAAGCCTGAAGTTGGAGGAAAATTTCACTATTTGTTTAAGACAATATGTTGCCTAAAGATCTTAAAGAAAGCGCTCATTCCAAGCTCCTCTTTCTAACAGCTCACAACATCTCCTCGTGGCACATAATGGGGACAACTGCCTCTTGTAGGGAAATATGGTGCAATTCAATTTTTACTAACCTCTTGCACATCAGTTGTCTCCCACTCCATCCTGAAAAGAAATCTTTGTTTTAGTTCTTCAGTGCACTTAGTTAATTATTTAGCTACTCATCCCCTAATTGTAGATAACTAGCATGTACTGTTCTTGCCCTTTGCTGGTTGTAATATCGTGCTACACTTAGTACTTCTACAAAACATTAATCCCTTGCTTTTACTGGAGTGTTTTTTATTTCATTGAAACAGTATTAAGAAAACGTTTCTCAATAAATTGAAATGAAGACAAGCACTTTTTATTTTCTGTTCTGTGTTTCTGTTCTATTTCGCCCTGTACAGAATCACATCTTTTTGGCCTTTTCTTAGGGTTGGTTTGCCAGGGCACGTTCATCATTGTTAACAAGAATTACCACTTACTCCTCCTCCTGCTCTTCTCGTAGAGTCAAACTCTCCATTCTGAAAAGAAATGTTTGCTTCAGTTCCTCATTGCACTTAGTTATTAATTTAGTTACTCATTGCCTAGTATCCCTTTCCCTTTGTTCTGCTAACTGGAGTCCTTTTTGTAAACGCATACTCGGAGGGTGTCTTGAAAACCCAAATAGCAAATAGCGAATCGTTGCGAATAGCGAATAGTCTCAAATAGTACCAATAGTCTCAAATAGTGTGAATAGTGGCGAACAGTCGCAAAAAGTAGCAAACACTGACGAATAGTCCTCAACAGTTACCGCTTTAGATCTAATATCCAGATAAGCAACAGAATTTCAGTGAGTTTATTACCTTTTCTTCTCCGGACACAGGCTAGTAGGCTGTCCATCACAGACATAAACAAAACAGAAAACACAAAGACAACCTACTAAAAACGTATTTACACTTTTGCAGTGGTGTAAACAGAAGAAATTACGTTTAGGAACACCTTTCGTCCTGATAAGCATCTGCGCTTTTTAGCTGAAAAAAACCCATCCTAAGTCGCTACGAGGTTAGCTGCGAGATACTGGGTACCGTATTTGTTACTATTTGCCAATATTTGCCACTATTTGCCGCAATTCACTACTATTTGAGACTGCTCGCCACTATTTGCACTATTCATACTATTCTCTATTCGCTATTCAAGACTATTCGCTGTTCGGTATTCGAAACTATTCGCTATTCGGCTTTTCCAGACACCTGCTACTAGGACTTTACTTAAACAGCACACTATCAGGTTAAATATTTCTTTGCAACACTTTTAGCATAGTCAGAAGTATCTCACAGACCAAAGATTTTTGTCTGAAGATCTTTTTTCTTTCTCTGCTATATACACCAAAACTTCTCATAAACAAAATTCTTTCTTTGTACGGCCAGTGCAGAAATTCAAACATTGGACATATCAAGGGTTGTTCGGATAGTTATGTACAACCCCTAAACTCAATTGACAATTGTTTAAACATTAGCTTCTAAGTTAACAAAAACAATGACAAAGAGAGTTACCAGTCACCAGGTTACTTCCAAGACAAAGCTAAATGGGCAGGTGAACCTGGCTTAAGCCAACAGATCTGCTTAGCTTCTGCTGATGGGATGTGCCTGTGGTCACACTTGTGGAAATGTGTGTTGCCTCACCATTTGTGCATGTTGACAATGTGGTTAAGCACAGATTTCCATTTCTCTCTAAGAAGTTGGACATTGCCACCACAGGTTGCAGTGCACCACCACGGGTGGTTCGAAATTGACTGGATCCATGGCAACAATTCCTCACATCCCTTTTGTTGTGCCTTACTCGTTAATTTTTTTACAACCCACTTGACAGGTGCCAGACATCATACTGATGATTTATTTCAGGGTGATCTTTGTTCATGTAACTGTTTATTGACACAAGTCTGTCAGTAGCTATTCAGTCTATTTCAACCCCATCCCCATCTAGGCTTTCAAGGCACCGTTTGAAGCCCTCCTTTTCCATTGCATTTGAGGAAGTGGCTTCTGTTACTTGCACAACACTGAAAGCTACCACTTTACCAGTATCATCATCCATCAATGTATAAGTACCATATTTAGCATTATGTCCAGGGCTGTCACAATGACCATCACCATTTAAATTTACAGCATCCTTGACTGCTAGCTCTTGTCTCACCAGTTGCTGTTCATTTTCCCATGCCTCATTTAAAATTGGGAACAGAAATTGCTGCTGTGTATCATAAAACACACTTTCGCTGATGAACTGTAAGTTTAGACATGAGGCTAGGCGACTCACCCTTGCAAAAGTGTTTCCTGTGAACAAAATAGAAGCTGCCAATAACAGGTTTCCCACTGGTTTTCTTTTAATGGTTGGCTGGGAGTCCCAATGGGTTACATGTCCATCATGACAAGTCAGTTCAACTGATAGCATGCTCCCAATTGTCTTTCTTTTTTGGTCAATCACCACCTGACCACACTTAGGGCAATTTGTAAGCAGCTGATCCAAACAAGACTTGAAAACCAAATATTTTTTTTCAGTGTCAGGATATTCTGTTTCCTCTTCTGACCCTATCTCACCCTCTGACTCGTGCCCATCAGGGGATAGGATTTTTTTCATCTTTGGGTAGTTGCCAGTGGGGGTCCTTATCCTCGTCATCATTACCCTCATCATTGACTTCCCAGTCATCACTATCAATCTCAGCGATCACTTTCACAGGGGGAACATCGGCGACTTCAACCTCAGTCAAGGGGTCCATGGAAGCAACATTGCTGCTGTCATCAAAACTATAGGTAGGATAAACTTCAGGATAGGGCATTGAATAATTATGATCATGGAACATTTTCCATTGTTCTGCAGCAATGGGGTAACTTTCTTGTGAATCAACAGCAGAACTGACATTAATACCCGTGCTTGGAGTAATTGTAGTGGGAACATCATCTGTTTGTGTCGCTACACTTACTAGAATTACAGGATCAAAACAGCACTGGATTGCACTGGCAGACATTGAAAGGCAAACATCATTCACAGGCAACGAAGGTCGAGAATTGTTGGGGTCATTGTTTTCATTTTCCAGCATTACCTCCACATTGTCGGATTCAGAAACTTGTGTCGGAGGCAGCGTATTTTGCGTAGAAGCACTCTGACCACAATCAGTTGTAAACAGTGCAGCTGCCTGATGTAGAACAAAATATTGCTCTAATAAGTCAATGATGTAATGAGGAGTTCACATTGCACGCTTTTAGTTGCAAAAGGTGAGACCCACTAAGATTTTAAGGCCCTGAACTGAACAGAAATATGGGTGCAATACAGTAATGTTATCGCCACATGCTGCCTTTATAAATTTTTTACTGGCCTTAGTAACAACACAATTAGTAAAGGCTCTTCGTGATACTATTTGTATGGTAGGATAGTGGGATAATTTCATGTGAGACAGTCTTTTAAAACAGCACGTCTGCAAGATGAGTGAATAAGTCATAATTTACATCATCTTTATTTGCGTAAACTTAGATATATTGAACAAATAGCGTGGACTTCTCGAGTTTCTGAATTATATACTGAATAGTTAGTTAACTGGGTTTAAAATTTCAGTTCAAGCAAGTGAACAACACTAACTTCTTGATGGCTTCGACGTCTGCACTGATTTTCGCTTGACAGCTGCTGCTGCTTTGCAGCTGGATGAAAGCTAAACTCTGATGGCACAGCATCCTCTTTCAATCACTGTTTGTACTTTTGTCCAGTGATCTCAGCATGTAGGTTTACCTCAAAACTGTCCTTTGCGAAGTGCTCACTGCATACATAACTGTTTTCCAGCAGAGGCATATTGGCCCGCCTGATTCTTTGCAGCCATGCTTTACGGCACTGATTATCCTGTGGCATCTTATGGTAACTGATGCCATTACTTTTGGCTGAATAATTGACACACCCAGGAGCACAACAGTTAACCATATTAACTAGAGCTACCTGTCTAGCACTTTGTAAAATAACAGTACCAAGAGAATTTGAAAATATGAAAATACGAAGATGTCCCGCCAAAGCAAAGTTGTTTACAAAACTCCTGCTAAAGCGTTTGACGATCTGATGTCACAGGCAACTGCTGGCCAATGTAATGCGGCTCCAAAATCTTCCAAGAGGTCAGATATCTAATTGCAATTTTTTGAGTCTTTTAGGTTAAATATCTTCGGGGCAAAAGATCAATGAACAAAACAGCTACATTAAAATGAACCTTCGTCGGTAACCCATTTATCTCAAATAAGTTGATTTTTATACCGGAGTTCCCCTTTAAGTGAATTAGAATTAGTATTATTTTGTTGCAAAAATTCCCATCTGGCCTTAAATTAACCTGTTTTCCTTTAGTAAAAATTCACCTAGAGTATTTTAACTTTTACATCCCTTCCCCACCCCACTCACCCCCCCCCTCCCCGCCCCGCACTGGCTGCGATGCCTGTCAATAGTAGGGTTGCTTCCAAGCCTTAAGAATAATCAACCTGTCTCCCACAGTAGCAAATATTTTCTTTTTAACTTCTCTGTCCTATTAAATTACCTCTAAAGGGTATATTTTTCTAGTTAACCTCGTATAGCATTTTTGGTGTTCACTGGGGATAGGGGTTTAGCTAATCTTTTTTCCCAATTTATTATCCGCATTGAATTTAAATGTTTATCTTGAAATGTCTAATTGGCTGGTCTGTGTGAACGATTGCTGCCTACTTCTTACTTGGATTACTGAAATTAACTTTACTTTCATATTAGAATACTTATCCGTACCTTCACAACTTTAAGGCATGCTGGCGTTCATGTGACAGTGGAAAGAATAAAAAAAGGGGGAGGCTTTTAACGGGTCAGTCGAATAACATATTTATGCTATTTCAATGCGCTTCCATATTAATTTCTTGAGCTAAGAAAAAGGGCTTCTGAGTGAGGAGGGCAACAATTATGATTATAGTTTGTAGGTAAGATGAAAAGAAACATTTCAATATATAGTGATTCTTGGATAAATGTAACTTCTTAATTTTACGGTTACCCCGCATACCCCGGTTAACTCTCTCAATGTTTCCCGAACCTTCAACTGGAACCACATATTTACTTTTCTCTGGTTGTAGGCTTACCATACCTGTCAAATTTTATTTGCAAACCCGGACGATGTTTATTTATCTCCGGCTAGGGTGAAACTCGCTTCAGGCTACAGCCTCCAACCTTGTAAACAGGCCGTTAGTCGTCTACTGTAGATTCAAAAATTAGGTAGTGTAAAGCTCTTAAATAAAACATGGCCTTTACAATTAAATATCACACTATTGAAAGGCATATTTTCTGCTCTTCAGTGCAACTAAAAGCAACTAGGCGGACCTCTGCCTATGCCCCTGACGTGGCTGTGAGAAAGTATTGATATGTTTACCTTTGGTCTGTGATTAAATTTACTCTCATCGCACTTCACAACCGTTCCAGGGCCACCGAATGGGATAAATGGTCTGTTTTCTAAGTCCACTGAACACACATCTTGGAGTCTTCTAAAAATCTTTGACATTAAAGAAGGTTTCATGTCAAGAGCTCTTGCAACCCCATGCTGAGGATCATCTTGCAAGAAGTAGTAAATGGCCAGGAGGAGGGTTGTCAAAGCCAGCTTCGGGAATTCAGCAAAGAATGTGTTAGTCCTCAGGCTTCTTTTTTTGGAGCATCCGGTGCATCGCCTGTATGACAATAAAGAATGAGTAACCTAACAGTTAGGATTTTGCACCTGTATTGTGAGATGAATCACACATCAGAGAGAAGGATATTATCATGAACAGGTGTTCAATTTAATTGGGACTCATTCAAAATAATTGAGACTAATTGGTGTTAGCTGTTATTGCCTGTTATCAGGCATTAGAGCCCATCGGCATCAAGCTTATCTTTGCTTGAAAGGTGGTCTAATGTTATGGGCTAACAAATCCATTATATCCAATGGCTAGCTTGTCATTGAATAACAGGATAACAGGGAATAACTCAAGTTTCACCAGCTAACGTTAGTCATTTCAACCAATCAAGAAAAACTGAGCAAAAATAACTATTCCTACCACAAAGACAAAACTGACTTCATGACATATCTGTGGCAAACATTTAATACTGAAAACAAATTACACTTACTTATTTCAGTTAATTTACTCTCATGACTTGTTATTCTCTTTTTACTATGAGATCAGATGAAAAAGTAAAATTTCTATCGTGTTGCACCTGAAATGCTCAGATAAACTACCGGCCTGAATTATACTCTAAGGCTACACACATGAAAAATCATGCCAAATGTAAATGCCTTCAATGCACTTGTGATAAACTGCTATGATCTTTACGATGAAAATTAGATTGAGTTCAACACAAATTCTAGCACAGTTTCAGTTTGGGAACATGCAGGGAGTTCCATTGATAGTTGATTTATGCTCCGTAGAAGGGATCATCGTAATCGGTGTGGATCATATATGTTACAACCTTCAAATTGTCCTTCTTACGATGCAATATAGTATAGGTATTTGTATAAATCCGAGTGCAATAATAAGTATTAAGGATTTACACTACCAGTTTAAATCAAGAGTAGTGTAAATCCTTGATCCCACCCACATTCATACAGTTATTAATTTATTATGTCACTTTGAAAATCACGAAACCATCTGCATCAATTTGCAATGCATTGCAAATAACGAATTAACAACAAATTGGCCTCCTCTCAGCAAAACCCAGTAAAGTAGGATTTTCTTAGTTATATGACAAGTCCAATAATGAATGAACAAAATAACAAACGAACGGACGACAGAAGACGAAATGCTGTGGGGATTTCAGGGGTGATAACTTGCCTTATTTTTGTCAGCTGCAAAAAGACATCAACTACTTGTGAAGTCAGTCACCACACAATTTATTTATGATGTTTACAACAAATGAACATTGGATCTGTTTACACTTATGTCCAGCAGCAAGTATTGTTTATCAAGTACAGACATATACATTATATTTCTAAAACAATAAAGAAGTTTGGGCGTTCGCAGCAATGGATCACATGCTAGCAGTATTTCAATTGTTACGCCATTGAATTTGGTATTATGTACCTTTTATGATGTTGTTATTAAGATCAATGAAAATTATCTTATCACTTCTAAAAGTCCTTTGAAAATATTACCTACTGTGCTCGAAAAAGATGATCAGCCACTATTTTTCTCGTTACTGTGATTTGATTACAAATATTGTCTGCTAAAACCCCCAGTTATTTCAGTAATTGTTAATTCAGTTTTACTTGTCTCTACATAAATTATATGGTTTCTTTAAATAATTTCTTTAATTACTTTGAATCCAACACGAAATTGTCATTTCTAACTGCCTAACTAAGTTAATAAAATATTACATAATAGTTATGGTAAAGATTACAAAGCAACTTTCATTCTAACTTGCAAAGTGTAAACTACAAACAATTGACAGGAAAATCACGAAAATGGCCACTTTTTTGTTTAGATATAAGAGTTTGGAAGAATTTGAAAAAATGCTTTGTATCGTTATGATTGTGATTATTATCTTATTGTTTCAAGTTTACCATCTGGACATTAAATGCTATGTTAATTCCAGGTTGTGGCTGTGGTTGTGGCTTTATCTCCAACTTTTTTTGCCGAGTTCTGTTGGCTCGGCACTGGTAAAAGTGGTGCCCCTTTCGGCCACAATTCCAGCATTTGCCTTTTTTTTGTTTCTGGAAAATTGAAAAGATTTATATGATATTTAGTACCATTTCAGAGGCAGCACAAACTGTGAAGCCCTCACTGGGGTTACTTTATGGTCTTCCCAACATTTTCGCTATAGGCCTCTATAAGCAAAAATCCTTCCCACTTTGTGCTTCACAACGGAATGTGTGATGATTAATTTGGCTATTCCTATCTTGCACATCAGTTTGTGATCTCAACGAAGGTTCGTGGTTTTCAAGTCCTTATCCTAGACTTGCTACTATTTATAAGTTGGTTTTGCCACGACTATGGTGCTTGTTTCCTGCCAAATTGTCCGTTAATTTCTAAGGTAGTCAGTTCCCTGTTCTAACAAAAATCCAACTCTATGGTTGTATTTCTGCATGGTCCATGCTAAGGAATAAAGTTAAACCTATATGTCATTTGACAGGAGATCTAAGGAGGCATTCAGGTGTATGTTCTGGAAAAAGTCTCTTATATGGGTAACAGTAACATCGCTGTAAAAACGATGCATTTGCAATATGAGCTAAAGTGGTTTACCTCTATCTCTTTTCCGCCTTTCTTCAATTAACTTTTCCTTATCCTCCTTTCTTCTTCGCTCAAATTTTTCCTGCTGACATTTTCATCTAATGATCTTAGGGAAACTGATTAATGTAGTCAACTAAGTATATATAGTCACCAAATAAACACTAAAGGAAAACACGAAATTGTCATACAAATGACCTGGCAATGCACATTTCATGTGGCAACGTAAAATTAAGAGTAGGTCTTGTGTGGTATTCTCAAGTGCATTACATTAAAAGTCTGACTCACAGACTGCTGCAAGAATATGACCTGGTGTCATTAAGACTGTTTCAAACTATGGCCCTGCTCAAACCACTATGACGCCTACAGTACAACAATGCTTCTATTTGATTATGGTATGCCATATAGCCGGTCTGGGGTTACAAATTTGAATGTCGCACTGGTAGCCTGGACCTTCCCTTTTTTTTATTTCAGTGCCTTGAAGCTCTTGCCTGGCTTACCCTTTATGAAGCACAGACTGCTGAGTAGCTATGTACTGCCCTTGTCGATTTTCATTTTGAGTTTTCACAAAATTTTAGCGTCCATTATTATAACACAAGGAGCATGGGTAATTGTAATCTCGCAAAAGCTAGTTAAATGATTTGTGCTTAACAGCTTCCGTCTACTTAGTAACGTATTTCAGGAATCACTGCTATTCTTCTCATCTTGAATTAAACTAACAATACGTATTCTACTTGATACAAGTAAAATATGACAAACATCGTTTACCTCTGTCAAGACGAAAACGCTTGGCCCTCTCTTGTATCCTCTTCTTTTCACGGTCTATGTGACGGGATCTGCGCTCGTCACCTAACGATCACAGAAAAAAATCGATTAATAGACTAAAAAAAGTGTGATGGGAAAAATATGCACTTGGCAACAAGTTTATCTGAGAAGAGTATGAATTGGCAATAACTAAAGTCACTGTATTCTCCTTCAGTGGCAGAACTGAATGGAATCAATTTTCTTACTTTCACACGCTTGGACTCCCAAAATTTGCAAGGTCTTGCTTACCTGAAATAAAGACAGTGTGAAATTGAACATTTTGATTTGTTTTTCCTTGCCCGTGAAACCTGTCTTTCTTCTTTACATGCAAGCCATGGCAGGTGAGCATAATCCATCATGCAGAATGGTTGGATGGTCTTGGTCATTCACAATTGCAATGCTTTTAAAGTGTAATCAAGTCTTCTGTTCTTCTCAACTGAATGTTAATAAAAAAAACTTCAGGAGTCAGCACTATTCTGCTGTTCTTCTCAACTAAAGGCTAAATAAGCACTTCAGGAGTCAGCTATGTACACTTTTCTGCATTCTGGTGTTCTCAACAGTGGGCATGTCTTTACTGCACAGATCAAGAGAATGCTTAAAAGGATGGAAACCCTTAACACTTTGCGTAAGAACAGTGACTTCGTTTATTTTGACATTACAGTAAGGTTTTGGTAATTTGGCCTGTTGACTTTTTACATGCTGGATAAGACATTTTCCAATCTTTTTGAATAATTTTCCGTGAGGTTGTTGAGATGTAGAAATTGCACCTTGTTCACCGTGTGCCATTTCATGTATGACAACACTCAAAAATGATGCATCTGTCTCTAACTCCTCATGAAAGATGACAATGAAGTAGTCATACTTAGGGATGTGGAGATAATGCGTACAACCAAGCTTCCTAGTCGTGTCTTTGGTTACGCTCATGTGGTCTTCATCAGACATGCATCCAATGTGAGTCTTGTTATCTGGGAAAGGAAAGTCTTGGTAAATTCCAGCAATTGCTGTGTAAAGTGCTTGAACACGCTTACTTTCTACTGGGTAATTTGCTGCGACACGCCGTAGTTGCTGCACTTTGTCTTCATTTTTTTTCTTTCAGTTTCCTTCTTTTGCTCCCTTCGAATACATCTTGGCACGGTTTGCACTGCCACTGTGGCCTGTAAGAATCTTTCCAGACCGGCAAAATTCGGTGCTATCTTCCTCATCAGTTTTCTTGTCGCATTGGTGACTCTATCGTTTTTCCAGTAGTCATTCATGATGAGGTATTTGTCCCAATTCTTAAGCCCCAAATCTTTGATCCAGTAACAATCTGCCAAAGATAGCAGGCGCTGTTAAGTTGCATCAACATCAATGGGGTGATTCTGAGTTCCTAACACTGATGACTGAGGTGATTTAGGTTTCATCTTCTCCATAGTGGCTTGTTGGTTATCAGTGGGTTGATTTTCTGTACCCGAGACTGATGGGTCGGAAGATTCAGGCCTTGTTATCTTCGGAGTGGCTTGTTGGGCAGCTGTTGGTTGATTTCCTGAACCTGAGCCTGATGGGTCGGATGATTCAGGCTTCATCTTCTTTGGAGTGGCTTGTTGAGCATCGTCATCAATGTCACCTGCAATCTTCCACTTCTGATGCCCCTTCCTCTTCACAACTATTTTGTTCATTTTATCTAGGACAGCACAACCATTTTCATCGACTTTGATCTGGTGTTTAAAAGCAGCTCTAAGTCTGTCTTTTTTGACATCTGTTGATCCTTTCATTATGAATATCAATATTTGAATAAAATAGAAAACTGTGGTTTACTGGTTTCATCTGGTTTAAATATCCAGTGTCGTGATTGTTTAGGAGATGGAGCTGCTCATCTTTCTGCGTGTTAAGGTTTCCTTTTAATCCCTTAATATAGATGGTTTTCACTGTCACGCAACAAAAAAATAACTCGGAAACTATTCAGTGGATAAAGTCAAGAAATTTTGATATTATAGGAGACAGGTAAAGGAGACACTTCTCCAATTTTTGGGTCTCTGTGTTTTCCCAAACTTCAGATATTCGTCGAAATGTTTTGCGCAAATTTACAGAGCCCAGTATGGAGCCGCCATGTTGGTGGAGCTCTGTGCTCCACCAACATGGCGGTCTGAAAATACTGCAAACATCTGGAACTTACTTTGGCTATCTAGGTGACTAATTATCTGAACTGAACCAACAAACATTTACACAAGCACTTTTCCTAACACTTTAACTCCTAAAAAGGCTAAAAATCATTAGAT
>Ga0126338_10003118_pt1 | contig 11572 bp, 11 predicted proteins | sample OrbCmetagenome_2_FD_92529 | JGI IMG/M metagenome (GOLD analysis project Ga0126338, IMG submission 92529) | Coral microbial communities from Petempiche,Puerto Morelos, Mexico - Orbicella C C metagenome | ecosystem: Host-associated > Invertebrates > Cnidaria > Coral | place: Petempiche,Puerto... | reverse complement strand
TCCTGGGTTAGCATAAACTGGCTTCCGAGCAATCCTGCCCTGTTTCCAACAAGCTAACCCAATATGAGCCCGCGATCCAATCGATAACCAGCGCTTGGTCAGCGGTCAACTTCAAGAAAACACATGACCTCGAGGAGCTGTAAACCTGAGCCCACGATATGGTCACGTGATACTGGTCAGCGGATACCTTGTATTGACAGGTGTCAATTGATCATAACATGGATGCCCAATGTCAAGGAAGTGCACGGTAAACCAAGGCTGCATGTCTCTGTCAACCTATTATTTGGAGTATGGCCGCCATGTTGGGCAACTCCGCCGTCGCCGTCATCGTCGTCGTCGTTGTGCGTACGCGCCCACGAGCAATACCGCTAGCCATGGTAACCATGAGAAAATCAACTCATGGGTATCCTTTTCTTTCCCATATGAGTATGGGGCTCCGCTTGGCGGCCCTTTGGGCCGCCGGAGCTCCGCTATTATGATGCGAACAACATATTGGTTGTTAAAGCCATCTGAGCGGCTTGACAGACATTATTATGGACTCACTCTCTCTCCCTCACTAGCTCACTACACCATTGATCACAGCAGCTTAGAGGTTGCTTTGACAAATAAATTACTCAGAAATGGTTATATTTTAGCACTGGTTAACAACACATATTCAGGATTGTCTAAAAGTCTATGTGGAAATGTAGCACGCATAAGTGTTAAAATTGTTGTTGCTCCATATGCTTTTGAAAATATGTTTTTGAAAATATGTTTCTGCAGAGATACTATCCCATGCATAGCTTGAGAACAGGCTTAACTTTGTCTACAGAACAGTAGAGAAACTTAATGCTGAAAAACATATGTTACTTCAACAATAGTCAAAGTGACTATTAATATAAACTAACCTGTTTTTGCCTTGTTTGAATTGTATCTATCTTACTTGCCTCAAGAGCCAACTAATGACAAAACAAAATAGCAGCAAATAATTTTTAAGGTTCACACTTCTCGTATGCATTGGATTATTATTAAGAGTGGTTGTCAGTGTGATAAAAGCCATGAAACTCCCTATAGTAGATCATCAGTATTAAAGTGATGCAACATTCTTCAAATTCAGTTTGCTGAAGATCATACTCAGGGCTTGAAAAAAACTTGAATTCTAGCTTGCCCTTCAGATCAACAGCTCTTAAATTTTGCTTGCCCTGGCAAGTCTTTGTTTACTTTTATTGCTAGTTGGCAGATGACCTGCCCATCAGGCAAGTGAAGATGAAAGTAACTTGCCCAGCAGGAAAATCTACCTGTCCTGGATGACCAGACAGCCCTTTTTTTGATACTATGATAGAATTTATGATTCATACTACTTTTGATATTATGATTGCACAGTCTGTGCCACTTGTGCCTGTCGTTTTTTGGACAGTTGAACTTGAACAGATAATGATTAAATGGCTGATTAATATTGGTATAAGGACTTTACATCTTCTTATTCTGCCCGTAACCATATGCAATTGTTTGACTCTGCGTACTTGGATGGTTACTGACCACCCTAGATTTCATTATGTCCTGTTGTCATTATTAACAAAAGATAAACTTCAGTGACTGTTCGACAAACAAAAATGGTGACACCATAATGAAAAGGCAACAGACCAATTCAAAATGCATAGACATAATTTAGTAAACAATTTATTATTTACCTTGAGATCCCTTTGGAATTGACTGAGAACAAACTAAAAAGCAATGAAAGCAACAACCATGTCATGTATTTTGGTTAAAAATATAAACACTTCTATCATCAATCCAAAGAAGCTAATTACAAAAAAAAATTCTTTCAACTTTATTTGGAAAAAAAAAAGTTACTTAAGGTGATTCCACTGAATTGCATGGTACATGATTCCTTGCTGTGCACATTTTTTACATCATTAATGCAGATGCTAGAGTGCGTACATACACACAACATTAAGAGATTCCCTTCAAGCTAAGCTTGAGCGCACTAAACATGAGGCCACCACGTCTTCCTCTAACATTAGGTAGTTCAAAGAAATTAGTGACTCTGTAAATTCGAGAGTAAATAAAGTTTATGATGATGATGATGAAACCAAACCTGTTCATCTTTCTGCATCCATTCATCCCACTCTCCATGATCTGCATTTGGCTCATTATTGTCTATGTCTTGATCATTGTTTGAAGGATCTCCTGAGGACTATAACCAATATGACAGAGTATCAGAACTCTCTATCCATCATAGGATGTACACAGACAGAACTTACACAAATTATCTGTAGAAACCCATTTTTTAGCGGTCTCCTTTTTAACTTGCTAAACAAAGCTAAAAGTTTTAAGCCATTCAATGATTTATACACTAGGAACTTGAGATTTCTTTGAGGTGATAACTAAGAAGGTTGAATCAAATATCATACTTGGTGCTTTAACAAAATCGTGAGATGACTAAATCATGCATTGATACTTGCAGCTATGTATGAATGCTCATCACTTTTTTCCACAATCCCTTTGTGCTGGTGAATGTCACTCCCTAATATTATTTTTTGGGTGAAAATTTAATAATTTATTATTCAGTAGTATTTCTATGTCTTGCCTGTGGTGTAGGTACATGTAAATATATACTATTTTTCATTCCAAACAAACCTAAATATAAATTTGGTCTTATTAACTGGTATGGTTAAATTACTTTTCATTTCTTTTTTAAACACTCATTTAACTATTTGTTTGTATCTTGTTTTGTATCTTGTTTTGTGTGTGTGCTTTTTTTTTCCTTCTCTTTAATCAAGCATATTGCAACCAAGGTAAAGAATATTATTTTTTCTATCAACTTAGCTTGTTTAGTTTTCCTACTATTCGGAGTAGTTTTCGTTTGCCAAAGTTAATTGTTTTTATGCTATAAATTCTTTTTGTAAATCTGGCAAAATAAGATGATTAATTGGTTGGTTGGTTGATAGCTAAGCCAATCAGATTGCATATCAGTACTAGTATATGAGTACAATTCTACCAGTTAGTGCTTTAGTGAGATGCTGCTCTTCTGGTGTTCCTGGTTATTAAGCTTGATTTGATTCTGAGATTGATTCTGCCAGTTTCAACTGTAGCATATGAGGTGTGTAATCCAACAATTTCATGATGTGCAGAACATGTGCATATTAACAAAAGTGACCACAGGCCTTGACCCTGATTTTAACTCTAATCATAGCCTAAACCCTATGGCATATTCTTATGGTAACCCTAATGCTAACCTTGACATAAAGGCTGGGACACGCATATTTCACTCATGTGTCCACCCTTGAAAATGCAATATTGCTGAAGTAGGGGGAGGTTATACTTCCACAAAATTACACATACAATAATTTCAGGGATGGCAACATGGTGCAATGTAGTCACTGTGAGCAATATTGTGAGCAGCATTGCACTGTGTTGATACTAACATTAAGTTAACTTTAATACGAACTTAAAGGCTATTTTTGATTGAATTGCAGCGAAAAACAAGTCTAGTATTCTTTCCCACTGAGAGCAACTTTGAAAGAAATAATTATACACTCTTTATCATGTACGTCATTAGTGTACCCTGTATCTTGTTTGAGAATGAAAAAGAGCAGCTAGCGGCTTTGTTTGCTCCTGATGGGCAAACGAAGCAGCTGTGACTGATCGTGTCATGTTTTAAATTGAGCGCCTTTGGCGTCGCAATCACGAAAACTTGTTATTTTATTTGGCACTCTTATTACATTTCACGCCTGCATTTCACACCGCTAAGTGGCAGGGCCAATCGCCTTCTGAATCTGTGTCCCTGGGACCCCGGGAAAGTTTCTAAAATTACAAAGATGCTCTTGTGAATTTCCCCACTATTCCCTGGGGGTTTGAGGGTCGGGGTTACAATTGACTAGTGCATTAAATTTGACAAGACGTCTTCTTTCTGTTCCTCAATCCCTGTCTATATGACTCCCTCTGCATTCCCCGTACGTCTCAGTCAATGAAAACTACTCAGCAAGTTAACTTAGATACCTAACGAAGCTCAGTTGTGACTACCTGGTTATTTTTTGACCTGTTTTTCTTCTTTTTCCGTTTCTTTTTCGCTTTTGCATCGTTGTTTGCGTCAGCACCTTTTGGTCTTCCCGCGACGGTTCCCGCCTTGTCACCTTCTACTTGAGGTTTTTCTTCGTCTTCGTCATCGCTGACCTCTAAAACGGCAAACCGACATTTGGTTGCTAGGCCTGTCAACGAATTCATCGCTCATATGGGGACTTTCAGACATTTATTTGACGGAAAGAAAGAAATACAAGCTTTGATGGTTTTCAAAAAGTTTTCACCATGAAAATGGCCGCGGGCCGCGGGGGACTAGGCTGGTGTATAAGACAGAAACGAGTAGGACTAGGACTAGGACGCAAGAAAATGGCGACCAATATGGCGACTAAGTTCGTTCCTCGGTCAGTGAAACGAAAGGAAGATTTTAAAGCTGACCTCTCACGAAAGTGCAAATTTGTCCACGATAGAAATTCGCATCTAAAGGAAGAAAAGCTGATTGATGAAAGAGCATTGTCGGCTAGCGACTCTTTAGTGGGAAAACAAATGATAGGTGGCGGTGCAAATGATGATACCATTGTCACAAGTGAGCTTATAGTTGACAACAATTTAGATGAAGGAGAGTGTGATGACGAGCAAGAAACTGTATCATACAGTAAAAACCAGAGATGGCCAACACCTGGAGAGCCTGTTTGTGTGATTTGTGGGCGATACGGAGCCTACATTGTGGATCAAACAGACGAAGACGTGTGTAGTTTGGAATGCAAAGCAAGACATTTAAAAGGCAGTGCAAGAAAGAAAGATGAAGATCTGTTGGACAACAGGATTGTCGCTAGAGAAGCGATCAAAACCAATTCAAGCGACAGCTTTTTGCCAATAACAGTGGCCCCAGGCAACGAAAATAAATCTTATTACAAAGAACATCCATTTATTGCCGAGTTATCAATGAGCAAGGTTGCTGGTATTCGAACGAATCTGAAAATTAAGGTGAAAGGTGATGACGTAAGTAAACCGATCCTTGAATTTCAGCAGTGTCAGCTCAGTGAAACTTTGAATGAGAATTTGACTCACTCAGGGTATATCACTCCAACACCAGTTCAAATGCAAGTAATTCCTCTGGTGCTGAGTTCTCGTGATGTTTTAGCCTGTGCACAGACTGGCTCAGGAAAGACTGCTGCATTTCTAGTGCCAATCATTCAAAAAATTCATCTTGAAATTGGTAAGTGGATTACTTCAAGCAAGGCACCATAAATAGTACCTAAATAACCAGTTCCCTCCTTCTTTCCTGCCTTCTTTCCTTTCTAGACTCTAACAAGATGTCTCACATTTTAATACAAAATATGAAATTATACACAACATATAAAATTCTAAGTACAATCTGCAGGCTTGCATTTGCTTAAAGTACTTTTATATAGACTTACTCTCTTTCCCAGCAAGGCTTATGTTCAGGGAGAGCTTGTCTTGAGTAAATCTCATTTTAGGTTGGTAGACTTATAAGGGGTCTCAAAATAGACCTTTGCCATTATACAGCCTGCTACTATTATTTTGGTATAATACTTTTTAAAATCCAGCAATCTTCCTATTCAGAATCTATATGTGATTGGGACTGAAAAAAATAACAAAGTTTCTGGTGATTAGCTTGCTAGCAGCTCATCACTTTGGTCCTTGTTAGATACATGTGCAGGGTTCTCCTTATCAGGCAGTAACCGGTAAAAGTTACCGCTTGTAAGAGTACTTATTACCGCCTGTAAACGCTCAGAAGTCTTAAAAAAGTACGCATTTAAGGTGAACTACTCTGGTAAGAAAGTAATAGATGAAAAAAGAAACGGTGCACTGTTATTACTTATAGATCTACATGTGCTTTATTTAGTTAACACTGACTGGTACCTTTCGAATTTCGAAGCAAGGGTGATTTTTTGCGGGTTTTCTGCTAAACATCATGACATTCGTCAGTTCTCTGCTTGTACAAATGTTGTGTCATTCAGTTATTCAGTTTCTGTGATGAAACTGCAGCAAACAAAGCTGTCGTACCTGTCCAGTAACAACAGTAACAAGAAGTCATGAAGAGTAGGAGGTAAGCTTTACAATCATTTTAGGGCTAAACAAAATGAAGCTTACGTAGTAGCGATGAAAAAGTAGCCGATTACCAGAAATAACTGCCTTGACAGCTCTACATTTGCAAGCTTTATAGTGAACATGTGGGGACAAAGCCAGTCTTCATCGTGAAATTCTACTTGAAATGTATTCCAGACAATGATTTGAAAGAAGCCTTGAAAATAAAATCTTTGACAGCGTGAAAGTTCTGAATTTGAGACGATTAGAACACGAATTCAGCAATTCGAAGTGATGTGATTTCATTGGTAGCAATGCGATTCATAACGGATACCATAGCGTAGCAGATTTTCCAGTGATATGCCATGCAAGTGATGCCAAAGATATCACCTGAACCATTTTATGTTATAAGCAGTTTGGAAAGGGTACAGTCAGAATAAAATGCTTTTAAACAAAATTTTACTTTGTTTTATTACACCTCTGAACCAAAAGGTGTATCGTTTACATTATGAATTTTTCGATGGAGAATTTTTGACAGGCGCGATGTACTGTATGTTTTAGGAAGTGACAAAGTTGAGAATGACCGGCCACCTGAAGCTGCAAATGTGCCTTTGCGATCAACAGAAGAGCGAGTGATAACTGAACAACCCTCGACCGATAAATCAGTAGAAACGTCTGAGTCAGTTAGCGCATCACCTTCGGAAGCTGACAACCAATTACCACTCAAAGAGACGACACCATCAAAACTGTCGTTGGAAGCAGCATCAAAATTAAAAACATTTAAACCCTCTGGTATTTCAGAAAAGCAGTATTTACACATTCTGGAAGAAGCTTTTGGTAGTAGCCAACCCCATGTTTTACACCATCATATACTATGTGCAAAAAACAGCTGCAAGTCTCTATCTTCCAATGAAATAAGCAGGCAGTTGCCACTAAAGCCCCATGTTTTCAAGCATGACTGGATTGATGATGACATTGTATTCTGCTGTAAAAGTAGTGTAAAGTGTCTGGCATTTAAAGAGGGCGAGGGAATGTTTTGTTGTCTTTGTAAGAAGCATATTAAAACAGGCAAAAATGTGAAATATGCTACTGTGCCCACTACATGTTACAGGAAGGCCGCAATATCAGAGCATGGCAATTCAGAAGGACACAAGCAGTCAGTAAGGCTAGAGAGAGAAAAAAAGAAAACTTGATTGTGTGAAGGTTATTTTTATACTTAGAGGGACCGGGCTGACATTAGCTCAACCAACGTGGTACAAAAGTTCAAATTGTCACTTATCCTTTGCAAAGCGTCCAACAGTAACCAAATTCTTTACCGGTTTGAAAAGGTCCCTTACCTGTTGTGCTGAAAACTAGGGAGAACCCTGCATGTATGTCGGGAATTAAAAGTTCAAAGCAGCTCTGTTGGCAGGGTAACTGCAGATAGGAATGTTCACATTAATCAGATCAAAAATTCTATGCTCCCCAAAATTTAATGTACAAGGTTCTTTTCTTAACTGTCACATCTGTAATACATATAGGTGACCCTACCTCCAACCTAACCATGAATATATATGTAACTCAGATTTCAGTGATTTCTGTTATCTACATGTAGGTCAAATTTGTCATATTAAAGTACAATTTTAACCTAGTCTAGACCTAACCTAGGGCGTAAATAGCATTGGCCACCATAAAAGGACCGGTTACCAATGATAATGGTGAAATCTGTTTCTTTTAGAATGGTCATTGCAGAATAAGAGATCATTTAACTTGTCTGATACTCTTGGTCTGATCATGGCTCCAACAAGAGAACTTTGTATGCAAATAGAGAAACAAGCCAAGGAACTGATGCAAGGCTTACCAAACATGAAGACCGCATTGTTAGTTGGTGGACTGCCTCTTCCTCCTCAGCATCACCGTCTGTATTCAGGTGCACAGATAATCATTGGGACTCCAGGGAGAATACAGAAGCTTCTGACTCTGCCAGGCATTCATCTAACTTCTGTCAAGATCTTTGTTTTGGATGAAGTTGATACCATGTTGCAGATGGGATTTGAGCAACAAGTAAATTAGCTAACATTCTTTTTAGAAATATAGTTGAAGGTCCACTAACCAGTCACCCTTGAGACAAGAAAATGTACCCATAGGTGTCTGCTAATGGCGGTACCATGAACCTGTATCACAGAGGTCATGGCTTTGACTCCTGTTCAAGTGTGAACTGGTAGCTTTTTTCCAGGCTTAAACAGGCTTTTTTTAAGCCTGACAATGTGGCCAGCTACCAGTTGGCTCGATAGCTCAGTTGGTAGAGCACTACACTAGTATCAAAGAGGTCATGGATTTAAATCCCGTTCAAGCCTGAAAATTTTTTGAGGATTTGATTTCACAGCTGCTCAAATTGTGTATGTAGCTGCAATGATCATTCATATCTTTGCATCTTTCTCCGCAGTTCAGATATACTATCTTTCATATATTCACAAGTGCATAATTATTATTTGAATAGACTGTTGGTACCTACCTGTTATTGCTGATTAAACCCTGCTGCTGAGAAAAGTGGCAAGAACCCCAGCTTACTGGCTGTTTTCATGGCAGTACATGTACATATGGACATTTTGAATTCTATGATATTGAGGTTAATTTATCCATTATATAATATTTGTTTTCAACTGTAATCTTCTATCCTATTGTTTAATAATCATAGAAGGAAGAAAGCAATGGTAGGGCCTCAACATTTTGCAGCACCATAATTTAATGTAATTTTTATTTATCCTGGTTATAGAATAGCTGGTGTAGTTACATATTATTTAAATCATGATGAGTTATAGTATGCACTCATTCTCTTTATGTTTTACATTTGTTTTGGTAGGTTCAAGAAGTGATTGAAAAGTTGCCAGAAGAAAAACAGGTCCTCATGTTTTCGGCCACAATTCCATCATCTATTGAAAGTATGGCTGCCAAAATGCTTGTCAATCCAGTGTATGTGTCTGTTGGGTCTCCAAGTGTACCCAATGCTTCAGTCAAACAGATCGTGCTATGGGTAGAAGACAAGTCCAAGAAGAAGCGCCTCTTCTCAATTCTTCAAGACTCCAGGCACTTTAAACCTCCTGTTGTTGTGTTTGTGGTTTCTAAGATAGGAGCTGACATGCTTGCAGAAGCAGTGCAGAAGGTACTTTGAAACTTTAATACCACTCCAATAATTATGCATGTAACAACAATGGTAATAATAAATTAAGGTTTGATAACTGTTAAAGTTTTGCTTATAATTCTCAACTCCAAAGCTGCTCACCAAAAAAATGAGTGCTCTGGTATTTGTTGTTTTCTCATGACAGTGTAAGTACAATGTACGCATGTTTTTAAAATTTTCTGGTTGTTTTTATGTTATATTTTTATATTTCTTGTTTACAATTTTATACTGTTATATTGTTTTCCAGGTGTGCAATCTTCATTGCTTGTCAATGCATGGGGACAAATCACAGAGTGAAAGAAGTAGGGTTTTGGAATCATTCCTTGCTGGTGAATGTCCTGTTCTCGTTTGCACTGCTCTACTTGGAAGAGGAATTGATCTTCCTAATGTTAGTCAGGTGAGTTTCCAAACAATAGAGTTTAGTCATATCATGACCCTAAATAAGCTCCTTATTGCCTGTCTAAGGTCACTCTTTTTTTAATGTCATTCTTGCTCACTCCCCTGAAGACTCAGTCTTTCTTACTATGGTGTTGCCAGGGTGCTTCATACTATGAAAGCTTGGATAAGCTCTGGCAGTTGGGCCAGTATGAATGGGACTCAAACTTTTTCATAATACTGTACAAAAAAGCACTGTTTGTATTTAAGCTTTGTTACACTTTGTTTGTAGCTCGTTTCATGTGTAATGAGGTGTATTCCTTTACACTTTAGGTGATCAACTTTGACATGCCTTCATCAGTTGAGGAGTATGTTCATCAAGTGGGGAGAGCTGGCAGATTAGGTAGCACTGGCTGGGCCTTAACATTCATCAATAACACAAACAAGCATGTCTTTATTGACTTAGTGGAGACTCTGCAGCCATTAGCTGTTACCTTGCCTGAGGAGCTTCTCAATTCCCCATACCTTCTTCAACGAAAACAGCGCTCAAAAGAGTCAGCAAATAAAAGAAAGCACAGAGACACGTTAGTGACTGAGGAAAATCTTATGGAGTTGATAAAAAAGAATTCCACAAGAAGAAAAAAGTTCTCCTAATAATTGTGGACAGTGAATTTTCTGTGCAGGCTACCTTTTTCCCCTGTAACAGCCAAAGTATTTGTTAAACTACGAGATATATTGCAGGACTGAAAATGTGTTAATGGATTGTAAACATTGCAAACTTCTAGTGTACAATTCTGATTAAGAATCACCTTGACGTTCACTCACGTATGGTGTAAAAAAAGAATGAAAGAATGTTCAAATCGGAAAAAAAAATTAAAAACAGAAAAAAGAATCCAGTATGTGTTAGTGAATTATTTAGAAACAAGATAACCTTCAAGAATGGCATCTCAGTAACAATCATGACAATGTCAAGGGCAATATACTGGACCAGCAGTGTAGCAATGTTGTTTGTTCAATTTTGCTATAGGCCTTCTGAACTAACAAACAGGCAATGTGTAGAATGATTCATTTGAAAAAGTGGAAATCAAGAAATTGTAGTGCCTTTGCTGTATTAGAAAACTTATTATTATATCTCTCAGTTAGTATGCATGCTGTGATGGGTCAATTTAGCGGGCCGTATTCTACTGCACGTCCCGCTAAAATTTAAAGCTGATTTTGTTGCCAAAATGTTTCGTGATTTATCGCCAAGTGTTCTTAAAGGAGCTCAGTCACGGTTTGCGCATATTGAAAAGTTTAGCCTCAATTTTTGAGTTATTTTTTTTACAAAAAAATACCTCTTAGTCGGCGCGTTGAGTATGTTACGGGTCAATGGGTGAGTGAGTGAGTGAGTGAGTGAGTGAGTGAGTGAGTGAGTGAGTGATGTATGTATGTCACACCAATCAGATTGGATCTACTATAAACAACCAATCAAATTTCTTGTTGTAAAGGTAAATGGTATGTGAGAAGATCTGATCCCGATAAAGTTCAGAACGGCCGTATTCATTCCTCTATAAAAGAGGAGGAAGTATTCATATATTGGGTTTACTTCGACATTTTCTGTGGATTAGGCTGAGGATTTTAGTTAAATGAACGAGATGAGTCTTGAGGTTCGAAACAGTTCGTGAGTTCGTAGTATGCAAATGCAATGAGATATTTTTAATTTTAGTTAAAGGTAACTTGATACTTTTGTTTTTCACAAGGAATAAATTCAATTAGAGGTCACGAATCGTCGCTTGTAGTTCCTAGGACATGTTTTAGAGGGGACGAGACTTTCGATTTGAAACAGTTCTAATGTTTACAATAGTAAGTGCGGGTAACGATTGGTTTGTTCTTGTTGCATGCAAATATAACAAGATATTTTTGTTTTTTAGTTACAAAGTGTAATGTGACACTCTTGTTTTTCACAAGGGAGTAAATTCAATTAGAGCGGACGAATCGTCACCACTC
>Ga0126338_10003116_pt1 | contig 11573 bp, 3 predicted proteins | sample OrbCmetagenome_2_FD_92529 | JGI IMG/M metagenome (GOLD analysis project Ga0126338, IMG submission 92529) | Coral microbial communities from Petempiche,Puerto Morelos, Mexico - Orbicella C C metagenome | ecosystem: Host-associated > Invertebrates > Cnidaria > Coral | place: Petempiche,Puerto... | reverse complement strand
TTTGTTTGTTTGTTTTTTACATAACATTGCAGTGAGGAATAACAAAAGTCAACAAAATTGATTTTGATGTGACTCAGAACACGATTACATAATCACTTGCTTTGACCGGAAGTGAGATTGTGTTACACTTGATCGATTAAAAAAGATCAATTTACAACCAATACTTCTGATCACCGCCCTTTTACCTTGCAAGCTTGAGTTTTGAAGGTCAGAAATATCTAAATTAGCACTTTTATAAAAAAACATTTGCGTCGCAATGTGGTCACATGAACGGCTGATCACACAACGATATGGGCTTTTTTTGAATGCGATTTCCGGTTTCAAGTTAACGTATCAAGTAACATTTTGGTGCCCTTGCAAAATTCGCTGATGAAGATGCCGAATGGAGGAAATAACTTTTGTCGGCCGAACGTAAGGCTGTTGAAATAATCAAAAGAATCCCGCAACAAGCGCAAAACTTTGAAAATGCAAAGTCGCATTCTTCAGAAGCTTCGCTTCGTGCAACACGTGACCTTCACGTGATGGTAAGGTCAATTGCTTACGTTAGGTAGGGAGTGGTAAGTGTCAATTTTAGAAAAGCTATTTTTCTTGGGTTGAGACAACGAAAACCCCTAACTAAGAAAAGAATTGCCAAGAACGAATGCTAGGCATTTAAACTTAAGAAAAGTTAGGGTAGATAGCTTTATGGAGGAAGTATAAAGAAACATTTTTGATTAGAGATATTGCACTCCCCTCCCCTCCCCTCTAGTGGGCAGTCATCTGGAACATGTCAGTGTCATCCATTTGGTTTCCGTCGTTCACCGCTCCCAGCGAAAAAAGCTTTCAATAAGCTGACAGAGTAGAAGTCTTTTGGTGCAAAATCTTAGCACGCTTCGAACAATCTTGCGCATAAGAGTTTTAGAAAAGTTATCGTGTAAAGTGCGTTAGAGTTTTTCTTAGCTTCTGAATCACTCAAGAGTTCAACGCCGAGGTAAACAGGTCTCGAATTTTCTTTTCAACATGGGCGCCGGACGCGAAGAAGTGAAAATTGAGACCTTTCTTGAGAAGAAGGATAAAAGTCTTGCGAAGAAAACTCTACTTGTGTCAATGGAACCACGAGATCGGTAGGTTAGACTTAGTTAGTATAGTTATTAAGGTAGAAAAAGGTAGATTTTAGCTCAACTTGTGGCGGTCTTATTTCGCGATCGATGCTTTGATACCGTTGCATCATCAACTGTAGTGTCACCGACTCCCTTCTCGTTTTTTTTTTTTTTAAAGTTCTATGAAAGCATGTTCCGGGCACTGTGTAGTTCAAAGTAACCTTGTCTTTAGATGAGTTTTAAAACATTTTTTGTGTAGCCTTCAGTAAGCGAGCTTAAGCCTGACTCTTTGTGGAGCTTGTCTTGCTTTTGAAGGAACATACTGTTATAGATGGTGGCCCATTGCGCTGATTAATGTTATACTTGTTGCTATCGAGCTAAAATTCAAACATGGTTTTTTTTTTTAACGCTTAAGATATTTGGAAAATCGATGAACGGCAATTACATAGATGAATGGATGTTTACCTTGCCTCTAAACGTTGCGTTTTCTTTTGGTTGTTACATTATTTCGGTTTTTTCCGCGCAAAATTCATGTTTAAATCAATATTGTTATCAAAATAAGGATGGTGCCACGATGGTGATGTTGAAAGCAATTTACCTTCATGTAGAGTAGTAAGCTTCTAGATTTTTGGAAGTTAGAGAATTTTAGAATTATAGACACGTATAACAGAGGGTTAGTTTGCATAATTTTTTTTACTTCAAAACCGCAGATTATTTCGCATTTTCAGTATGCAGTCACGAGGAGATTTAACTAGTAGTGTGCAGCTAAGTCGAAGAGATTTTCGTGCACGCTGCTGCTAAAATTTCCTGTCCGGAAATTCAACTACCTTTGCCCTTGTACCCAAGATAAATATGTAACCCCGCCAAGCTTGTAAACGTCACAGAATTTTTCCAACCCCCAAAACCATTGCCAAAATGTGGTTTTCTTTATACGTGTGGTTTGTTAACCACAAATCACTTTTACGTGGGTGGCATTAATTTTGTACCTTTTAACTTGATACAATATTGAAAAGTCAACCAAGTGTATTTGTGAGTGGTACTGTTCAAGATCTTGAAAACAGTTTAATCATAACCTCAATATTGATTGCAGTTCCTATTTCATCTGTTTGACATGCCTTAAAACTGCTTCCGAGCTTTCTGTTTAGCAAATCTTTTTCTGTCAGCAACAAAGTGTCAAGGCATGATTCCTCTTTTGAGGATCAGTGTGAATAAGTCTTTGAGTAATTGTTTTACCTGGGCAGTTATATTTTCAAATTTTTCTCTGTCGATATCGTGTTATTCAAGCTTCTTATGAGCTGATGGTCACTTGAAAGAATCTTATTGCCAGTCAATGGTCAGGTATTTGAAGATATTTGAATGCATGGCAGCAATATTTAAACAGTTGTCACTAAGGAGTCAGAAATATTATTTAAACAGCCAATTCTGTAGTGTTTAATAGATTTGAGAGCATTTCTTAGGTAACAGAAGTTACCTATGTGCAAAATAATGCAATAATTATTGCATTGTGTTATTTGAGCTTGTGTTTTATAATACTGTGGGAATCCCGATTTCTTGACCTAAGCTTTCAAATTTCCTAATAACTCAAACTTTTAGTCCTTTCTCCCCTCAATCAAACGCTTCAGTTTTACCCTGCATTCCTCTAACTTCTTGTATCCAATTTTTTAAACCAATTCTCTCAGATGTTGATTGAAAAACCAGTATTTCACTGTATTATTTTGCAAACTAAGGAGTATTAAAGCCCTTTCAATTTGAGGAGACATAAATTTAAAACAAATTTTTTTATAGCTCCTAAGGCAAAGCAGTAACCAATATGCCTTGACATGTATTTATCGATATTGCTTAAGTAATGTAATTGTACCACATCTAAAAATATACATGATTGTATGTACAGTTGAAACCCTGCTATTTTGAACTCTCTGGGGAATCGAAAAATAGTTTGTAATAGCGGATGTTTGAAATAGCCAATAGTACATGACTGAAGAACAATTCCAAGGGAAATGTTTTGAGTTTGAAGTAATGGGGAATTTGAAATAACCGAGTTCAAATTAGTGGGGTCCAACTGTATTATAATTATCTATAGTTAAAAATATTTGAAATGATTATTGTGTAATATAATATACTGCAACAAAGTAATGTTTGTGCTTTGCTTGTATGGGCCACAATGGGTAATGTTAACTAACAGATAGCATGCAAGCCAAAAGGGAAGCAAAGAAATAGTTTTCTTTTTTGTTTTTCCCACAGTCTGAGCCTTACATAACTTACCTTTTTATTTTAACGAGGAGAGGATTTATTTAAGGTCACTTTTTTTTCCTACAGGTTCCATGTGGTGTATCTCATCATGGTTATTCAAGGAGTTGGGACTCTGCTGCCATGGAACATGTTTATCACTGCTCATGCAGTAAGTAGATTATTTACCAAATAGAAGATGGTTTTCCTCAAAAGGGCATTGTTTTCTTGCAAAACGTGGAAGGCCATTGTCTATTTGGTTTAGAAAATGGTTTGGAAAAGCGGAAAAAAAAAACTTTTGCATCTGAGAAGGAGTGGTGATTGCACTGGCCTCCCAACATCTGGGTCCTGATTTCTTGAACACTCAATTTTCGAACCTCCCGATAACATGAACCAAAAATTGTTTTCCTCTCCTCATTTGAACAATGTGATTTTATCCCCAGTTTCTTGCATTACCCAATTTTCCAAACAGATTTTGGTTTCCCTTGGAAGTTAAAAAAAAAAACAACAGAATTCCACTGTATGCACTCTATAATTTCCAGCAGTGCATCTATAATAATAAGCAATAGAAAACATGTACTGTGTTTCTATTGAGTTTCAATATAAATCTACTAGCGTTCTATCACGCATGCTATTCTCTGATTGGCTACACTACTCACTATCCATTCTGTGATAGATAGTGAGAAGCGTAGCAGTGTGCCCTTGTTAACAAAATGATGGCCGCTTCTTGGTATTTTCGAAGTGTCTGTAAAGAGGATTTAGCTGAAGTATCGAACAACTATTAGGTTTTTAAGATTATTTGCTCTCAATTTCTATGCATGATAGTTGACGAGGGTGCAGCCCTCGTCAACTATCTTGTGATAGAAATCTCTAGCTCTTAATCTAATTGTTTATTAGTAGAATTCTACTAGTATACTAATGCAAATGCTGCAATCCAATTGGCTGAACCATTGCACGCTATCAGCCATTAGTGTGCAGTGACTTGGTTTGGTTGAAAAAATTGTAACGTTTCCTCGATTCTCCAAAGTTTTGAAAGAACATTTAGAAACGAATGGATAATCAAACAGCTGAGAAGACTAAAAGGAGGGCATTTTCGGTTTCTTGAATTAAAAAGCTGGAAATTTTTGACAGAAACTGATGAATGCGCATAGACAACTGCAAATGTCAAATTGACAATTCAGTCCATGTAAATTCTCTAAAGCGTGAAGTTCAATACTAAGATCAGAAATAATTGGAATCATTATTTGAAGGAAAATTCAGTTAGAATTCTACTAAAACAATTAGATTATTCGGTCTCGATTTCTATGAGGGAATAGTTGATTCGGCGTTTGGCTTCATCAACTATCACCTCATAGAAATCTCGAGCTCATAATCTTATTGTTAAATAGAAACACCAGTGGAAGTTAGGAAGAAAGAGAAATGCTATGGGAACACCAGCCAACAGGTGAGAGCTTTTTCAAGTTCTCCCAAACTATAGGCTGGAGTGTTTCTATAACTCAGTAGAAACATGGAGAGCATGTTTTCTACATGTGTATTTCTTTTAGAAAATTCCGTGACTGGAAAAAGAAAGCAACTTGTTTACTTTGATCATTAGAATATAAATTCTCTTTGCTTGTGCCATCTTCACATCATGCTAGTTCAAGTTATAGAAAGATGATTTACCAATCAGCGAGTATACTTTTTGGGGGGCTATTTTCTATTGCCTGCTAAACTCCAACAGTGGGTATACAGTAGGTAAATCATTACAGTATCAATGGCTAAACTGCAGATTAGTGGAAAAAGAAACTTTGCTTCAATCTGTAATGTCAAATCAATGTTTGATATAGAAATAACTTGTAACCTATTCTTTATTTTATCTGTTGTAGTATTTTCAAGAAAAACTGAAGAAAGATGAAGACCTGAAGCACAGCTTTGAAAATTACTTCTCAGTGGCAGCCATGGTTCCTAATGTTCTTATGTTCTTGCTAAACACTCTTTTTAAACACAAGTAAGATTTTTTTTAGAACAGGTAATATCCATGGTATTGTAGTTCTAAGTAGAGATTGATGACTTCCAGTCTCTCTGTGACCAAACTCTGGTTGTAATGTAAAGGTGTCAAGAAGGAAAGGTTCTACTATGTTGGAAATGTTTTTAGTCTGAACCTGAGGGTAACATCCATGCAGAACCACTTGACAAAGGAAAAAATTTTGTGGTCGCGATGACTTGTCACAGGCAGGGGTCTCGTTAAGGCGGGGCACCGGGCAAATTGAACAGCTGCAAGGACAATTTTCCCCACCTACTTTGACCATCGAGTGCAAAGTTGGAAAGTTTTCTGATAAAGAAGTTCAGTTGAAATACATGTAATTTTGCCTGCCTGTAAAAACCAGTTGCCCTCCTGTTGAAAACATTAATAAAACTCCTACACAAGCATAATTTTTTTCAAACTAATGTTTTTTCAAAACTACATATACATGGCCTTGCCCAATACGGAGATTTGGAAAGTTAAAAGACCAAAAGGTGACTTCCAGCAGCTGTCACTGATTATGAACATCAAAACATTTTCTGCCTGTTTTATTGTTAGTGCAGTTAACATTACCAAGATGTAACTAGATGTTGTCACAATAGTAGATGATAACTATTTAAAAGCTGCAATAGTATATTTAAACATTGTTTAGCAGTTGATAACTGAACGTATTCTTTAAAATTGCCATAAATTATCATTAATTTAACTGTGACATAACAGTGACTCATCAAAAGATTAACTTTAGACTGCTGTCAGTTATAGTCAGGAAAAGCTTCTTGACATGTGTGTGGTGTGTATTTTTCAGGGTTTCTCTTCAGGTCAGAATGCTCACATCAGTTTGTATTATGACGCTCTGCTTTGTAGTGACGACAGTCCTTGTCGTCATTGATACATCAAATTGTAAGTTGTCTGCAGTTGGCATTTTAGATTTTCTTACAAAGTTCCTCAAATCATTATTGATTATGTTGTGGTTCAACATTACCTCTGGTAACAATATAAGACAGTTAATATTACCATACACCAGAGTAAAATTGGCATTTATATAAAAATTATATAATTTATATTATAGTATCACCTCTTGATACACATGTATATATCTGCTAGACCTCGGAGTCAAATATATAGAAATTGTGTGCACTGTGATGAATCAATTCAAGTGAATTGTATCTCCAAAAATCCTAATCCTGTCAATTGAAGAAGTGTGAGAATCACTTTCTTTGTTTCATGTTTCTCTATGCTCTTCTCTTGTCTTCTTAAAAATAACAGTGCTGTCCTGCCTGTTAACTGGCTATTCCCGTTATAGAATCAAAAAAATTAATTGCTCCTCTTCTCGGTTCTCACAGGGACAACAGATTTCTTTTATATCACCATTGGAACAATTGTCCTAATTAACAGTAAGTTGTCATTATATAAATTTTGCGTATTACTTTATGTATTAAGTTGTTGTTATTAATGTGCAAGGATCATGAACTGGAATTTAATTTCACTGTTGCCCACTTATGTACCTGAACGGAGAGAGGACCATAAGACTAGCATCTTGCCCAAAAACACAGCACAATGAGTCTGGCCCGAACCCGGACCCGGATGTAGAGTCCAGAGCGCTGTTGTTAGGCTGTTGCATCACCCAGGGTTGCATGCAATGAAATTGTGTTCTGCTTTAATTTCACCAGTGACCAGTGCAGTCTATCAGGGTGGACTGTTTGGCGTGTGTGGAATGATGCCTCAAAGATACACTGGAGCTGTTATGACTGGCCAGGTAAAATAGTGCTTATATCAGACTTCTGATCTGTGATAATTTCAATCTAGTCAGAACGACAGCTAGACATATATTTTGGAAACCTGCTTTTGAAGAGACCATGCAGTTGTTAAGCTTCTCAGCTCAAATGCAGACTCTGTTTTTTTGGTGCCTTTTGGAAATTTAAACATAAACAAATTTAAAAGTCAGTGATAAGCAAGAGCTGCTGTGGTTCACTCTTCATGTACTTGTTAGCACATTTGCCGACCAAAAAATATTGAAACTCTGTAGACGGTGTTTGATAAAACTGAATAATTTCACTTCATCTGTTATTTGTGTTTTCTTCTTCAAACAGGGTGTTGGGGGCGCATTTGCAGCTTTGGCAAGTATTTTCTCTCTTCTAGGTAAGCTTGCACCATTTTCGAAACTAACTTGGTAAAGTGAACATTATGATACCAGAGTCATTTATTGAGCTGTCAAACCCATAAATTACTTACCTGATGAAATGGTTTGGATTCTAGCTTGGTGAGATTCGTCATGTTGAAATCTAGTCAAAACACTTACTTTCAAATTGCTCCCTGCCCCGTCCCCCACCCCCATCCTCCAAGTGTGTAAATGAAATTGCAAGGCTCCCCAACAAACTTGCTGGTGTTGGAAGGGGGATGGAACCTGAGATGGAGTTCATGCATCTTACCTTTCAGGAGAGGTAGCAGCACTCATTGTTGCTTGAAACAATTTTGGAGATTAAAGTTTTGGTAAACAGTACGATTTTTTTTTTGGTTTTCTGTTGTTGTTTCAGGAGGAAAGGATGCCATAAGCAGTGGTTTTGGTTACTTCATGTCGGCAGTTATTGTGTTAACTTTCTGTCTTGTGACATACATCTTGCTGCATAGGATGGTAAGAGTTTAAGGAAGGAATTTATGTAACATCTGGAAAAGCTCAGTGAAGGCTATTTAACTATTTGACACCTGTTAAGTTTCCAGTCAAACCTTCATAAAGTCTTCCACTCTTCCATTGTTCTACACTCCTGGAACTAAAAATCATGATTGTATGTGGTAAACTTATTAGGGGAAGTTCTGTATTCAGAGGTAGACTGCCGGGTACAAAGAAAACAAATTTTCGGACTTGTTTTTCTTGCACATTCAAACTTACTATGATATACTGGCCTGTAAGTCATTCTCACTAATGCCCAAAAAGTTTATCTCTTACAGTAGTTCTGTAATTTCCTCAAAATCTCCCCAAGAAACTTCATTTGCCCTGTGGACAAGTTGAAGACAGAATCCACAGCCCAACTGGCAAATCCACGATCCCTGATCGGTCAGAAACGACAATCTTTAAAGGAGCTCAGTCACAGTATTTTGAGTTACTGTTTTGGCCACACACAAAATGGCCTTTAAATTGAAGGAAACCAGTAAATAGTAGTTAACTAAGATAGAAAAACACCAGAGAGATAATAATAAATCATAAAGGAACAAAGATGGTAAAGGACAGAGAAGATTATTAACACAGATTACAAACTTGATAAATTTGGGCTTCACTTTTGAAGATGCGCAAACTATGACGTAGCTCCCTTAAGCTCTATAGAGATAATATGAATTCTAGTTTCTCTCGGGCTAAGAGAAATGTCCATGATAAAGAGGCATCTGTATTGTGGAGGTGCATACTAGAATTTTTGTCTGACTATGGAAGCTGTCCAGCAGCAGGAGTTGTTAGTTACAGTTGTCCATTACCAGAGGCTCCTCAGTAGTTTTCATTTGAATATCACGTGATTGGAGGTAGTAGTCTGTGGTAATTTGAGTTTCAAAAATAATGGTTGTTTTATTTGGTTTTTCCCTCTAATAGAAATTTGCCAGACATTACATTTCACCACATGACCAAAGAAGTGAGATAAGTAAGTGAATTCTTCCTTTATTGCTCTCTCTTGTATTGCAAATAAATTGGCTAGCTCAAAAACCCAATGGTTTGTTTTGCTTCCAGTCTCACTGGAAACAAACAGTCAATTTCTATAATATTTGTTAAACTACCTATGGAAAACCTAATTGTAAATTAACTTTTATTGTAATTTGATATTGAATAGTGATAAAATTATGATATAATGTTATGAGAAAATTTTTGTAGCAACCAGACTTCAGAATGAAATTCTGAAAACGGGAAAATTTCTTTAATCATCAGCTTATATGTTATGCTCTGACCTAAGTAAGGTTTTATTGGGGTTTTTTCCAAGAGTTTAATAAATGTATTAAATTCTCAAACCAACATCAAGATTTTTAAATCATAGATCTCTTGTGATCTCTTACCTACAGTGTACATAGATGCTGCAACTTATTCATGTTTGTTTGTTTTTTTCTTTGTTTTTTTCATGTCCACAGAGTTTCCAAGTATTCAAGCTGATCAGATTGAGAGACTAGCAAACTGGCAAATACCACCAACAAGGAAATCAGGAGGCTACAAACACTCCACATTAAGTAAGAACAAAATTAACTGTACTTTAACTGTAGTTTACCAGTCCTCACCTCACATAACTCCTTACACCAGAGTGTCGAATAAGGCCATATAGTCGTTACCATGTTAACTCCTTTCCTTGAGTCTCCCCAAGTCACCAGTTTAATATGTTTTTACTTTGTTGATCAGTCCTCTGTCATACTAATGCTGCTCTGTAGTCCTCCACCTGTGCTTGGTTGTATATTGTACCTCAAAATTAAAATTGTTAGGCCTATTGTTGCCTTTTCTTCCAGTGACAAAATCAAAGGACAATAAAGTTTTTGTTCCATAAAATAATTTGTTAATTAAATTAAAATAATTTACGTTGATTTCCTGCAAAGGCCAAAAGAAAGAAATTAAAACAACATTGACATACGATTTTAATTAATCGTTAGGTTTGGATCAAGAAAAACTTCTTGCTGTCAGTGGACATCCAAAAGATGTGGAAATAGTCAGAAGTGACAAGCCACCATTTTTGTTGATCTTTAGACAGGTGAGAAGGCGCTGATTCTGATCAATATATGCCAATTTATAAGAAGCTTTGTGTAATTACTGTTTTGTTGTGAACTTCTGTCTGATATCAGTGTTTTTGGTCACAGTGGAAAGGTAATGTTTATAAAATCCATCATATCTTTTCACTTGCACAGGATTGGTCTAAATGCGTCACATGACTGAATATACCCCAGCTAAGAGTGGGGAATATCCGAGCGATAGTCCCCAGTTTTAACATCACTTGTGTTAAAAAAAATATTTGAAGGAAAAGAAACACAATAGCCTCAATTTGGCACAAAAATATGCTCTCCTCTTTGTCCTTTAGGCATTATCACTTGCTTGAAGCTCACAGTTTTCTTCAAGCTTTGCTCTTGCTAAACTGTTCACTTCTCGGAACAGATGTTGTCCGTGTACAAATATCCAAGCATATTTTTGCACCTAAGGGAGGATATTGTCTACATCTCCTTTGAACATACACCCTTAAGACCAGAAAAGTGTCCCCAGAGAAGAACTGTCCGATTATGGGTTTTTTAAAAGTAGTAACAGTATGTGGCTCCATCTATGACTAATTGACTACCTATCGGAGCTATCTGCCTACATAGGTGTCTGTTTTGTAGAGATTCAACTGTACTCTCCAGGAACTTAAGCACTGTATTCCTTCTGCTTGCTTATTTATAGAAACAACTTTTATTTCGTTTGGAACATGTAGGCCATTGAATAAAAATAATGTTCTAACCTGTTAGTTGTCAGGAAATTCAGGCTACAAAATTTGAATGCTTAATTTGCTATTATTTTGTTCTTAGATTTTCAAGCTTGGTTCATCAGTGGCCTTTGTGTTCTTTGTAACATTAGCAGCATTTCCTTCCCTGACATCAAGAATAAGATCTGTCAATGATGGCGACAAAACAGTTTGGACAAGTGAGTGTCTGATGCTTGATGATAAAAATGATATGTTTGCCCTAACTGTGGAAATAACAAAGAATTGAACATGTTGTTTGTTTTTCTAAAGGTACCTATTTTGTGCCAGTTACCTGCTTTCTATTGTTCAATGTTGGTGATTTCTGTGGCAGACTGGCAGCATCTTTTGTACAGTGGGTATGTATTTAAAATCCATGTGCTGCAACTATCACTCAATCAACCCATCAATCAATTGATCAGTGACTACTCATTATAATTCATTTTGGCAATAGTAATAGTATATCCTTGTTTTGCCGTACTCTCCAAAGGGAGGTATTGGTCTAGTTACAATAAAGGTTTGAACATTAACTATGGGAATGCATCAAGCAAGTTTGTGCCTGCCTACTGTCCACACATAAAGTATTTGTTAAGTACCATGGAATCCTAATTTTTCAACACCCCCCCCCCCCCCCCCCCCCTTTTTTTTTTTTTTTTTAAATAATAAAAATTAATTATTTTTTTTTAAAAAACAAAAAAAAAAAAAAAAATTAAAATATTTTTAAAAAAAAAAAAAAAAAAAAAAAAAAAAAAATTTAAAAACAACAAAAAAAAAAAAATTAAAAAAAACTGACAAACCCCCCCCCCAAAAAAATTGTGGTGG
>Ga0126338_10003115_pt1 | contig 11574 bp, 8 predicted proteins | sample OrbCmetagenome_2_FD_92529 | JGI IMG/M metagenome (GOLD analysis project Ga0126338, IMG submission 92529) | Coral microbial communities from Petempiche,Puerto Morelos, Mexico - Orbicella C C metagenome | ecosystem: Host-associated > Invertebrates > Cnidaria > Coral | place: Petempiche,Puerto... | reverse complement strand
ATTTATTGATTTATTGATTTATTTATTTTTCATCAGAATAGTAGAGTTTTTTCAAAAGATGAAAGTTTTTCTTACAATAAGTGAAACTGGGAATCCTGTGACAGAAAACCTAACTGAACTGAAGAAGACCTTCTGTATATCTGCTGCACTGTTTTACAAGTTTAAGAGGTACAATGTAAATAAAATGCAGTAATTCCTTGTAGCAATGTTACTTAACCTGAATTAGGGAGATTTTTCGACTCTCATGTAGTGGATTTGAGTTTTCTAATTTATCAGTTAATAAAAGAGTCCAGACACTTCTGTTTCTTATCCTAATCTGTTAAATATTTATTTGTAGCTAGATAGGTGTGTCCTCATAGAATAAGTTATACATGTGTATTTTTAATGTAGTTGTAAGGCCCCTAGATAAGCTCTTGAGCTCTTGGGCAAACACATACTAAAATACAGAGCTCGACGTTTCAACTGCTGGAGTTGCCAATGTGACCACAAGTTTTTCACTTGCGACTTACACTAACTTTTCTCACTTTTCACTAAAATACTTTTGCTGGCGACTAAATCTGTAAACTTACGGGCCAGCTGGCCCCAAGGTTTTTTCCTGAAAGTGGAGCCCTGAAATATGTTTAAATTAAAATAAAAAGAAGATTAAAGGTTTTGACCATTTAGTTTAGTAAAAATTTATGACATCTGAAGAATGCCTCTATACATGAAGACTCTGGTAAACAGTTTAAAATTAATAACCATAAATGATGTTTGCTGTCTGCCATGTACTGCTTCCTTCACAGAGTCACGCAAGTAGTATTCAAAGGTCATCAAGCTTTGGATGAAAGGTATAAAATATTTTCGAAATCCATCTTTGGTTTTATATAATTCTTTTTGTATATAGAACTAATGTGAAATAACTTGAGGGGTTTGGCTATAGATCAATTGTTAGACCACTGATTTTAATCAAAAGTTAGTCTGGTATTTGAATTATATAGAGAATGACCAAGAGAATTTTTGTTTAACTCTGTGATTTCTTTTGTCAGTGAGGAAAGAAAAGAAATCTTCTGCAAAACATGCTGGGTTTTATTTATTGTCTGCAAGGGTAAGCAGTGTCAGTCCTCCTACAAACATATTTTGTTCTAAAGGTTATAAGCAGCTTCCCCTGAACAGCACACCAAATCTCCGCTTCTCCCCCCTCTCTTATCACACTCTAATTTCCAGTGAGAACATTGTGAAACTTCAACTTTTTAATTTATTTGGCAAGTTATGTAAAAATTAGTTTTGATTGAAAGAATTCATTATTGCAAGTCATGAAAATGAAAGAAAATGTTTTATGTTTTGCAAATTTGGCATGTCGAGTTACCCCTGACTTTTTTTCTTATTAACTCATTCCGAAACGGTGTCTAAAGTTAAGTTTACTTTTACTTCATGCCCTCAGATATCAGCTCTCTCTCTCCATTCCTAATCCCACTCAAACTAAGTTGTATAAGCCTAGGGCATACTACCAGAATTTAAAGATAAATTATTTAACTGGACCTAGACTTAAATTATGTGTTTGTGTTATTGAAGTGTTTTTTTTTTTTTTAATTTTAATGTGCCTCAGGCTGGCATTTGCAGCAAGTGACAGACCTGGTGACAGCATTCAACCTCTTATTGTGTTGTGTGGACTATGTACACAGACAATTCTTCAAACAGCAACCCACAGGTTATCATGATTGTAATTACATACATGTATGTGTAGCTGCGCCAGGTCATAGAATCCATAGGCATGCTGGTCTAAACTGTGAATAAGCTGTTTAAAGTTCTTCCAGGCTAGTCAGGGTCCTTGTCATACTGTTATTAGGCAAACTATTTCACACTCACACCATAAAAATGTTGGTTAAAAGCCACCCCTTCCCCTGCATTAGCTTTAGTTGAAAGTTCAATACCCACTCCAATACCCAGAATAGAAATATGGTCTATTAGTGATGGTCAATCTTTTTTTCTATTTTTCATTTATTCAAACACAGGTCTCTTGGAGACAAATGGAATTCTGGTTAGAGTCTTTATTTTCTTTCTCGTGTTATCAATGATTATTCCTTTGATTCTGCATAATGTATTATTGTTTATTCCACTCAGAGTATGTATGTATATGTTGCCATGTAATTTGCATGTTTTAATTCTGTCTCTAGGAACATGGGATTCTTCCAGATCTTTGCCAAGAGTCAAATGTTCCTTACTCCGAGGTATGCACATACATGCAATAAGTACATTTTGGTCAACTGCTGTCAATGAAGTGTCATGATCCTGTTACAAGCTGTAGCTTTTTATTAATTACATCCATGATTTTAATGGCTTGAAAATTGCCATCTGGATCAGAGTGGTTTTAAGAAATACACCAAAAACTAACAATAATTGTTATTGAATTCTTACTCAAAATGATTGAGATTTGCTTGGGTAAATGGATAAGTGCTAGTTTTCATCTCTGCTTATCACCACAAGTAAGGTTCCTTGACTATCGCAAGTGTGACTGTTGACCATGTTTTATTGCAAGATGACTTTGTCTGTTTGCAGAGGTTTTCACTGTGTTAACCCAGTAGTTAGTATTACTCCAAAGTGTTTTCCACCTACACTGTACATGTACAGTACATGTAGTGGAGGCATGGTGGTCAAGTGTCGATTGATACTCTCAATTAACAACACTTGATCGATATCTCAATTGACACTTGATGGACATCTTGATTGATACTTGGTCGACACTGGGTTAACATGTCAGTGGACACTGATTGACACTCAGTCAATGGAGATGTAGATTGACTGTCAATCAAGTATCAATCAAGGGTATCAACGGAGGATATTGATTGGCACTCCACCACAGATGCCTATAGTACACATGATCCCATTCTAGCCCTGTTTGAACAAAAGTCAACCAAATGCACAAGTGTAAAACAATGATTATTTTTATATTGATTTAGGTGAATGCAGTATACACAGAGTACTTTCAACCATTTCTTGAGAGCTGTTGTGAGGTAAAACACCTACTGTTAAGCTGAAGTCATATATGATTACTGTGTACAATTTGTATGTACAATAATATTTTAATGTTTTCAATCTGTGATATGGAGCCATAAATTATCTTATTTTACAATGATTATAATAATAATTACAATTGTTAATTAGTTATTGATTAATCATTATTTAACTACCAGATTCCATCATTAGCTTGAGAGTCCTGTCTGCTTTTAGATTTCATCAAATGATTTCTAAGTGCTCTTCATATGTCACTTGTGAGAAGGGCAGTATGGCCTGAATGGAGTAATACCAACAAAGTTAATAACATTGCAGTCTGTTGAGTTATCAACTGAACACGATAGTACACTAACCTCAAGTTACGTACACTTGACAGTGTCCTCCAGCGTACAGTCTTAGGCCTACATGTAGATTAAGCAGCAAACTTCAAATGACTAAAAAAAGCTATTATTTTTGCATATTAACCTTAGATTCAAGTCATGTAATGTTCAACGTTTGATCATCAATGTATGGTTCTTATACCACTGACAGTACCTTTTAAGTTTGATCTTCTTCTTTCTTTTCATTTTTTAGAGTAACACAAAAGACTTACTCAATGTAAGTATTGTAAAGCACACAAAGTACTGGGGATCATGTACAATACATGTATACTCTGTGCACAGCTTTTTTTTTCAGGCTCTCTTTGAGAATTAATTGCTCAATCATTCAGTTTTTAAAGGGTGGTTGAGACATGTGCTGTTACTGTGTCACACCCATTTGCATCAATATGAACAGGACTGTAGCGTCAGTGGCCTCATGAGCTGAGCCTATCATGTTACATGTGTGCATTTCTGGCACAGCATTGATCCAAATGTCTTACTTGACAGTCATGCCAAAGTCAAACTTAAAATACATCAAGTGAATACGGGAGAATGATAATGCTAATAAAAGTATATTTGAACCAATCTTCGACTGGTCTGACTTGATCTGTGTTTGTGTACACGTCCAGGTGAATGACTTAAATTCCATGTATGAAGATATTTATGACAAGTCTAGAGACGTTGATGAGAGAGACTTCCTTGACAGAGATGGCTACTTGTGGATACCGTTTGATGAAACAGACAGTGTGGGAAATTTTGATGGAGGTGTAGCTAACTCATCTGTGCATGATGAACCCCAGTATACAACTGGAGCTTCAACAACTCGCACAACACCGACAGAATCAAGGTAATATGGGCCAGAGGACAGCTTAACCAGGGTTGACACAATATTTTGAAGTCAGCAGCTTTATGTTGGCTTGACTCTCTTGACTCTTCTTTGCCCCTCGAGGAGCAAACCACTCAACCACCTGAGAAGTTTGCTTGTACATGTAGTATGTCTTTTACCTCATATACAACTCAGAGTACAGTACAACTCAACTTGGACCCATACTATGATCTGTTCACAAATTGCTAGCCCAGGCCTGTAATGTGCTTGTATTATCACATTACTGATTGTGCTTGCTTGTTTTCCATTTTAGAGGGCCTTGTCTATCAGGTCCGTCATCTCTCACTGATTTAAGAGCTACACTTGAGGAGGCCAGGTACAGTGATATAAAAAATAAATAAAATAAATATACATTTATTTACCTTCAGCAGTGTGTATAGCACAAAGGCTAGCGGGTCTCACCAAACAACTGAAACAAATAATTCAAGTTGAACATAACATTGTTAAGAATCCAGCTGGCCGGAGGCAAATCAGTTGGCTATTTACAAGCATGGCCAAGGATTTGAACTCGGGGCTACCGTGAAACAAATCCAGGTAGTGGTTAGAGTGGGACTCAAACCCGAGACCGCTGGATTGCAAGTCCCATGTGCTAACCAACTCGGCCATGCTGCCTCCTTAACTCAATAAACTTATGGTTTCAATTGCTGAACCAAATTCTCATAAGAAACTCAAAAGAAAATGTATCATAATGGTAGAATCTAGTGTAAATGGAAACTGGGAAATTGCCGGACAATGCATCCAAAACACGGAGGGGTTTCCTACAAGAGAGTAGCATCCCACCCAGGTAAATAACTACAGAACTTTATAATTCTACTATCCTAGGTGCTCTGCCTGAGTTATGTCTTAAATGTGGTGGACTCGTAAGTCATCTATGCTTGTAGACAATCTAAACCTTTTAATAGCGAGTTTAAGAAACCACGACGATGTCGATTAAAATATAAATTTACATTTTACCTACATGTATGAATCTTACAATACTCTTAAGTCATTTACTTTGTTTATCACTATCACGAAAAACAAACTCCGGAACACAGGGAAAAATTTGAAATAGAAATTTTAAAAAATAGCTGCTGTGGTTCACATTCTCCAGACAATGCAGAATTTGGTCATTGTTCTCCTCGCTAAACCTTTTGTTTAGCAACATTGCTGTTGCCCTCATGATTTTCTCCAACTCCCTAATGTATCCCCAATAACATTCACTCTACTGAACAACAATGTAGAAGTGTCATTTAATTATCAATGCTACACCAAGGCTGATCATGCTGATTAATACTCTTTTTTGCTTCTTACTGGTAGCCATATGCCAAGTCAGGAGCTCATAAGATTTTGGCATGTGAGTACAATTTTATTAATGTACATTTTGTTTCTAATTCTTTGGAGTAACAGGATTAGAACATGATGCTAATCCTGAGATTTGAAGACCTATCAAGAACTTGTTTCTCTGTATCAAAATCAAATTACAAGAAAAATAAGTTGTTAGATGTTTTCTGTATTCCATGTGTTCCACTACTCCAGCCCAACTATCCAAATTTCCTAGTCATTCTGGATGGCAAAAGAACTCACTTGCACTTTGCATTTGAACTGTCTTAACAACTTAATCCTTCCATTAGTTCAGAGCTCGATCAATGTTGCAACCACTGGGATCACCAATGCGACCAAATTTTTTTCATTGGCAACTAACTTTCCACGCTTCTCAATGAAAGCTGGAGACTGACAACATAGGGGTCAGCCGGCCCTAAGGTTTTTCCTGAAAGTCGAGCCCTGTAGTTTGGCTCAGCCATTAATTAATTTGGATGTAAACAGTTTTTTATTTATTGTTTTATTATAATAGTGGTTTTCTTTCTCTTTTAGTGTTGTCAAAGAAATCCTCAAAACTGTATACAGTCACAACTAATTGGTGAGGACTGTACATAATTATAATTTTTTTAATTCTATAATTTTGACCTCTGTAAATATTGTACGTTCAACGGAATTCATGTTCATTTTTCAGCTGTCCAGGATTGTTTTATAAAAAGTTTTAATGATGCCGCAGTTAGTGAAGACAGTAATATTTCAATTCAGGTAAATATTTTAGTATTTTGAAATATTTGTTAACAGAAAAGAAATTGATTTTTGATCTTAAGGCACCTGTGATTCACTGCACTGTAACTGCATATATGATGGAACGTTACCAGGTCCTTTTGCAAACTCCCAGGACTTCCAAGGAGCCAATGGAAGCATTGTGCAAACCTTTGACATCCACATTACTATTAAACTGTTTACTGATTGAAACATTCTACCCAACAATCACACTCAAGCGATCATCATGCTTTACATAAAATCAATTTGTAAAGTTGACGGTTAGCTGCTATCCTTGGAGTTGTTCAAGTTAACCAAAGTAATATTCCTTTGCAGATTTTTGTCCTAACAAAGAAGCTGTATTATAGAGTAATGGAAGCCATGCTGTTAGCGGTGAGCTAATGATTATTTTATTTTGAAGTGGTACTAAAAATTAAGCATAAGTTATAAAAGATTAATTTGAATTTGTCAAAAACCAGAAGCGATTCACAACTCCAGACATTATTGAACTCTTGTTGAAATGCAGCAGTGCTTGTCCCATAATTTCCAAGTGGTCCAAAGAACACTGGCCAGGCCTGGGCTCTTGGTTGTAGTATACTATATTGGCTTTTTGGTTGTAGTATTGGTTTCCTTTAATTCTAAGGAGGGAAAAATGTTGAGAAAGAAGAAAAAAATAGGAGATTTTTTTAGTTAACTTTTCAAATTTTGTGTACACATTACCTTTCAGGAGGAGAAAAGATTATCTTGCAGTGATTTCAGGTAATGCTTATTGTTAAATTGGGAGGTGCGGTGGCCTCATGGTTAATGTGCTCGTCCCCGGAGCGAGCAGTCCGGGTTCAAGCTCTGGCCAGGGAGACGGTGTTGTGTTCTTGGGCAAGACACTTAACTCTCACAGTGCCTCTCTCTACTTAGGAGTATAAATGGGTACCGCCAAATTATTGGGGAAACCTTACAAATTGCGGGGGAGTGACCTGCAATGGACTAGCATCCCGTCCAGGGGGAGTAGAAATACTCCTAGCGCTTCATGCTACAGAAACCGGGATAAGCTCGGGCAGCTATGAGCCATCAGCTCCAAGGCTTCACTTTACTCTACTTTATTGTTAAATTACAGAGATCTACTTATGATTTTCTCTTCTATAACGGTGATAAAGACTAACTTGGTTACTTTTGCTTAATTTTTTCAGTGCTTTGCTCAACAGTAAGGCATTTCACATTTCTCTCATGGCCTGCTCACTTGAAGTGGTAATGGCTGAAAAAGGACTTCCATGTATGTCACTTTTTTGCGTGTGTGTAGCTGTATAATTTATGTTTTAAAGCACTGGTACAATAGTGGTCTTCTTTGTGGAATGGTGAAGTATTTCATTGTAACTCCATCATATAACGATTGATCTCAGGCATCTGTTGAAATGGCTTTCTTTGGGCAATTTAGGCATCAGTGGTTTTGTTTGGGCGCTGAAAAAAGTGATCAAGTGCAGGGCTGCAAATAACAGTCAGACATTGGCCGACCAAAATTTGCTTGTGTCTGACGAAATCCCAGCTGTGGTCAGACGTGATGTCTGGACAATTTTTTGTATCGTAAATTGTGTTACGATAAGGATGAACGAAAATCTACCCTGAGTAAATCTTACTTTTTTGGTGATGTCCGACCACAATTTGTCGACCAAGATGGTGTCTTAGTAGGACATATGTCCTTTCACGAGAAAACAGTTATTTGCGGCCCTGAAGTGATGACGATTTTTAGCTTTCAGGCAGATGACCACCAAAATTCCATTTTGACGCTTGTAGCAAAGAAACAATCTGTTAGTTTAATTTGGTCTTTTGGTCTCATTTTCAAAACTTTCCTTTTCAGGGCCAACTCTAGCATTTCCTTGGATTCTCAGAATTTTGAATTTGGAGGTAACTTCAAAGATTATTCAGTCACAATTCATTTTGCAGTGGTGTGGGTTTAGTAACTAATTGATCATACTTAATCTGGGAAAATTGAATAGTTTATTAAGTCAGATTAATGAACGTTCCTTCATAACTGACTAAAGTTATTTGACATTTCAGGCATTTGATTTTTTTAAAGTCATAGAAAGTTTTATTCTTCACGAGCCACTTCTTGGCAGCAATTTAATGAAGGTGAGACAAGGCCGTGGTACATTTGTGGTATACTGTACTCTGTTTCGTCTGGATTCGTGCACTACCAGTATAACTTGAGATTTTTTGAAACCAACCGTTCATCTTGATATTTTTCAGCATTTAAATAGGATTGAGGAGCAAGTATTAGAGAGTTTGGCTTGGACAACAGTAAGTGAGATAAAAGCCGGTGAGGCTTTTTTCTTTGTTTTTTTACGAAAAACGTAAGTGTGGGAACCACAATTTAGCAGTGTTCTGATAATGGAGGCTACCTCACGTGACAAATTACTAAGACAAATTCTGATGATTTGGTGAGACTCGTATCTATTGACTCGTTAGAATTCCTTGATACCTCACCATTCTGGAGCCCCGAGTAACCATATCTGATAATTAGTTGACTACGAACCCTATAGAAAGTAAAATTATCCATGGTTTAACATGTTATTACACAACGTTGTACGTGGTCTGTTAGTATATTGCCAATTGCATTTTTATGTCCGTACGCCTACATTTTATTCCAGGGTTCGCCACTTCTGACAGCACTGGAGGCTTTCTACCCGCATTCTGATCCAGCAACAATGTAAGTACTTGGGGGGTTGAGGGCGCTGCAAGGCAATAATATTATTAGTAATATTATTAGTTTGTATTTTTAAGTAAATGTCTGTCCTTTATAGAGCCAATAAGCTCAACAGGCCAGTATTTACTCTCGGTCTCTGTACTTTGAAGCGGCAAGGTGTAGGTTGCATGTTCGATAACTCCTCAGCATTGTGTCAAGCTGCCTCAGGTTACGCTGTCTGGAGAAAGGGACTGAACAGCAAAGTGTTTTAGACGAGCCAAGGGCACGGCGCCCACGAGAACACCCCTTCTCGTCCATGTCACATTTTTTGTGTTGGCGTTCACGCTCGTCAGGCCCTAAGAGAAAAGGTCGACTGCAAGTAAGTAGTCCACGCACTCAAAGCCTCACACAATAACCCTGGGCAGCGCTCTGACACGTATCACTAAACATGGGGCCGTCATGTCTTCCACACTCTACGCGTTAGTTAATTGGTATTACTGTCGCATACGAACGTCTTTTGTCTAATGAGCAAAAAAGCACAAAATCCTTTTACTTCTCCAAATTCTTTTATTTTACTTTCATTGTCAGGCTATTGACAGATGTAGGAGACGAAGATGTTGTTTTGATGTCTGTGTCTTTGTACTTCCATTTTTCACACTAAAGTAATATGTTCCATGTTGTTGTAACATCTTTCTTCTCATCTGTGTTTAGCAACTCTGGTCAACAGCGAAAGAAATCCCAGCCTCTAAATCTGTTCTTAAGAAAAGGTTAGTTTCAAGATACTAGTTATTTAGGTGCTTCTCAGTGTTGATACAATCATCACCTTATATCTGGCCCCCATAAGACACGCCATTACAGGAGTGGAAATCAAGATGGTATGCTTTTAGAAGACGTTTTCTGAGATGTACATTAATAACTAGTAAATTAGCTGAACTAACCATGAGGCGTAGCTCAGTGACTGGTTCGCTTGACCGCTATCTCAGATTTCATTGGCTTGAAGCATGTTGGACACTGAGATTTTTCTTTGCTCCACAAACGTGACATGATGGAATTATATACATCAATCTTGCCGACCTGCTTGTGACGATGTTGATTTGTTTTCTTTTTTATCATGTTTTTTTGCTTGTTTCCTTTTTTCGGCAGTGAACCAGTTGGCTTACAATCGTTTAACATCACTTTGCAATAAACTTGAAGTAGACGATGAACTGGTGAGTGTTGGACAATAGTGCACGTGCGTTGTAAATCTTTGTACATTTCTTTGCCGTCCTCTGCAAAACAACAAGTTGAACGTAAAATGACTTTACTTTTGGAATTTGACGCTGGCATTACATGTTTAACCTGAACAAGTTCTGAGACCAATAGGTGCAATAAACAGATCTGGACAATTGCAAAATTTGAAGGTACAAATATAAATTCACTCTTTTTTGGCGTTGTCCTCGGGGTCGCCCTCGTCAGTATTTGAGCTCCCTATTAAATGTGACTAGACGTAGTAGAACCTTTGTTTTTGGTAGCTTTGTGAATGACAGCAGAGTACGAACTGCCCTTGTGTTCAGGATATCATTTTATTCATGTCATTGTCTGTGTTTTAGCGAGGTCACATGTGGACGTGCTTGGAGCAGTCACTAAGACTTCACTGGCAGTTGATGAAGGACCGGCATTTGGACCAGGTATGACAGGCTCTTGTGGGAGGCGCGGTGGCCTCATGGTTAGTGCGCTCGTCTCCGGAGCGAGCGGGCCGGGCTTGAGTCCTGGCCGGGGACACGGTGTTGTGTTCTTAGGCAAGACACCTAACTCTCACAGTGGCTCTCTCCACCCAGGAGTATAAATGGGTACCGGCAAATTGTTGGGGAAACCTAACAATTTGCGGGGAGTGACCTGGGATGGACTAGCATCCCGTCCAGGGAGAGTAGAAATACTCCTTGCCGCTTCATGCTACAGAAACCGGGATAAGCTCCGGCAGCTATGAGCCATCGGCTCCAAGGCTTCACACATAACAGGCTTTTTAATGCATTCTACAGCTCAGCACCTCCACGTGTGCACCCCTGCCATGATGATCCTTAGGTGTCTCCATTCACGAGTTTTGACAATGTCTTACATTGTGATAAACCAACCTTGTACATATTTTTTCACTGGCCTGAACAGTGCCAATCATTGATAGAAAGACCCAACATGCTTCCAGCCACTTCACTCGAGCTAGAACCCCCTGTGTACTTCAACATTCATTCGATAAGGCTTTCTAATCAGTGTTCACAACTCTTCCAAAAAAGTAGTTTCTGTTAATGGAAGATGATTGTTATTTTCTGATTACAGATGCTTTTGTGTGCAGTGTATGCTGTCTCCAAGGTTGTGGGTAAAGAGATTCAGTTTAAACAGATCGTTTCATCGTACAAAGGTCTTCCTTTTGCATGTGCGCAGGTGAGTTATGATCTACGATCTGCATTGGTATTCTTCAATCTCTCGTTCGTGCATTTGTTAAACCGTATAGCTTTACCTCGATTAATATACCCCCCCCCCCCCTGCTTTGGGGGAAAATTTTGATTTTTCTCAAACAATCTTCCTCCCTTCCCCCCCCCCCCCCCTAAGAAATTTCAAAATGTACTTGTTTT
>Ga0126338_10003114_pt1 | contig 11576 bp, 7 predicted proteins | sample OrbCmetagenome_2_FD_92529 | JGI IMG/M metagenome (GOLD analysis project Ga0126338, IMG submission 92529) | Coral microbial communities from Petempiche,Puerto Morelos, Mexico - Orbicella C C metagenome | ecosystem: Host-associated > Invertebrates > Cnidaria > Coral | place: Petempiche,Puerto... | reverse complement strand
TAAAGAAATAAGGGCAGGAGGCTTGCCAAGAATGGATGGCCAATATAATTTCGTCAGCAAAGCAGGTTATGTTTGTGGAAGCTTGTCACATGTAAGTGATGGTAACAGGACTGAGTGGAGTTCTGTCAGGGATTTCATTTACATTTTCAGCAGGAGGGACACTAGTTTCCACAGGCGGGCAAAACTATTAGAACTGAACTTTCCTTTAGATAGTCAACCTAGGTGGGCAAAATCATCCTCACAGCTGGTCAATTTGCACGGTGCCCAGCCCTTAATGAAACCCCTGGTTCCATTTGGTCTGTAATATTATCCGGACTCAGAGTAACAAAATCTCTCACCATGAAGCCAGAGTGTGATTCGTTTAATTGTGGCTATGATTGCGCAGCAAATTGGACAATTCCTGTCTCAAAGACTAACACTATACCATACCTGGAGGTGGTATAAGCAGTTTATTCCTCTTGGCACACCAACCAACCGGGTGAATATTCTTTGATCTCAAGTCAAACCAGAAGTCACCAGCAGGGTTGGATTCATAACCTTCATATCGTAACTGAACTCTGTAGTGTTTGATCTCAATCACTGTCGCCACCCAAAATGCCACGTCAGTATCATCAATGACATCCATACTGCAGTTCACAACTTCAACCTTCATGCCAACATGTACGCCCTTCAAACATGGGCTTAGACTGACCTGTTGAGAAAACATGAACAAGAAATAATGTAAAATACCATTATAGATTTAATACTTTGCATACAGCTCCCCAGGGTATAGTCTCCCTTGTTCAGAAACCCTCATATTAATTACACAAACCATGTCACCATCCCTGCTAAGTTCTCCCATTTGCACAAACAATGTCTTCCTCACACTCCATCTGTTCATGTGTGACATACCCTATGAGCAATAATGACCTCAATTTTTTCTCTGTGACAATGTTTTTTGGCCAAACTGATTCACTTACAGCAGCTCTTTATGTAAAACAAATGTCTGATGAACTACCACTAAATTCTCTAAGTCTATGGGGAATTTGTTTTTTCTTTTAGCTTGGGCAAAGAAATAAATTCATTCTTACATGTTCAAATAGATGATTTGCAGCAGCTTTAGCTCCTGTTTTCTTGAGGTACTCTGACCAGTCAAAGCTGCGATTCTGCCAGTTTTCACCAACATCTTTGTAGAGGAGAGGAAAACAACATTCTAAGAAATTACTTTAAACCAGAACAAATTAGAAACTATATATTAATTACATATACTGCTGATGGAAAACATAGTGGCCAGTTGGTAAGAACTTTGGATTCTAGATTCAAGCATCTGGGTTAGTACAAGTGCAGTGTTGTTCTAAAGACACAAAAGTTTCCTCTGACCCACAGTTTTTATCTCCACTCAGCAGAGATACGATGGATAGCAACCTGTGATCAACCTGTGATGGACAAGTTGGGACAAGCATTCCATCTAAGGGGATTGTGGGTGGGGGAGGAGAGGGCAAAACTACACCCCCCAGGACTTCAATTTGTGTTACGCAAATCTAAGACAAGAGCTTTCCCAAAGGCATTGAGGCAGAAGGTGCTACCTCTTACACTGAATCCACAAATCCAATGAAGTCATTCACTTGACAAATCAGCAAAAAACAACTTGTGGTCTGAAGTGCATGGATACATTTAAGATTACAATGCTGAATAATCAATACCTTCTCTTGACAAGGGGGGTGCACTTGCATTAGCTCCTTCAGCCTCCTCCTGAAATTAAAGAAAAAGTCAAGGAATTTATTTGATGCTTGTCTATAACTTGTCATTACAAGGGGTCTACAACAAAGGGGGTGGGTTAATACTTGGATTTACAGTTACATGTAGCTGATTGCTGCAAAAGCCTCACCTCATGTCCATCTTGAACTGTTTCTTGAACACTAGAAGCCGTTGCCGCAGTAGTAGCTGAAGAAGTTGTTGCCGAAGCAGAAGCCAAAGCATTAGTATTGTGAGCATGCCGTTCTGAAGTTCTGTGTTTCTTTTTTGGAGTTCCGATCTTTTCTCCTTTAGATTTCTTTTTAATATTCGATGCAGAGTACCTTTTTGCACACTCCATTTTACAGAAGCGTTTGGACTTTGAGAAAAAGTGTTCTCTTACCCCAATGTAGCAGCAGAATTCACACTTGGCTGTATCGGACAAAACAGTTACTATGTTAGAAAGAAGGTCGAGTTTTAAAGAAACTTTATGATGTCTGTCTGAAGTTCTGTGTTTCTTTTTTGGTGTCCCAATCTTGTCTCCCTTTGACTTCTGTTTAATATTGGATGCTGATGAGTATCTTTTCGCACACTCCATTTTACAAAAGCGTTTGGACTTTGAGAAAAAGGATTCCCTTATTCCAACGTAGTGGCAGAATTCACACTTTGCTGTATCAGACAAAACAGTTACTGTGTTAGAAATTAAAGAACGTTTAGTTTTAAAGAAACTTAATGCAGAATACTTAGAATTAAATTTAACATTTTTAAACCTGTGAAAATTACCAAAATTAGGGATGAAATGTATTTTTAAGCTTAATTGGCATTTTGTGACTGGCTTTTAACTAAAAAGAAACACTATACAATGCAGTTCAAGAAGAACCGTTAACTAAAAGATCATCACTCATCTGAAAGTAGCCCAAACGTGCCAGAAAGCTCATCCAAAGTGACTAATAGTAGGTTGCCATAATAATTTCATTGAGGACCTTCCAACAAATCATCACATTTAGATACTCTGGTGAATGAAGAAAGAAGCATGTGGTTCCTCCTTTGAGCACCCTCCATCGAGCAACCAATAATAAATATTACCACCCCAAGTGCTGGATTGAATCATTATGGTACAGTTAGACCCCGTTAATTCGAACTCGGTTATTTCAAATTCCCCACTATTTTGAACTCAAAATCATTTCCTTTGGATATGACAGTCACTCATTTACTCGCTATTTCAAAGTATTTTTCGTTTTCCCTAAGAGTCTGAAATAGTGGGGTTCAACTGTATGTGGAGATGTAGTTGAACCTCACCTAAGTACAATCCCACGCAATGATGTTTCAGTGCTGCTTGTGAAATTTATAAAAAAGCGTGGGTAGTTTGTACTAACAACAATAATTGGAGAGTTGTTTTAGCTGCGAATAAAGGTACGTGCTAAAGGTAGTTTTAACACACAGAGTTCTAATAAAGATGATAGCAAGAAGCAAATGTGCATAAATGTCTGCAAAGATTTGTACTTAAGGGAGATTCCCTTAAGTCACATTTTGAGGAGAAGTCAAAATTTCAAACAAGAGCCACTTTGGATGTTCTTACTCTCACATAATAACTTTTCTTAGTTTGCTCTACCAAAATCAATAACGTATGCAATTATTTTTAAGATGGTCATTGCATTAGCACACACATAAACATGTATGAAGCTAAAATGGCAGCTGTCAATTAAATTGCTGTAAGAAAATGCATTTCAAGTGACTATATGACATATACAATGTAACATTATTCTGCTCCGATCTTTCATTTACGCAATCTGTAAGTGTAAATGAAGACTTAAAGGATAGGCATGCTTGACTGACGGTATGGAAGGTCGCATTACCCATGTTCTCAGCGAGAGGTTCATCTTCTGGGACCTCTTCTTTAGGAGGCTCTTTCTCAACCTGTAAAATTGGAATGAAACATCATTTTCTTGTTGACTATTCCAAAGATTTATAAGTGCTTGACATTTAATAAGTTGGTTTGCATTTGACTGCTGTCACTCCCACAATTACCATGGTGAATGGCAAATACGAGATTTTGTGAGAAGGCCAGAGTGGTGTTTTCCTTTGAAAGTCTGAGACATTTTGACTTCTTAAATTACATGACCGAGACTTCAAAGTATGGCCATGACTGTGAGACATTTAGATTCTAAGACATTCTAATTCAGATGCCATTTCAAAACCAAACAAAAAAATCAGGACTTAAAGACTTTCTTAGCATTGCAAAAAATCAAGACTCCGAGACCATTTTATGAAAATTCGAGACACACATAACCACCAAAAAAACAAGACAACAAGAGCTGTGAAATTTAATGAAAACTTTGCGAGACCCACAAGTTTTGATGGACAATTTGCCACCCCTATAGTACAATGCACATGTATTGAACAGGGGTTTTTCTACAGGGCAACACTGAAATTCCTGATTGAAATTCCTGTCAGTGAATGTAAACAGAAACATGTACATGAACAAGGAGAATGAATAATGGGGATGTCTACAGCCATTTATACCAGGGATTGGGAAGGCAAACCAGGCAAATGAGCCTATGGCCCATGGCATTGGAAAGTTAGGGGCCATTTATAAAAGGTTTGGACCATTAGGGTAAATAAATGGGCCATAAAAAAATGTTGACAAATGATATGTAATTCTTGATTGTTGTTGTTTTATACATTTTACTGGACTTCAAGCTACATGTAGGTTAAAGGGTACAGTCACAGAATATAGCTAACTCAAATTATATAACCTTTCATTGAGGTTAAACTATGCATTCTGAACTGGAAATGATTAAACTTAACACACCAAGTAGTCTGACATCAACATCACTGAGACATGCTCAGTTTTAGATTTAGAGTGACAAGTAACATTGCATTTACAATTTAAAACTTGAGCTATGCATCAACTGTACATAACACAACCTTGAGCTCTCTAATAGTTAATGAAACGTTAGCCAAAAATTTTTCGTTCCTCAGAACTAGAAGGCTTGGAAGCTTCATCTTGATTGTTGTTTTCAGGATCACAATTCCTTGTGGCCGGCTCGGCATTTGTAGTGCAAAATGGCCACAATCTCTGTGTCTTTTCCAATTTAGGAACTTTCGCTTTCAGAGGCCTATTATTTGGCTAATTACAGCATGCAAAACATATTCAAATCAGCCGATTCTATCAATGAAAAACAGAAAGCACATGGATTGAGCAAGAAACTCGTTTGCGAGCAGAGTCCGAATAAGGGGTCTGGGAACGAAAACAAAACGAACGCTTTTATAATGTCGATAAAAGAGCAAACGAATTGTGATTTCTCGCGTGTTCATTCGTCATAACACCGAAAATTTCTCAAATGAAAATCCTTTCCACAAAGTAGTGTACATTTTACTAGCTGCTTCGATGCTAAGGCGTATCGTAGGCCCAGTAGGTGCTTCTATAATGCACCATTTCGTAGATTTCTGCGCCATGTGTGCATGGCGCACAGCCTTCCCAATCCCTGTTATGCAGTCCAAAACTGACGAGAATGTTTGTTATTATAACTATTTAAAAAGACACATTGGCAGAAATGCTCTCTGTTTCGTTTAGAAAGTCACTTGACCATTGAAAACTAAATCCCGTGTTTGTAAAGAGCTTTACAAACACAGAAACCAACCAATTGGGTGTGTGTACCAAATTGAGCACATTGTAAATGCAATTATTATACTGCCTTTTTAACTTAGAAACAAAATAGAAAGCTGTTGCATTAACATGTTTACAAACACAATGTACATAGCTTGATGCAATCCAAATACTCAGTACATCGTCAAATACCTACAGCTTGAGCATTTCCAAAATATCTGTGTATGGGTCTTGACATATAGACATGTGCACATGTATATATTCTAAAGCACAAAGGTGAAACTTAGTAACTGTTTCATTGAATTATTATTTTGAGCATTACTTCATTGTGATGTGAGAACCATCATTGCACCTACAAATTCCAATTCTGAGAAGAAAATTTTGGCCAACCTGCTCAGATCCTGCTGTCTCCTTAGTGGCGGCGTCATCCTTTTCTATCACAGGGCCTGGCTCTGGACTGTCATAATTACGCGTTTCTTCCTCACCATAAAAAGCTAGGATTTCACCCTGTCTTTCTGCCTCTGTGTCCCCCTTTAAATAGTTAATGATTGTTAAGTAAAACAAAATAAAATACTATGTGCAAATTTTGGGGTTTAAATTAGGTTTTGGTTTGAAAGTTGTTAAAACCACTTTAGGGAGATGATGAGAAATGAAGGCTTTTAAAAAGAGGCAAAACTAAAATTAAACACAAATTTACTTAAAGAAATTTATCACTGAAAACTATCTATTTCATAAGTTAACCTTCCTTATCTGCCCAAATACACATTCATGAATCACCAGTGAAGGAATGGTTTTCTCAGTGATATTTGCACTTTGCACCTTGTGCCTGTGTTTCAAGGCAATTCCTTGTGCAAACGTTTCACATGAAAATAAGTTTGATTTGAATGAAAATGAACCTGTAGGCAGAACACATTTTCATATGAATGTTTTGCATGAAGACTTGTTTTGACAACTTGGAAATGGTCTAAATCATAATGAAGCCTGGAAGATCCCTTCAGCATTCTAGGTGGTAATATTGCTTTTTTTTTGTCCTAAGGTCATATATAATGACTTCACTCCTTGCCATTTATAAATAAAATAATGCCACAATTCACACTGTCATTACATCTGATGACTTAAATACAAATAATAGCAAATACATGTAGCTCCCTTCTAAAAACACCTAACACAGATTACATGGTCTCAGTTGTATATGAAATGTGCTTACGATATTGAGAAAAGATAACTTCAGTTTACTGCATTTTGTAGTGTAACATAATTTTATTTTTTCATTTGAAAATGACATTGAGATGATTTCTAAGTGTTCTGGAATTTAATTAATTTTTATTCTTAAATAGTCATCTAAAACTAAAATGACTATGATGTTTTTCACTCTAAATTTACACCACAACTCTGAACTGCTCTCATTATATTGCAGCTGTAATTAATTCATATAATTTGTATGGTGATGCACCAAACAGTAGAGATAATAACAAATGTAATTACATATACTCCTGCCACAAATAATGTCCTTTTACAAGAAAAAAATACTCTTGTGGTAAAATTATATTATTTTATTATTTTGTCCAACAGAAATTACCTTGATATTAATCTATGTATGTTCACTTTACTTAACTTATCTACCACACTACTTGTACATGAGGAAAAACGTAAGCAGGGTTTTTATATTAATGCATGTATGTATGCATGCAATATTTTAATTAAAAATTTTGAAACTAAAAATAAAGGTTTTCATTTCAATATTTGAATGATACATGTATTAAGCCCTAAATGATTGCTATGATAATTTCTGTCCCCCATCAATGAAAAAAAGTTCAATTTAATATTGGAATCATTGATAATGAGATCACAGCCACCTGGGGGTGTAAATTTTTTCTCACAATGTAAGACACACCACAGTAACATGCAAGACTAGTGATTAACATTACTGGAGTGAGTGTATGTGGCTGTGGTTAGAATTATAAGAAAAAGTCTAAAATATAGTCTGTGTAAGCACTACTGTAGTTTTAAGTATCAAACCTTGGATTGGTGGTATATTATTAGCCAAATAGTATACTAAAGAAGCAGAGCAATTTTATAAATTGACTAGTCGTAGAAGTCAACAGTTGATAAGCGCATGCACATATACAACAAGGAATGGTGCTTTAACACGCCAGCTGACTAGGTCTTTCTTGATTATATGAACAACATTAATTCTGTTTTCCAGAACAAGTTCGCTTGATAACTCACACAGTGACAAGATGCCATTCTTGATCATGAGCATTTCTTCACTTTTTAGAACAAGATGGTTTGGTTTTGAATATCACTGTTTAAGTCTCCAGTTTTTAGTGATCTTGACAAAACTACTGACATTTCAGGGATTCACACAACATTGGTAACATAACAAGATTGAGCTCACTATTAATATTGTAACACAGTAGTGCATTTAATTCCAACTAAACCAGGATGCAGCTAAGAGCCAGCCATTGACTAGTTTCACCCCCTGAGAGAGATCTTATCAGAAACAGGAATTTCATAAGACAAAAAACTTGAGGTAGTTTTGAAGGGTCAAGAGCCAAAAAACCTGGCTGGGCCTGTTAATGAGCCAGATTAGATTATTCTTACCTACATTGCTGGCTATCAGATAAATTTACCTTAATGTTGGATTGTTCTTCCTGAAGAGGGGTCGGCATACTTGTCTCTTCTGACATTGGCATATTTAAAGGAAGGTCGCTGGGGGAGCTCTTCTCCTTTGTCTCAGCATCCACATCTCCTGTTGATTTTGCTGTGTTCACTGGTATGGGGGCTTCATCATTTGCTAGAATACAACAAGACAGGGCCATCAATGGTTACGATCAAGCTACAGTGTACTTCTACAGAATCATTGAGAATAACACCAACACCAAAATTGACCGTTTTACTGCTTGTAAACTGTCAAGAGATTCAAGTTTTTTGGCAGTCGTAATTTGAAGATCTTCTTGGCTTGTAATGCCATGCTGATCACTTCTTGAGTTTGATTAAAAACATTTACATGAATATATTACTCAATTCTTGATAAAAACATGGAAATCTGAGGTCTGGATGTAAAAGGCTGTTCAAGAAAGTAAAAGTTCATGTTGAGCTAAAATTAACAACAGAGGTTTCTGCATAGGTTTATAACCTTTAGGGCATATCCTGGTCTCTCAAAAAATGTGATCACTTACAAATGCAGATATACAGGTACACAGGTACTGAATAAACCACTTTGTGAGCATTTTAATCACTTTAAGTTAAAGTTACACTCACAGATGACAAATGAAAATTATTAAAAGGTCAAAATGACTTACCTGGTATTTCCTCTGAGACTTGATCCTCCTAAAAATTAAAAAAAAAAAAGAGTTACAGCACATCTGATTTAGGGTTGATAGGGTAAATAAAAAATATCAAGAACTTTTTTCATCAGACTTCACTGATACTATTGTGATCAGAGCATTAAAACCAGATCAAGAAAGATATTCTACATTCCAAGAGACAAAATCCAGACGTATAGGTGGAACCATTCTAGCACAAGAAAAATGCACAAGAAAAATGTTTTGGGTTTGTGGATTTTACAACAGAAAATATATTTTCAAGAATTACATGTAGAGAGCTTAAAACATTGGCAAATATCAATTTAACAGCAAGATATGTTTTGTAATAACATCACGTATGGAGTTCTCGTGAAAATCATCATTTTCGTGTTTAATTTCCACAACGTTATTCGAGTTCACATAAAATCTGCAACTTAAGCATTAATTTTGTAAGTGAAAAAAAATCAAACATAAAATAAAAGATATGCCAAGTTGAAAAAGCAATGATCAGTAAGGTATACACAGAATGACTGCAAATTAAAGTCATCGTTTTTAACATGCCGTGCGATTGAAATTCTGACAATGCAAGTTAGCCAAATTAACATTGCGGATATTGCAGTTGTTAAAGACTGTTCACACCACAGAGTACGTGTAAGTCGCATTTCTAACAGATTGTTTTCTATCAAAGTAAAAGTTTAAGAGTGGTTTTCAACATCAACACTTGCCTTCAGTCTTGGTATACTTTTCCGAAGCAGAAATTCGCCAAACCGTTTCGTCTAAATATTATTTTTAATGGGAATTATGTAAACAAATACTCTGGCCTTACTCATGTATACTATTCGACAGCTGTTTTATAACAATCCCTAGACAACCTCAAAACATGTTAGAAACAATTTACATTAATTCGACGCTAAACTAGTGTAATTTTTCTCTTAACTTTCCCACAGCTCGAATGGTCTTTTGGGTGTTGTTAAGCTCGAGACCCTGTTTTCATGTCAATTTCTATTGTTCAGACAGGCAAAAATTTCTCGAAAAAGAATTTGGCAACAAAGAACAACATGGAGGGATAATTTTCAGCCCAAAATTTGAAGCAATCTTCAATCTAATATTATTACCATTCTTTATGAGAACACATGATCTTTTTGTTGTTGAAATTAGGGGAAAATTCGAAGGAAGTACTCACATTTCGCGTCTCAGCTGTCGCCATCGTTGAGAATCCAACCTCGGTTTCGTGCAGAGCATCATACCCAGTCCTCAAAGGGCTTGCCGCTTTTTGATGACGTACAATGAATTTTTTCCGCTTCGAAAACTTCAGCATTTTCCGATATTTTCATTTAAAAAAATTCAGTGAGATGAATATTTGAACGTCTTTTTATTACTTACTAAGGATTTATAAATCGGAATTTTGTTTTATTCTGTTTTCGCTTGAACGGAAAACTTTTGAGAATACTTCTCTGATGTCATTCGTACCCAGACTCTCTGGATCTAACATTCCATAGCGAGGCTTGGCTGACCCCAAATCCAATATGGCCGAGGAAACTCTTGATTTTTCCAAGCACAATATTCAGCCAATGGTAAGAAATCTAACAAGGATTCTACTTATTTTGTAGTGGTATCTGCCATTTTGAATTGATCTTTTGCGTAGTGAGTGTTCGCTTTTTAGTTTAATGTTGATATAAAGCGTGTAATTTTAAATCTCTGCATGAAGACTTAGGGAGTGACATTCGGTCATTTCCCTTTAAGAATTGCTTTCTCAATGCACGTCTAGACCAAGAAATAGTTGGCCTCCAGGAGAGTTGCTATGTTAATTGCCTTTATTTAAGCGTAGAGACTTGTATTTGAAAATACTTGGAAAATTCAAAATCAGCGGTGCTACTGTTGCATGGGTGCAGAGAATCAATGGGTACATTCTAAAAGTTCGCTCAAGGTTATTCCTCAGTATTGTATTGTGCATCCCCACTGTGCATAATTTTCGAGTCTTTACCATCTGCACACGAACACGTGCACATAGACAAGGCAAAAGATTTCCCTCAAGCTTAGCTCAACAGCAAAATAAACACTCGTTTTCTTCTAAACAGGCATGGTGGCCTATATTTTTTATTGCATAGTTTTGATGTAAAAATTATGCTTCAAGTTAAAAAATAAAGAAAAAAATTACTCGGAAGGAAAAAAAGATATAGCTAAAAGAGTGCACAAAACCATATTCAAGGATGCAAATTATGACTTCAAAAACACAAAAGTAACAACTACTTGAGGAATGCTTTGAGTAAATGGTGCTTAGAATTGTGTGATTTTTCCATAAATTATATATTACATTGTTCCAAGTGCCCTTGACTTTCTATCTATCCAGATTTTTTTCAAGTATTGCTTTAATAATCTTTGCTTCCAGCTACGGCAAAATGTAACATGAACTGGTGAAATATCACGCGTGTTTAGGCATAAATGGAGTAAAATTGGCCCATTGTATCTCTTAAGCGAGCATGGTTACCTATCCTTTTTATTGTATTTTTCAAAACAGTGCTTGATAGGAAACATTCAGGGAAAGTTTCAAAAAAATTGTTCGATAACTTTTATTGCTGAGGAATCACCTTAAAGGAGCTCAGTCACGGTTTGCGCATATTGAAAAGTTTAGCCTCAATTTTTCAAATTCGTCGTTTGTAATCCGTGTCAATCTTCCCCATCCTTAGCCATCCTTGTTCCTTTATGGTTTATCATTATCTCTTTGGTGTTTTTCTATCTTATTAAACTGTTATTTTCAGGTTTCTCACCATTTAAGAGTCCCTGTCCATAAAAATGGAAAATAACTCGGCAAGGGTCGAAAATTCGATTTCGCTCATTTTTCATGGTAGATAGGCTAGGGCATGACAAAAACTACTGGATAGTTTTTTTGGCTAAATATCCTTTTATTTCAAAGAAATATGCAAATTACCAAATTCCGTTAAAAT
>Ga0126338_10003112_pt1 | contig 11579 bp, 7 predicted proteins | sample OrbCmetagenome_2_FD_92529 | JGI IMG/M metagenome (GOLD analysis project Ga0126338, IMG submission 92529) | Coral microbial communities from Petempiche,Puerto Morelos, Mexico - Orbicella C C metagenome | ecosystem: Host-associated > Invertebrates > Cnidaria > Coral | place: Petempiche,Puerto... | reverse complement strand
GGACAGGATATTAGAGGAAGGGTGAGGAGGGGCGGGGGGGGGGGGGGGGTTTGTATGGAATCATGGCAGGGTAGGGGAGGGTTAGGAACTGAGATGGGTGATTGGTGTACTTTTTTTTAAGAACCACTCAAATAGTAAAAAAAAAAAATGAACTGCATTGGTTTGAAATATTTAAGATCAGATATGTACTGTACTGTCAAATATGGCTTTGATTTCCTTTGTTTAAACTTGATGCTTTATTAATGAGTTGAAATTGAGAATATAACTTCCTCAACATTAGTGGGCAATTCCACCTTTGTGGACGTTACATTTAGACTCAGGGTTGAAGTTTTAATTTAGTACAGACAAAAATAAAATAAAAAAGGAGTTGTCGAGTTTTCCATTTATGAGCATGTTTGCGCCTACTGTCATGTTAATTGGGCCATACAATTTTTCCACTTCACTGATTTGTATTAGAGAAATAGAGCAAAAAATGCTGACGTCGCAGACATTACATGTACATAAAAAGCAAATACAATATTGAGAGCATAAGCATTTATTCAAAATTCCTGTGAAGTACCAACAGTGAAAGCTTTTTCAAGTATGAACTGTTCCAAATATATGCAGTTAAGTGGTCTTGTGACCCAAAAAGGCTGATTTCATTTGAGCTGACATTCGCAGTTTTGCAAGGGTACTTGAACTTTAATGTTATGGAGGTTACAACCGATGTCGTGGATGTTACGCTGTGTGAATCATTGCCAAGTACCTCTATAGAAGATAAATCAGCTTTTCTGTATTGTTCTCAGTCATATAAAGCAAAGTAGCCAAATATTTTATGTTATTATGAATGAAACTGATTGGCACCCCATGTAAAAGCCCTGAAATATCACAACACAGTTTGGGGGCCACAACATGCTTTTTACATCAATAATTGATGTAGAGCATGCTCTTGGCATTCTAAGCCTGAAAATAATTGCACTAGGTCACCAGAATAATAACTTTTTTGCCAGAGAATGGGCAAAAATGGCAGTTTTGTTCAATTCAAGGTTTCTTTACAGAGTTGCTTTGGCACAACTACTTATTACTGGCCTAGACAAGGGAAAACAAATGAGTCCACTTTTCAAACATTTTTCCTGCTTCTGTTGTTATTCCTTACTTTAATTCAATGGACCATTTGAAATTCCAGAGCAACTAGCAGTGGGAAAAAACTCTTGTAAGTAATAGGAAACATAAAAGGGTATAAGAACTGTTAGAAATGACTAGTATGTTTATCAGAATGGCAGAACCTCTTGGTAGTTCTGTTGTTGAAATTTCAGAATTATAGTCTACAATCCACTTGAAAGCTGCTGTCTTAGTCAAAATGTTTGTTAGGTGAAACTAGAGCAAATCTAGAAGGACATATATGGTCTTGTGGTGCAATGTTTTGGCTTTTAGGAACTATTTCAAAATGTTTTTACTTCAGTTCAAAAAGTGTACATGTAACATCCCCGACATAACATCCAGAACAATGTTTTGCTGCCATTATTTGGAAAATGTTGCAGTTTACCAGAGATTTCTTTTTATTTATTAAGTGTTTCTATTGGATATCTAGCTGTAGATACATGTAGTTATGTTAGGAAAGAAAAAAAAAAAGATTGCTAAAACGTAACGTTCGTGATGAAACTTACATGTACTTTTGTTACAATGTATATCTACTTTTTAAAAAAAGTTCAGGGTAAAATTTTTATCACTTAACTCCAGTGAGGGACTTTTTCTAATAGAAGTGTCTGAAGTCCCTTATATTTTCCAAGTTTGATACAGCAAGTTAAAAAATTTACTTTTTGCCTGGTTGTTTGCTGTAAAAAAAATAAATCCTTACTTTGGGGACCCTCCCTCCCCCCCACCCCCCTGAATACATGGTCGTCACAAATTTCACTTCAGTAAAGTTAAAACAAAACCAAAGTAAACATCTCTTGTGAAAACACGGGCATAATTGATAATTATTGCTGTTTGCATACCCACACTTCTGCTGTAGCTGGGAATATAAACAGGTTTACCCCTCAACTATAAGAGGGTTAAATGTCTCATTTAAATAAATGCAGGGAGGTACATGTATATTTAGAATGCATTACACTCTCAAATCTTACTCAGTGTTGTTTTTGTAACCTATGCACAGTTTTTAAACCATCCAATATAAAGTTATGCAAGTCTTAAGAAGCATAGTTTTACAGTTTAACTCGTTTCGTCTTTTAGGGGTACTACGTTTTACAAGAGAAATGTTACAGTCTGAAGTAAATGTTGCCAGCTTGACCAAGAGAGAGGTAATTTCTGCCAAAATACAATTATAATAAATACTGACAGTACTCTTGAGTAATTAAAGATGTCTTCAGAGGTGTGTCACGCCCAAGAGAATTGGAGCATGCCCAGTTTGAACTGTAGTCAAACTAGAGCTGTCCAAGAATTTAGAAATAAAATGAATTGCCCAATTTTTTACGACCTCTAAATGTAAGTGCCCAGATCACCTTTTGAAAGCTACAAGTCAAAGCTAATTTTGTTTTTTTTTTTTGCTAAATAAATTTAATTTGTTCCTCAGTTTCGGGATCCAAAGTGCTGAAAAAATGTGTGACCAGTGCATTTTGCCATATAGAGTGTGTTCATGTGACGTCATCAAATTCTCAAATCCAAAACTAAAGAGCCCCTAAAAGTTTTATCCTCATCAGGCATAAGAGGTACTAAATTTATATCTGTTTACAACTTTCCAGCTCAATAGCGTCCTTCATTTGAAAACCAGCGCATTTTGAATTTTGGAGTGACATGTATAGCGGTGGGTGACATGAAACTAAGATTGCGTTTGTCGAAAAATATAGTCACACTTATCTCGTGATTTTTAGCCATTTTATGAGTTAAAGTATTAGGAAAAGTGCTTGTGTAAATGTTTTTTGGCTTGGTGCAGATAATCAGTTGTCTAGGTAGCCAAAGTAAGTTCCAGATGTTTACACTATTTTCTGGCCGCCATATTGGAGGACTAAGGAGGTCCTTCAACATGGTGGCTCCATACTAGGCTCTATAATTTTGCGCCGAACATTTTGACGAATATCTCAACTTTGGGACAACGCACACACCTTAAACTTGGAGACCTGTTCTCTTTATTTATCGTCTGTAATATCACATTTTCTTGACTTTTTTATTTTATTTTTTATTGCGTGACAATGCACACACACTATTGTGTACATGTAGTTCCAGCAAATGACCATACTCTTCCCCCACAGAAGGTTTTTTCACTTTAAGCCCCATCCCCTCAGAATTTCTTTTCCAAGGGGTTTATGAAGACCCATACCCCATCCAGGATTTCCAAGGCTTTTTGCCCTCATCTCCGAACTTCGCAGAAGTTCCAAGTTGTTTTATAGTTACATACTGTAGAAAATTGACAGCTCACACTGTTACGATAATTTTTTTATTTCTTTTTTATGGTGGCCACATGAAATGGGATTTGTGGCATTTGAGCGAATACGAATTAGCTGGAAATGAAATATTTCTGTGGCACGAGAGCAGTGGGGAGTGGGGCTAGCCCAGTCGAATGAGCATGTGCATGAGGGAGGGGTATATAAGAGATGAATATCACATGGGATTTCATTCTAGGCCAACACCTCGGTTGTGATAACATTATTTTTACTTTATTTTTATTTAGTTTATTTTACTTGACTTACTTACCAATTTGTGACATATGTTTCATTCCCACAAAAGTCATTTGGGTTGATTACATTCACTACTTAGGGCTGTCAATCAAAAGGGAAACTTTTAGTTGTGGCAAAATTGTTAAACTGCCATTTCTCCACCAGTACATGTATTTAGTCTTTTTCAATGTATATTTTTTTTTGAATTAGAGATCACACCTTGACCATTATTTTGACCCAAACATCCAAATTAATTTTGAAGAATATTGCCAATCTGTACGTATACAGTAATCTAAAAAATTACATTCAATTGTTGTTTTGTATGCAAGATTTTTGTGTACTGTTTAAGAATTAGACTGTACTGTAGGAGCCAGAGTTTTCTTTGCACAAATAATCAACTCAAATGTGTGCCTTTGACTGTCTCGCATAAAAAATGAGGGCAAATAGTTTCTAATTAGTAGACAAGTAAATGATTTAAGGTGGAAGCAAATACAGCAGGCCTGGGGTTTCATTTTCAGCAGGAGGGCAACTGGTTTAAACAGGCGGACAAATTTTTTTGACCTGAACTTCTTTATAAGAAAAACTTTCCCTAGATGGTCAAACCAGATGGGCAAAGTCATCCTCACAGCGGGTCAATTTGCCCAGTGTCCAGTCTTTGACCCCTGATTACCACAGTGAGTCTCCAATACATGTACTTTTCAGCAGTTATACTTTGACAGATCAATGCTTTTAGCTCTGTAAAACCAATTTACCGTAGGAAAAAAATAAACATTTTATTTGCCGGCTTAGGGTCGGTCCGTACATGTATGGTGAAAAACTGTGACCTCGGGCTTAAAAATGCTGCCCGAGGCCACAGGCCAAGGGCAGCATTTTCAAGACCTCGGTCACAGTTTTTCACTATACAGACCTCCCAGCCGGCAAATGACATATATGTACTTTATGTCTACAACTTTAGATTTAAAATTTTGGTGTTTGTAAAGAAATGCAAAATAAATGCACTTATACATTAGATGGGCTTATATCCGGGTGGGAGGGGGAGGGAAGCTTATATTCAGAATAATATCTTTGTTAGCAAATAGATGAGCTTATATCCAGGGGGGAGGGCTTTAAAGTGGGATTTTACAGTATGTAGTAAACTTGCTTGCTCCAAGGGGACTATAATTTAGGAACTAATTGCACATTGGGAATTTGAAAATCAAATGAGCACACAGCAAGAGGCTGATTTGAAATTATGAACACATTGGACACCCATGTGATATCGGTCATGTGCCAGCTATATGACAAACAGGTGTGTGGAGAACCAATCACAATCAAGAATTTTGTTTCAGACACTATTTCTTTTTAAAGCAGCTTGGTTACTCCTTTTGTTTCTGAAGTCACTGATTTTCTTTGTGTTCACTTTGTTTGCAGGACTATGTCAGTGCCTGAAAATAACAGCCCTGGTGGCAGTTTAAGGGATGACGACAGTGATCCACCAACTCTCACTATTGAAGTAGAGAAGCTCAGTGATCTTCCAAAAACGTCAAAGCAATGGAGCAGTGTCCATCTCCCAGTAGACATTCTGTTGTTGACAGTCCAGGATAGTGAGTTCTTGGCATGTCATTATTACCTAAGAGATGCTTTCAGAAGTTATTCTCAAACTCTTGGATATGTGTACTTTGGAAACATGGGTGATCAGGACAAGCCATGGAAAGTTGCTCTACTGAGGTGTTCTAAAGGCTCCTCAGATCCTGGTGGTTCCCAGACAGCTGTAACCAATGCTATTACCCAATTGAGACCCAAGGTCACTTTTTGTGTTGGCTTCTGCAAAGGTCTGAATCATGAAAACACCAATCTAGGAGATGTGGTTATATCCTGTAAGCTTGCAACAGATGCCTACAGAACACCAGTAAGCAGAGATGTTGGTAACCTTGTCAGATATGCAGCTGATGGCTGGTGTCCACCCTTAGAATGCCCAGAAGCTTTCAGAGAAGTCAAAGTACACTGTGATGGTGAGATTTTGAGTTGTCCAGGTCCAGTTAGTCCTGAACAGCAGCGTAAATTATACCCAGAGGCAATTGCAGTTGAAATGGAAGGAAAAGGTGAGATTGACTTGTATTAGCCTGTTCAGCTGAAACTACAAAGGTCTATAACATTTCAGTTACAAATGCAGATTCTTATGGGCACTGGAATGGATTATTGCAATGTAATTAACTATTCTTTCTTTCATCATGATTAGATTTGTCTCAGTAGTGTTCATGTGTCCTTTGGTTGATTGCACTTCCTTCTTCAAAACCTGCTTAAAATTATTTTGTACAGTCACATACAAAGCTCTGTGATAATGGTTAGCACTTTAGTCTACCACACATGAAAAGCTTGTATGGCTTGGGTTATGATCAAGACTTACTACAATTATCTTTTTTTTTTTTTACTGTAATTATCATGGTCTTCAGCAGCTATGGATTTTGGTTCAATAATCCCTTTCACTTTTAGCCTGGGAGATAGCTAAGCTGTCTTGTGGGGTGGGGGTAGGGGGTTTTGTGTGGAAGGAAAGAGGGGGAGAATTTGTGCATGTATCTCATAAATTTTTCTCTCCTTCTTCCCTTTCCTTCCCCATTCCTCACCCTCTAAGAGAGCTAGCCCGCAAGCTATTTTAGTTTTTCTGGTGCATTTCAAAATCTTCAACTTTCACTGTCATCTGTAAACAAATGAATGTGCTCTCTGTTTCTGGTACCTTCATAGTCTGAAATACAGTAAAAGCTTTTATGACGGGCTGGTCAATGTGCAAATGCCCTTGCGCATTTTTAATTATAATACCAAAGGTCTTAATAAGTAAAAAGACACAACTTTTGGTATCTTAAGACTGCTTTCAGACTGCTTTCACAGTATGTCCACAAAACGCAAGTGTTTATGTGCAGAATATTTTGTTGTTTACTTACCATCTAGCTGTTTGCACACACATTACATGTACTTATACTTTCTTTGTCTGTTGTTTTCTTCTAGGAATGGTTACCGCAGCCCATGATTTGAAATCAGAATGGGTTGTTGTCAAGGGTGTGTCACGTTTTGCAGATAGCAGTGCAAATAATTTGTGGGAAACCTTTGCCAGTGTCATGGCTGCTTCTCTTGTGTCCAATATATTAAGTGATCCTTTTGTTTTTGAACAATGGCCTCACTATGGAGGTATGTATGGTAGTGTATACTAAGTTCTTTTTAACAATAATTGTTATTGTACAAGTAATTGTCTTGCAGAGATCAACCTGTGTGTAGTTTGGAGGAGGCTTTTGGCTCACAGTCACGTGATTATCAATCACCTCCGAGACCCCAGGGGTATTTAGGATTAAAAGAGATGGAGAGGTGCAAATGGAGCTACGGTTGAAAATCCAGAAAATCTTAATTGAAGCTTTCACTTAGACCCTGAGAAAAGCCTGGCGCAAGAAATACCTGCCATGAAAAAAAAATTCAACCAATCTTTCCCAGAAATGGACCTCTCGCTAGGTCAATGACATTTATGTATTTCTCTGTAGTTATCCATTCTCCAATGGTGGAAAACACGGTGTCTGGTGGAAAACAAGGGGTCTGATGGAAAACATGGAGTCTAATTGCAAAACAGGGGGGGTCTAAGTGAAAAACATGGGGTCTAAGTGAAAAACACGGGATATAATAAAAATGACAGGTCGAAATTTTGTCAGGTTAAATTGCAATGAAAATCAATTCTGCATCTCGGCGTGAAACGCGTTTCTCAAACATTCCGTGAGAAAGAAAACCATTCAAAAGCCAACGAGCCGTGCAGTGGTTTTCTTTTGCATGGGGCGTCTATTTTATTTTTCGCAGTAACTTGCGTGGATTTTTTTTAGCTTTATAAAAGCAATATTAAAATATTAAAGACTGTTTTGCTTAGTATCTTTAACCATGAAAAGCAACAGTTGCCGTATTTGCTCAATTAAAAGCTGGTTACCTTTAAGTTAGGCTCGATTTCCAGCCGTTTTTTGAGCCCGCGTTCCTTTCCCCACACCTATGTTGGGAGGAGGATAAACAACCGCACTCCCAAAATGGCTGGAAATCAAGTCAACCTATAAGTTGGACCTTAAGAAATGGCAACAAAAATTACCTTAGAATGTAAGGAATAAACAAATAAAATGTGGCTGGCCCAGCCGGGCCAAATTTGAAACAAAAGCTAAGGGGGTTTAAAGGGCTGTTAATCGAGAAAATACAGTAACCTTCTTGAAATGCCAGTTCTGAAATAAATTCTGGTGTTCTTTCAAATACAACAGAAGTCGGCGCAGTACTGTAGTTGCTTGCATTAATTTCAGCGCGAATAATCTGCACTCTCACGAATGGGGATTTAGTTTTTAGTGTCTCCTTACACATGGGCTTACAAAAAAAATGTTGTTCTAATGAAATCAAAATGTTATTGCCTTTACATCAACTATTGACTGGGACCTCATTAGCGATTTTATAAATGATCAGACTCCAGGTTTATAATTACTTCTGTGGTATTGTACATTAGGGACCGGTCATTATTTATTGCCTGGGGGGTGTGGAACAAGTGTGTGAATGCATGCGTATGGAATGTGCATGGAATGTGTGTGAGTAACGCAAATCAGTTTCATAACATGGGTGTGTAGCATTTTATCCATTAGTCGAATAAATAGACTCGTCGAGTAAAGGTCCTCTGTTGAAAACTACAGAGGAGGGGGCGGAGGATTTTGGAGGGGATAATTGGATTTTTAGGATGACAGAAAGGGGAATCAGCCATAACTGAGAGCCCAAAAGGGGATCACTAAATGTCACATACCCATACAGACTTGGTGGACAGCTATTTGGCACTCTAAAAGATAACATTGCAGTTTCCAAACACTTGGGATGGTTAGTTGCTGGTATGTGAACTGACATCAGTCACAGGGTTTTCAGTAAAATGGCGGAATTCTACCGGCTTGAAATTCGAATGTAGCCACCTGTTCTGGTCATTAAAATTTGTACACATATAACAATAAAATAAGACTCGCAGACTGAGACGTTTGAAGAAGAAGATTAGTATTTTAATTAAAAAGGTGAAACAGTGCTACTTGCTACATCTAATTTTATGATCATAAACAACTCATTTCCTGTAACACTTTGCTCCCCAAAATGCATGAAATCGCATCTTTGGCAACCTACAATTTCAAACTCTCCAGGAGACCATACCCCTGGACCCCTTACGCTGGCTTGCCCCTACGGGCGAATTGGGCCTCGCTTTAATTTATGCTGCCTGTTATGTTTATTCCACGCTTGTGAAAACTTCTATTAAGAACCCTGATCAGATATCGTGAATCGAAGACATGGATCAAGAGACTGAACCATGGCGGCTTCGTTTAAGTCAGCATCATGGTTCGAAATACTACTGTCACATGACCGTTAAAAGCACTAAATATACACGTCGAAAGGTGAATATGTGTCCAAAGACATTGGGGAATCACAAAATTTATTAATAGCTATGAGGGGAGTATTTCAATGAAATAACATTATTTTAAAGGTGGGATCAGTTAAATGTTACTGTCTTAAGCCGAAAATCCTCGGCCACCCTCCGCCCCCCGGTCCCTTAGTCGCCCTGAACGCTCAGGTCTACAGTCGAAAGTGATTATTTGTATAGAAAGGCTTTTTCATGGTTAAAGGTACTAAGCAAAAGAGTCTTTATTATTAAATTATTTCCTTTTCAAACATATAAAAAATCCACGCAAGTTACTGCAAAAAATAAAATAGATGCCCCATGCATGGCACATTGGCTCTTGAATGGTTTTCTTTCTCACAAAACATTTAATTTGCTTTTTTGATCGACAAACCCCTTTCACACTAAAATTGTGAATTGATTTTTATTGCAATGTAAAATAACAAAATTTCAACTTCTCATTTCAGTGACGAAAATTCATATTTTGGTGAAAAAATGGTTCCCCGTGTTTTCCACTTAGACCTGTGTTTACCACCAGACCCCGTGTTTTCGTCATCCCATACCCTGGGACCCCATGCCCCATACCCCAGGGACTCCAGCCCCACATTTTCCATCTAGCCTACATTTGCAGTTTCTGCCCTCGCAGTTTTAGTACCCCCCACTAGCATGTAGAGCAGTAATGAAATAGTGGTAGTATCTGTTAGTAAGCGAATCAATTCCAATTCGCAGTCAATTTTTCGGTAAGTTGAGCTAAGACTCTCCGATATTACCTGCCCGTTGATTTTAGCATGATCAAGCAATTTCACTTCTAGAACAAATTTAAAACGATTCTAAAGATCCAGAAGATGGTTTTTGGGAGGAAATCAACTCAGAAGGTATCATAGGTAATTGAGAATTCAAAGTAGTTTTCTGAATTATCTCAAAATTCTAGCTTAACCATCATATGACTGTGTTGCTTTGCACATATTTGAGATATTAACACATGTTGTTCAACTGCAACTATATACCCTTCCGATAGCCAGTTTTACGTTTGCAGTCCCGTTTATTCAGATCGCGTATTTGTATTGAGTAATCTTACATGCCGTAGAGCTCATGTCACTGGGTGACTTTGCAAGAATCAAAATGTAAATGTAAATGATAGTAGCTTATATAGTTTTGCCGCATTTTTGTTGAGGACATGCAACTTGACTCATAATATGCATAGAGAGGAGGTTGCTATCATGACTAATGCAAAACTTCTGTTTAGGTCTCGGAAAAAATCATGACTGTCACAGCAAATTCCAAATGATTTGCTCAACTTCTGTTTTGCAGTTGAGATAGATTTCCTCATTTAACAAGACAAATGGCTTGTGTCAGCATCAAATTCGAACAGCAGGGTGGTTTGACATACTTTTGTTTCTCCTTTTTTCCTCAATTCTATTGATTGAAATTTGTTGTAAAAGAAACAGCTATTTCTTTATGGGGCATCAATATGTGGAATGAACGCACTCTCATGATTGCCCTTTCTTTGACTATCAGAAGTGGTTCACTGAAGCAGTTTTAACAGGTTAATTTAACAAGGTTTTCTCCTATGTAGATACATCAACAGGGGAAGGCAGTTCACAAAGCTGTTCAAAGAGAGGGTTGTCATACTTGAGTGATCATCCAAGTGCTAAACGAAGCAGGATTGCAGGTACTATTTTTAGGGACAATAGTTCTGGCTTGAACATGTTAACTGTGAAGCATGCTGGGACTTTGTCACAGGCTTAGTAAAATGCTGTGATCTGGTTGTTGCCATGGAAATTAATACAGCATTCTGATTTGAAACTTACTTGATGGGCAGCTACCTCAAATATATCAAATACCATCTAATTTGTGAAGCAGGGAGACCCCAATCCAGGCTACTTTTTTCATTTCTCTGCCTACTTCAAAAATAAGTGACAGCCCTGAATTAAGGAGCATTTTAACATACACATAGCGTGCCCGCTAGTCCTGTCTAATTCCTATTGAGCAATCGTGAATGAAATATCTTTGTACGCACGGCCATGCGTATATCACGTGATGCGTGCAGTTTCAATTTTGCTGCAAAATTAATGTTGAGTTTTGTTTAGTGGAAGTTCCTTTTGTCTACGTTTTGGCAATGTGAAGATTATTCTGAACAATCCAAACTCTACTTCGAGCCTTTGACTTTTGCCAAGCTAAGATGTTTACTTAAACTTGAGTATTTTGACTTTGTTTGTCTACATTTTCATTGAGTAATTTTGACTTTGTTTGCCTACATTTTCATTGTATTAAATTTGAAGAAGCGAATTTTTCATTGAAAATGTTAGAAACCACGTTAAACGTTTTCTTTCAACTGTTGCTCAACTGATTGTGGCGTGTTAGGATCCTAATGACCTTTGTTTTCCTTCACCATGCATTGTGAGAACTTTGTAGTCAATCACAAATAAAACATGTTTTAGCACCGAAGTTTTTTTTTTTATTTATTTATTTTTATAATTACATTACATTCATTAAATTACACCTACATTGTATATTACACTACCACACACTTCTACACT
>Ga0126338_10003110_pt1 | contig 11580 bp, 5 predicted proteins | sample OrbCmetagenome_2_FD_92529 | JGI IMG/M metagenome (GOLD analysis project Ga0126338, IMG submission 92529) | Coral microbial communities from Petempiche,Puerto Morelos, Mexico - Orbicella C C metagenome | ecosystem: Host-associated > Invertebrates > Cnidaria > Coral | place: Petempiche,Puerto... | reverse complement strand
TTATTATTATTATTATTATTATTATTATTACACCGACTTTTCCACTCTTCTATTTTGTTAGAGAAACTACAGAAATTTCATAAAGTTCTACGACGTACCTAGCGACAAAGAAAAGGACGAATTAGACCAAAGTGAGCGCACAGTATAAGTTAGAGTTCAACCAAATTAATTATACGGAGCGTAGCTCTGCATTTCGCTTTTATGACGCTCACATACTGAGCTTGAACCATACCTGTGGAGCGTGCTCCACAAACCGCAACTCCACAAGACTGCAAGTTAATTTGCTGCAGACAAAGAGACTGCCCTGCAACAATTTGAAAAACTTAAGCTTAATAACCTGCCTACTGGCAACCCTCACATCATGCTCTTTTGACGATGAATTCGAATAGCTTGTTATTGTGAATTAATGTATAGCAGTAGTTTCCGGGACAGTACAAACAGCAAAAGACCAAAGATTGCTAGTTATGTATGGAGAAAAACTTTGAATAGGATGCGCACGTGATTACGTGGTGAACCGGTGTCAGTGCATTGTTGCCGATTGTAACTTTGTAGCCAACCACAGGGAAGCAGATATTGCGGACGGACAGCGTTTTTAATCCTATCTGTCTACGAAAGTTATAAGCGGGCTAATTCTGGTCAAAAACCAGTATTTTCACTTTGTTCGTCCCTGGTTGTGGACGGCGGCTAAATAAACAATCGAGCGGTTGCGAGCAGAGCCTTCTTCTTGTTTCTCACGGGGGAATCTCTGTCTTGCAGGGTCCTGAACCATCAAGAGTTACTCAGTGCTAAAAACCTCCGTGCGAGCATGACTTATGGCTCGACTTGAACGTGCTCTCCAAAGTCACCCGTGCATCCATACACGTAACTTGTTAGACACACTCTTGTAAATCCTCGTTTTAACTGGCACATAAACATCAGAAGCATAAATGTACTGGAGGCGCAGTGAGCTGTTTTCAAGTAGCTCCTTTTGTTGCGAAATATTCCTAAAAAAAGGTGCTAATTACCATAATAACCTCTTACTGCGTCTTAGTCTGTTGCTTTTGCTAAGGGTTATGCTAAATGCACTAGTGAAAAACCAGCCTCGAGCCTGAAATAACGCTAAGCTGGTCCAGAACTGTACAAAAATATCAGGGTTTCGTTTGTCTTTGCTTCTTTTGAACAAGGAAGTAAACTGAACCGGAAACAGAATGACAGACGCTGCCCTACCGCTTCTACGTCAGTGTTTACTATTGTGGGTTCCGCGTTTGATTTCACCAACCAAAATCTAAATCGTACGTTATCGTGTCGAGAAAATAATCAATTGTGAACAAAGCCCACTGCGCTGCTCAGATTTTGATTGGTGCAGACAAAGAAAACCGCAGTGTCTCAAAGATGCTATAACTGATTTCACACAATTATAAATAGCTTTATTGGCTGGAAGTCGGTTCGTCCAGTTTCTGATTTGCATAATGAAGCATTCATATTTGAGTGAGTCGCTGATATGGGGTTAAAGTTTAATTTTAATAAGGTGAGTTTTGTTTTATTCAAAATAAGTTCACAGCAGAAGCTTCAATACATGTTTCGCACACTTGCAAAAGGTAGGACATGTTATCAAGTTAATATTTTTTCAAACCTCGCATAGATAGAGCAACTGACCATTTGAAGACAGGTCAGCGTTATCAATTAACTAGACCAGACGTTATCGGTTATTGTGTTCTGACTGTGATGTGTTATCAGGGGTTAAACATGAGGCGGACGGTGGTATGATTATTTCACCGGAATTTTATACGAGCAATGTCGTGAGCTGAGACAGGTAATCAGGAAAGCTTTTATCAGATTCTTTTGCTTGGCGATTTTCCGTTTAACTCAGCATTAGGTGGAAGTTTTTCTAGTGTTATTTAGCGCGTTCCGAGTTCTACAGTCGCTATCCCTCAGAGTCTTATTTACGACATGAAAGCACGGCCACATGCGCGACAAAACTCGATTACAACTGACTTCCTTAACTGATACATATCTTAGTATTACACCTGCTCGACACAAATTCTCAAAAACGTTATCTCATGTTAATGTGTTGCTACTTAGCCACACAAAACAAGGACAGGAATTCTTAACTTGACATTTTTCAGTTCCGCTCTACTGCTGGACCGTAGTCAGAGCACGCATCAATCTCAGTGGTGTGCATTAAGAGCGGGCTTAACCACAAACAAAACGGAATCAGAATGTATAGTTTCCTTCTGTGTGCCTAAATCGGTGTGGTGATTACTAGTGTTTTTCGTTGCTCAAAAAACACTGAAAACATCGTCTTTCTAGCGTTATCTTACGTGCACGTTCAGTTTTTGTAAGTAGACAATTAATTTACAGGGTCTTTTTTGTGTACATAATGGTCTGAAATGCCTCCAAGACCAAAGATCAGTTGCCTACAATAGAATTTCGAAGTAGAGCTGATTTATTACCAGATAAGAAGATCGCGGTTTTAAGAAAGTTTTACAACTTTACTCGACAGATCATAATACATTTCTATATTACTCCTTCCCAACAGCTTCAATCTTCCACTTCGAGAAATAAAGAGTGACACAAATTGCGTATTTTGAGATACAGTGCAATAAGTTCTATGTTGGCGGAAAGCGCCCCTTTGTTATGTCTGCGTCAATCATGCGCGTTATGAAATAAAGACTCTTAACTGACTTGTAAGCTATTCAAATATCAGAGGCGTTTTTATGCAGGAGTCAATGTAAACCGATAAGTCGGAAAAAGGAGGGATTTGAGGGAAATCGCACCCCCGAGGGGGTTGGGGGATTGGGAAATATTTGGATTTAACCGTTCTCAGGTAGGAAATATCTGTTTTGCTTCTGTGGCCAAGGAGAGTATGGAGAGATGATTGCCTGTGACAGCCCTACATGTCCAGTGGAGTGGTTCACCTTTACTCTCTGAGGCTCTCCCGTGCCCTCTATTTGTATTTTTTTATTTTATTTTTTTTTTTGTATCATTGTAAACCACTTATGTGATGTTAAGTTGTTTTCTGTAAACAGTGTGCAATAATAAAAAAACTGAAAAACTGAAACTGAAAAAAAAACTTTGCACTGGTTTGTTTGCGTAACTAATGATTTTGACAAAAAAAAATGCCCTTTTAATGGCCATTTCTGTTAGGGAGTACTATTGAGACTGACTACCGCATCTAGTTAAGTAGTACTGATATTCTACTATACAGAACTGTGTTTTAATGTTCTTGCTTTTCAGGCTCCTTATCCAATATCTCAGGTTAGGGAACCCTCACATGGTGGGAGCATTTGAGGACTTTGGTAGGCGGACAGCACCCCCAGAGTGAGGGGAATTTGTTAATATTTGAGATTAGGTTTGTAACAAACCACCACCTTGTCTCGGGGTGGGGGGGGGGTTACATTGACCCCTGCATTACTCTGACGGGGGGGGACTACTCCGTTTATATAAGCTTGAGGGACTGGAGGTACCCTTCGCCGTTCACTGATAGCGGCTTCGCCAAAAAAAACAAAAAAACTCTCTGGCACCCAGGGTAGTGGGAATGTACAACGCTAAATGGTATGGTTTGTGAGCTGCCGTTTAAAATAGGTAAAGAGTTTGAACATTTGGGTCAACTGAAGAAAAAAATGCTTGGTTTGTGCGCAGTATGGTCTGAATCTGAAAAGTGTACGTTTTGCTTTACTTTTTGAAAAGAAAAAAAAACATTTTCCTCTCTTCGTAATTCAATCATAACGGAGACGTGCATCCAGAAGTATTAGCAATTTTAGCATCAAAGTTTTTGAAACCCTTTTAAAATGCGCGCATAAGCCATTCGGTCATGTCACTGAGAGACCTCTGAATATAGTATTGCAGAGACATGATTTCTGTCTGAGCAAGGTCTGAACTGAATCGCATGTTTTGTGTTGAAATCTTTAAAGGTTTCGAAAGTCGTGTTCAAGAGGCGGACCGAATAACCCGACTCCAAACTTTTAATTCCTCTGTGTTCTTAGTGGTTCTTAACATCTTAGTGCGTGTCATATGCAGGCATATTTTAAAATTCATGCGAGGTTGAACACCTCTATAATCCCCCCACCCCTACCCCGTACTTTTTAACGGTTTCGTGAATGTGCATCAGTTAACTCGACGATTTTTGTCCTGCGTTAATTAGGTCTTAATTAGAATTAATATTGAAACCTAAGACGCGCCCATTCTTTATCATATATAAATATTGTCCTGAACGTGTTCACTTCTCTTACCAGGACAAAGCAGAAGATGATTCAGAGCAAAATTGAGACATCTTTCTCGCAGTCGCACTGTGATGGTAATTCAAGATGTTATCCAAGATGTTGTGATGCTTCTTGGAATTCCGTTCGTTTCACCTCCCCGTGTGGAAAATTTGTTCGTTCTAGTGGAGGAGACGGGCACTTGTCTTCTACAGTCCAGAAACCAAGAAGTTGTGAGTCATTAAGATTACAGGAGTATTTTTGTTTGCACTGCTTGTGTTTACAGCCACTGAAAGCGTAAATAAAGCGAACGCGACAATGCCAATTGGTGTTGTGAATGGTAATAGGTTATCGTTCAGCGCGAGTTGGTTGAGGCTTACAGTGTTTCAGCAAGAAGAAAGGGGAAGAATGAATACACGTGTCGGTGCTGCTTCTGCCTATCACGCTGAAACACCTTGAGCCTCAATTAAGCAACTGTAAACCACTTTGTTTACCAGCATTCATGTAGGTATTGTGTGGTTTTCCCGGCGCTTTCGATGATGTCATCAGATCAGTATGGTAGCAATGTAAGAGAGTAGATCGATCTGATTGACCGAGTCAATTTACCTGATGCCGTGACGAAAGTTTAACTTTTCTTTCGTGAATAAAAGTAGATAGTAGGCCTGCATGACTTGAGTTAATATGATAATGTGTAATCTAGCGAAAATCATATGACATGAAAAACAAAAAATGTCCGCCATGCAGAATTGATTTACACAATTGTACAATAAAACAATGGCCGTGAAACTTTTTCGTGCACTGCTCAGGCAGTCAACGAAAAGCAGGAACTAAATTGTTCCTTTAATTTACTTGTTTTCATTTACATGTAGTGGCTTTATCGTCATCGGAAGTGACAAACTACAACACTCCTGATGACTTTTTTCTTCGGCCGTTCTTGACCAGAGAAGAATTTGCATATTGGAACAGCCATTTTTGCCGCGTTCCATCTTCACGTTCATTCGTGCGCGCATCCAACCCACAAGATACCACAACCATGACTTCCGGTCATCATATGACGTCTTGTGTCACGAATGTCACAGATACACCATGTTGCGATGAAAGACATCAAACTGGTGTGCCAGCGGTCCATGACTTAAGTACAAACTGCTGGAGCAATACAAGATGTGGCGAAATGCCCTGCTTCCCAGAAAACATCCCATCGTCAAGTGTAGAAAAAGGATTCGCTGGGAATCCTGTCTGCTTGGAACATTTAGTTCCATGTACCAGTCACGCCTATCAAGACGGAAACCACCTTGACCTATCTACTAACTGTTGTGAAACAACGGAAAGTTATTTTGTTCAGCAAGAGGTGGAGCCCACAAAACTGAAGGGAAGGTATTTTGTTTATGGAGATGAAAGCTTTGGCAAAAAGCCTCCTCCTTTCACATCGTCTGGTTATCAGGAGGTTCACCCCAGGACTGGATCTGCTGTCCTCAGTGATTCAATGAGCGCTTATGGTGTACATTCAGAATTCAGATCAACTAATTCTTTCCCGGCTAAAAGAAAATCCATCGGTACATCAAAGTATGAAAAATTTCCCCAAGAAAAGCGAAAGAGACCGTGCGTTAGCGATGAAGTAAATGGAATTCAACAAGATCAGGCACCAATCAAAATCGAACACAAAAATGAAACTTGGAATGCTCATCAAAACAAACGCCCGCGAATCAGTGGTTATCGCTGCAAGGACGCGAGATGCAAGATCAACGAGTCAAGTAACGTGCGCAAATCACGTGAAATAACAATGCCACCTGTTCAAGATTGCGTGGAGCAAAGCATCGATATTACCATCTCTGGCGATAGCACTTCCGGATGCAAACCCGGAAGTAAAACCTTTAAAGAAACTCAGCCAACAACGACTGACTTAACTGGGAACAACAGTGACGCTGCGTTCAAGTCACGTGTTCTGCAAGCTGGTGACCAGATTCCAAACGGTCGGAACAAATCTCCTGAGCGAAAAAACATTGATGAGGTTATCAAGACCACGAAGCCTGTCCAAAGAAAGCTGATGACCAATGACAAAACCGGTGGTTGTGCTTTCGATCATCATTCCTTTCCCAAACTTGTCGGTGTGCTTAGTCCCTTCGCCGTAGCTACTGTGATGTCAAGTTTAGCAAAATAACCGCAGTGCTATGCTACTTCAAAATTACACTCTTAACTGTTCAACATGCATCCTTGTCCAAATCAAAGATCACTGCTAACGTGGTATCCAAAAAGAAAGATCTGAGAAAGAAAAAGGTTTACAGTCAAAGAGTAGACCACACTACTTAAGAAATCAACTGTGGCACAAGAGTGAAGATCGATGATGGACGATAATGCTCATTTTTGAAACTGTTTTTGTCTTAATCCTGATGAGCCCTTGTGTGTGACCAGCGGCATGCCGGAAGGCTTAAATGCAACTCCAAATGCAAGCCTCAGCATCTTACCAATGCTGGAAAGAGAACTTGTGCTTATTCACGCGTCGTGTGTTTTTTTATTAAACCTTGACGTTTCGTGAACTCGGCAACATACATTTTCAAAAGTATATTCCGGGCAATGCCCCATTTTTTGTATAAATTGTTGTATTATTCAAATTCGTGGACAGACTTCTCAAATGATTAGATTGAAAACTCTCTGGACTGTATAAAATAAGAGGATGTCATGTCTGTTTGTTTTAAAATATACTTTTTTTTAACAAGAAACAAGGCTTAGATTTTTTCTGAGAAATTCTAAACGCCGAGGCAAGGATGTGTTGGAATAACGAGTGTCGAGTCGTTTGTATCGAGTGCGTCGAGTTTGCATGAAAGACGTGATGTCTTGTTCTTTTTGAGGCTTACATTCATTTGGTAAAATTTTAAAATGTGCTAAAAATTATGCCCAAGGTTGAGGTCTAGTTAAGAACAGTCTTCACATTCTGACAGATGATGAAATACAATAGGATCTTAAAACGTTTTTAAATGTACTTTGCATAAAATTGAAACATGTATTTTCGTTCCTCTTGAAAAATGAACAATTAAACAACAACAACACACTTAATGTGTTGAGTCATCTATGGGTATTGCTACGTTGCCAGACAAGCACACGATCATACTATGCAACATATGTAAGCAAAAAATTGAGAAAAAAATGTGTTAAGCCTGGTTTTCACTTCGACATAACACAACTGCTAATCACAACGTTAATGAGGACGCCCACAACACAAGCATATGCCCCAGCACAAGTAGAACAAAAAGTTTTGTTCTTCCTGTGCTTGTACTTTTGGTTATACCAAGTGAGGTCACGCTGCTACAAGCATAAGCATAAGTCCGCCATCTTGTTTTACTGTATCGAGGAGGTGTGGAACGGAAAAATAAGGTAACTATCCATTCTGCACATGCGTACGTGCTTATGCTTGTGTTTTGGGCGTCCTCGCTACCGTTATACTTATGCTTGAGCTTGTGTCAATGTCATAGTGAAAATCGTCCGCCATCTTGCTTTACTGTGTCGTGGAGGTATGGAACCAAAAAGAAGGTAATTATCCATTCTGTGCATGCTTGTGCTTGTGTTTATGTCATAGTGACAACCAGGCTTCGCTATTTCACTTCAAAACAAAACAGGCTTGTAAATAAGAGGTCAAAGGGTCTCGGTTACTATCGAACTGTCGAGAATGATCAATATCTGACACACATAAAACGCTACTCGAAAACTCGGAAGCTCGTTCGAAACTTATTTTTGTTATAAACTATCAAAAATATGATACTTTTTTCAAATTGCTTTCGTGAATGACCTGTTACGAATCTATCAGGGCAGCTGAAGACCATGTAGAGTAGACAATTTCACTTTCTGACAAACACCCAGCATTGATAATTCTCGGGCGGAAAGCTATATCGTGGTTTTAATTTTCACTTGTTTTTTACTTATTTGTTTTTCGGGAGGCCAGCCAACAGAACGTGGAATGGTTAAGACTTAGGAGCAACGCAAAGGGAAGGGAAAAATTATTGAAGTCAAAACAGAAATGTTCAAGGAACAAAAAAACTGAAAAATCTGGCGATTAGAGAGGCAAACTGAAAAAGATCTCTTGTAGCAAATTATGCGGTCAGTTTAGTGTCGTGTTTAGTTATTTCAGTTTCATTCGCTTGATTCACACAAGGTCGATTTTTTTAAAAAAAGAACAGTGACATAATAGTTTTCGATTTCAGAAATAATATGGGTCAATGATGTCCTCTAATTCAGTTTCGTCAGCAGGTCTACTTGAACGAGCCTCCACAAGTTACAGCTGACAAGACTTACGACGTGGTAAGTACAGTCAGTGATTGTGCTGGTAAACTAAGATTGGGTGAATAACCAAGCCAAGTGTAAATAGTCTGTGCATAAAGTTTTAAACAGATTTAAGTGATTCATATAGTCTGCTTTGCGCAAATATATCGCTAGGAAGACTGAATTTGACTTTAAAACCCGTGCGCGTGCTCAATCAGCATTGCTCCGTCAATGTAACAACTTGAATACTGACCAGCTGGGCTTTTCACTGGGCCATTTTATTACCACTACTTGTAACTGGTTTATAGCCAGGCAACATGCGCGTTTCATATTCGTATGTTCAGACGTACTCTAGAGTTCACGTTTTATATCGTTTACATCGGAGTTTTGTCACGTTCTACGATTACACTTTGTTTGCGATAATCAAAATTATCAAGTTCGATCCAAGGAAAATAATAATGGTATTTTCCTGTCAGTTACAAAACTTCAAAAGGTAGTAATGAACTAATAAGAGGAACAATCGAAATTTGAGATAGAGAGAGAGAACAGACGACGAACCTGAAAACGTTAGGCCAAATTTTTCATTATATCACGTCTTACGACCTCAAGTCAACCGGAACAACATTTATTCGTTCAACCACTTTGGCGTTTTCGAAACTAGCTCGGTATGTTTCTTCCCTCGCCTTCATGACGTAGCAAAACAAATGGAAACCGAAATAAAGGTCCGGCCACATTAAACATGCACTTAATTGCATTGCTAAGGGCCGGAGGAAAGTGAAAAGAAGTTTGTTTCAGTTTTTACTTCTTCACTTCCGTTGTCTCAGTACTGAAGCGTTTAAGACTAACTCTTCTGCTTAGTATTTGTGGTTTCTAGATCGTAACGTTGTCAAAAAACGCAGCTAAAATATTTTACATCTTGGTTTTGATATTTTTAGCGCACTTTGTTAATGTTACGCTCGATCAACATTCTCAGTGGCGTATCATAAACAACTGAGAATGAAAAATGAAAAGATCACGTCCGTGATTTGCATCTTCAAATACCGGCGTATATGGACAAACGACTCGGGCGAAGAACCGAACGATGAAACCTCTGAGGCAACAATAAGCGAAAGAAACAAAAAAATTTACTGAGAGCCATTTCGAGTATTTGCGTATTTCGTTAGGTATAATATTCTTAAACCTTTCGCCGGAAACAGCTTTTTGATTTCTTGATTTGTTTCTTTCATTTTATATTCCATCGATGGTTCTTCGAAACGATTTTCAGAGCATAACGTTTATGTGTCATTCGTCTTATTTCTCTCGGGTTTTAAATCACGTTTTATAGCCGAAAGCATGTTGGAATGGGTATCCGTTTCCGCTGAAACGCTGAAACTGAAGTAACGGCAATTATAGCTTTTTATAAACAGTTAACTAAAGGCCGCGTTAATTTCCTTGTACATAGCAAACTGGTCTGCCTTCCGCCAATACTAGTTGAGATATATATTTATTTGAATTATTTACTTTCCTTCAATTTAAGTTGCATTCAGTGATACGTGAACGAATGCATGCACTACAAAGTTACTTGATGAAAAAGAACTGGTTAATCAGCATACAGCAGTAAAATCAAATCAGTAGGCTACAATATATGAGCATTTGTTATTCTTAATACTATCTGCTCTTTTTTTGTTTTGTTTTTTTTTTTAATTTAGTTTGCTCTGAAGAGCTTTTTCTCCAAGTGTTATTTTATCTCGTTCATTGTTGATGTTTCGGTAGTTTTGATGTTTTTGTTATCAGCCAGTTAATTATATTTTTCAATAAACAAATTGAATATGTATATCTTTTTGTACCAAACAATTTATCACGTAAACAGCACGTGTTCAGGAAACAAAAGCTACAGAATACAAGGAAGCAGGATTTCTTAACGTCAATCATCCTTTTCAACCCGCATTTGCGTTGACTGAAAAAGTAAACAATAGTAATTCTATTCATGTAAGCAGTGACTGGTCGTGTTACGATGATACTTCACTTTCCATCAAGCAACAAGAATATCATGTCAAGGTTTGAATGGTAAGCCACATAAGCCGGCTATTACGAATTACTCACGTCGTAGAAAGTTTCACGCGTCGCGGGAGAAGTTCAGGACTTTGATTAACAGACTTTCTAAGATCAAGAAGTCAATTTTCAATACGCGGACGCTGTCGATCTTGCTTAACACCAATTTGCTTTGGATTAAAAGGACGCGGTAACTCTGGAAACAGCAGCCAACCTCGAGCCAACCGGAGAGGACAGTAACGTCAGCAGTCGAGAAGAATTATACCTAGGACTTTTCCGGCTTTGAAATAACATGGTTGAAGTGTTCGTTATAAGCTAGTGCAGAGAGAGGTGCCGACCACGGTGAGTACGTGTTTGGGGTCATTTTGTTGATTTTAGTTATACCACGATCAGTTAATTCTTAACTCCCTCTAGGACAGTGTTCTCTAGAGGTTCTTGGTCAGCCGGGGAAAGCTTTTGAATTTTGCTTCCAGTTTCACGCCACATAAATATACCGTCTGCGTTTTCAGGCGACATGATGAAATACACGGCGAAAATTTCAACGAGCAAGCTGCTGAAGCAGCTATTTGGATAATATGATATTACAACATAGTCATTCAGTCGTGAGACGAGGCCAAAGAGCATAGAAGCTCATAAAAGGAAGTGACTGACGTCGAACAACAAGACCTTCTTAAGTTATAACAGCGAACGAGAGAAATACGAAAACGATAGTGAATTCTTTGTTCTTAAAAACATAAAACTCTACTTGAATTAAGAGTGATCTCTTCAAAAGTTCCTAGCTTGTTTATATTAAGAAACGATTTAAGGCTTCCTGGAGGAAAAACGGATAAAAAAGAATCAGTCATGGTCAAAAAAGCTTAAAAAAAGTTATTGCTTTGTTCCGTGCATTGGCATTTTTGTCAAAAATGTTACAATATGACTGTTTGTTACAGACTGCCGCCAAGTAGAGCAATTTTATTCAGGATATCTCCCTGATTATGAGACGAGTCACTTTAGCCTACCCCCCCCCCCCCCCCCTCTCCCCCCTTTTCCCCCCCCCCCCCCCCCCCCCCCCCCCCTCCCAACCAAAGGGAGGGTGCGGATCAGTTTGCTGAACTCGCGGATGGCGTCGATAGGGGAG